>ENA-OQCX01001282-OQCX01001282.1-human-gut-metagenome-genome-assembly--contig:-NODE-1282-length-11918-cov-1.723009_pt1 | contig 11918 bp, 17 predicted proteins | sample MGYA00242762_ERZ504587 | MGnify/ENA primary metagenome ERZ504587 (study PRJEB26092, sample SAMD00036337) | human gut metagenome | host: Homo sapiens | study: EMG produced TPA metagenomics assembly of...
CTCATGTTTTTCACTCCTTATATATAGTTTCTTAATAATATGATGTGGGTGTCAAAAATCCCCAACTATGATGCCTACGGATTGTTCCGTGCGTTGCACTCCCACAATCCTCCTGGCATCATAGTATACACTATTTTAAAAACTATGCAACCACGATAATTCCACCATCGTTTGCATACATGGTGCTGACACCTGCGGTATTGACCATGACCACGTCTTTAAACGGCAGTCTCTTTATGATCTCCTCTTTCACCATCTCTGCCCTCTGCGGACAGTTGCAATGAGCGATCCCAACCATATGCTCCTGTGGATCGGAAGATTTTTTTTCCTCTATTGAATCGACCATTTTTACAAGAGCTTTCTTCATACCCCTTGCCTGATCCAGTTGAACGATCGTACCCTCGTCCGTCGCTCCCATGACCGGTTTGATCTTCAGTGCGGTCGCTACCAGAGCCTTTACAGTGCCAAGACGGCCGTTTTTACGAAGGTATCCAGATTTTCCAGGACAAACCAGGTATCCTGTGAAAGAATATAGTCCTCAGTCTGTTTTACGACTTCTTCAAAAGAAAGCCCCTTTTCCTCCAGTTCCTGGATCTTCAGTCCGATCAGTGTCTCTCCCACGGATGCAGAGCAGGAATTAAATACATAAACCTTCGCATCCGGATGATCCTCCAGATACAGATTTTTGCCAAGGACTGCGCTGTTGTAAGATCCGCTCAGTTTTTCTGAGAGCGTTACTGCATAAACATGATCTGCATCACAGTCGTAGGCATCACGGTATATTTCCGGAGACGGGCAGGAAGATTTCGGGCAGTTCGGACTCTCTGCTACTTTCTTTAAAAACTCTGCCTGGTTGAAATGTTCTTCGTCATCTCGTACAATGTACTCATCTACCTGCAGTGTCAGCGGTGCAGACACAAAATTACCGCTCTTTTTCATCTCATCTGTCAGCTCTCCGCAGCTGTCGATCACTACTCTGAAACTCATCTGTAAATCCTCCATATCTATCGTTTCTTCGTAAACTGTTCCATACTTTCACAGTTACGATGCCAGAAATTCTTCAAACAGCACCTGCATATTTCTGCAAATGTTTATCTTCTACTATGTTATCTGGTTTTTAATACTACATTCTACTATAACACATATCACATATTTTGCAATGCTTTTCTTCTTTTCTTTTTCTGTTTTTTCCGTTATACTGAAAAACACGCAGACAATATCGGAGATTCTCCACAATATGTTTCCGATTCTGACAGGAGGTACTTATGATCTCAATTCCTATAACTGAAGTAAAATTATTTATGAACCATCTGCTCTGCCGCAGTACGTTTGATGCATTCTGTGTTCCGGAGCTTTCTCTTTCTACGTTTGCCTCCTTCCATATGGATGGCCATATTCTAAAAGAATATTATACGCAGGAAGAATATGATACACTCTATAAAGAACACACACCGATCGCCCGCTGGAAACAACTGCGTCCCATCTGCTTTGAACTGATCCGCGGCAACCACACACCGCTTTCTTTCTCGATTGTCCTGCAGCTCTCTTCCCGTGCGGCTGAGACATTCCTGATGGAAACAGACACTTCTTTTAGCATTTCTGATATCAACGGTCTGTTTGTAAACCTTCGTTACAAGGACGGCAAACTGACTGCTGTCACCGGAACTTCTCTGAATATCTTCTCTATGGACAAGTCCCTGGAGCATGCCTGGGATCAGAAAATCCAGAAATTTATACTTTCTTAGAAGTTAATGCTTTTTGTTAGCACTCATTGTATTGAGTCTGATTTCTCTTGACATTTCCGATCAACGGTACTAAACTATCTTGCACAGGGCAGTCATAAGAAGACTTGGCTGCTGCAAGATTATTTGAAAGGTGTGAAAGATTATGAGCAATACAAATAGAACAGGCAACTTATCCATCGACAGTGACAATATATTTCCTATTATAAAGAAATGGTTATATTCCGACCACGATATCTTTATCCGTGAGCTGGTATCCAACGGCTGCGATGCCATCACAAAACTGAAAAAACTGGAGATCATGGGTGAATATACTTTCCCGGAAGATTATAAAGCTTCCATCCAGGTGATCGTTAATCCGGAAGAAAAGACTATGAAATTCATTGATACCGGTCTTGGTATGACTGCAGACGAAGTAGAAGAATATATCACAAAGATCGCTTTCTCCGGTGCAACGGCCTTCCTTGAAAATACAAGGACAAAACAAATGCAGATGAGATGATCGGACATTTCGGTCTTGGTTTCTATTCTGCATTCATGGTAGCAGATGAGGTTCATATTGATACCCTCTCTTACCGTGACGGTGCAGCAGCCGTTCATTGGGAATGTGACGGCGGCACACAGTATACAATCGGCGATGGCAATAAGACAACCGTCGGTACTGAGATCACCCTTTATTTAAATGAAGAAAGCGTAGAATTTGCAAATGAATACCGCACCAGAGAAGTTCTGGACAAGTACTGCTCTTTCATGCCGGTTGAGATCTTCCTCTCCAGGGCAAATGCAGAGCCGGAGTACGAAACCATCGAAGAGAGCGAACTGCGTGACGACGATGTCGTAATCGAGCATATCCACGAAGATGCCAAAACAGAGGAAAAAGAAAATGAAAACGGCGAAAAAGAAGTCGTAGAAGTTTCTCCTGCAAAAGAAATGGTCAAGATCCAGAAACGTCCGGTCGCTTTAAATGATATCCACCCATTATGGACAAAACATCCGAACGAATGTACCGAGGATGAATACAAAGATTTCTACCGCAAAGTATTTATGGATTACAAGGAACCTCTGTTCTGGATTCACCTGAACATGGACTATCCGTTCAACCTCAAAGGTATCCTCTACTTTCCGAAGATCAACACCGAATACGATTCTGTAGAAGGTACGATCAAGTTGTACAATAACCAGGTATTTATCGCCGACAATATTAAAGAAGTGATTCCGGAGTTTCTGATGCTCTTAAAAGGCGTGATCGACTGTCCGGATCTGCCGCTGAATGTTTCCAGAAGTGCTCTGCAAAATGATGGCACTGTAAAGAAAATCTCAGAATACATCAGCAAGAAAGTGGCAGACAAGCTGACCGGTATGTGCAAGACTGACCGTGAGAATTATGAAAAATACTGGGATGATATCAGTCCGTTCATCAAATATGGCTGCATCAAAGATGCGAAATTCTATGACCGTATCAAGGACTGCCTGCTGTTCAAAAACCTGGATGGCAAATACCTGACACTTCAGGATTTCATTGCAGAAAACAAAAAAGAAGACACTGCAGAAGCTGCAAAAGAAACGGAAACTGCCAAAAAGACCGACAGCACAGAAAATCCAGAAGAAAAACAGAAAGAAAAGACCGTACTCTTCTACGTTACGGACGAAGTACAGCAGAGCCAGTACATCAATCTGTTCAAAGAACAGGGTATTGATGCTGTCATTCTGAAACATAACATTGATTCTGCTTTCATCACACATCTGGAGCGTCAGGATGAGACGATCAAATTCGAGCGTATCGATGCAGATGTCAATGCAGATATGAAGGAAGAAGTTTCCGAAGAAGAACCTGAAAGAAGAAAAAGAAACTCTGACAGATGTATTCCGCAAAGCTCTGAATAACGATAAGCTGGAAGTCAAAGTAGAAAAACTGAAAAACGCTTCTGTCTCTTCCATGATCGTTCTGTCCGAGGAAGCGCGCCGCATGCAGGATATGATGAAGATGTACAATATGTACGGTATGGATCCGAATATGTTCGGCGCTCCTGCTACCTTAGTCCTGAATGCAAACAATGAACTGGTTCAGTATATCTTTAACCACAAAGATTCTGAACATGTACCGATGATGTGTGAACAGCTCTATGACCTGGCAATGCTGAGCCATAAGCCACTTGCACCGGAAGAAATGACCAAATTCATCACCCGCAGCAATGAGATCATGATGCTGCTGGCAAAATAAAACCGATGAGCAGACAATCCTTTTCCCTTACCGGAAGTTCCTTAAAAAAGATTGCGATCATTACCATGCTCATTGACCATATAGGTGCCTGCGTTTTCGAACGCGGGTTCCTTTTGGTGGAAGAAATGCGAAATGATAACGCTCTTTTCGAAATGCTTCGGGACACCGATCATATTCTCCGTCTGATCGGCCGCGTCTCATTTCCGATCTTCTGTTTTTTATTAACAGAAGGATTTCTGCACACACACGACCGGAAAAAAATATGCACTCCGCCCTTTTTCTGTTTGCACTGCTTTCCGAGATTCCTTTTCGATCTTTGCCATCCAGAATCGTTTTCTTTGACCCCTGCACATCAAAAATGTTTTTTTTCACTCTGCTGATCGGGCTGGCTCGCTATGATGCTGTGTGATTATTTTGGTCAAAAAAAAGAAGCATGCCGCACAGCTATTCTCTTTACTTGGAGCACTGTTGCTTGCACACTTTCTTCATACCGATTACAGTTACCGCGGCATATTTCTGATCGAACTACTCTATATCTTCCGATATAACAGAGTAAATCAGGTGATTGCCGGAGCAGCTGCTTTTAGCTGGGAGACTACCGCTCCTCTTGCTTTCATCCCCATCTGGTTTTATAATGGAGAACGCGGAAAGTCCGGCAAATGGTTTTTTTACTGGTTTTATCCGATGCATTTACTGATTCTATGGGGAATGAAGACATTTCTGCTGCCGTTGCTTTTTGCAGTATAAAACTTATATCCCCGGAAAGTTTTCTACGCAAGCACAACGAGATATTTTCCACCTGGAAGTGCAAACACTTCGGATGCCTGCAAAATCTCATCTTTTGAGAGCTGTAGCGCATCCATTCCGCTTTCATCCAGATAGTCACGCACATCTTCAATGCTGTCGAGAACCACCGCCAGATTATCCTCCAGAAACTCTTCTGCTTCCTGTGGTGTCTCTGCCACTTTCTCATCAAATAACTGAAGCTGTTTGTCTAAAAATACCTCAATACATTCTTTGCTGAAATTTGCCATGCTCATATCCTCCTTATTCTTACTTTTGTTTCTCCAACAGTTCCCGGAGTGCCTTCACGACTCCTTTTTCTTCGTAGCTGCCAATGATATGTTTGGCAGCCTCTTTGACGGCAGTTCTTGCTGTAGATACTGCACAGCCTTCTCCTGCTGCCAGGATCATGCCAAGATCATTATGGTTGTCCCCAAATGCCAGCGTCTCTTCTTTTTTGACCTGAAAATACTGCTGGACAAACTGAAGTGCAGCTCCTTTATCTGTTCCAGGCTTCATAAAATCAATCCACGGCACACCTGCCACTACCGTATTGAGCCTGCCTTTCCAGTAATCCTCAATCTCTTTTGCATAAGGGCGGATTCCGCTTTCACAGTACAGAGAAATCTTGATCACTTTAAGCTTTGTCCCATCTTCATGGTCATCAAAAACCATGTCATTCTGATAGCCGTCTACCATCAGTTTCCGATATGCCAGATCCGTTTCCCCGGTAGAATGCATTGCCTGTGTTGTTGATAATGTCAGGTGCATATCCGGAAAATGTCTTGCATATTCCTGCATCTCTTTTACCAGTTCCGGATCGATCACAGAAGCATAAAGCTCTTCATCCTTCCATACAACATTGGAACCATTCTCACTGATAAAAAGCATCTGGTCTGCCACCGGTGAAAACAGCCGCTTCAGCCCATGTACTGTCTGCCGCTCGCGGCCGCAAAATAAAGGTTACGCTTTCGAAGTTCCCGGATCAGGTCAAAAATTTCTTCCGGCAACGCAGAACTGCCTTCTCTGATCAGCGTACCGTCAATATCTGTTGCGATCAGCTTTATCACTTGTCGCTTCCTCCATTTATTCTTTCCAGAATCTCAATCAGTTCCTGAGGCTTTTCAATTACATATTCACTGTGGTTTTCTTCTAATTCTTTCCGGTCACGGAAGCCCCAGAGAACTCCAACCGGATGCATATGTGCAGCATTTCCGGTCTGCATGTCGGTATTCGTATCGCCGACATAGAGACATTCCTGCGTCTTTACTTTAAATTTTTCTGCAATGGCAAACGCTCCGTCCGGTGCAGGTTTCCTGCGGATCGTTTCTGTCTGACCCTGTATAAAATCAAAATATCCTTTTCCAAACAGACTTTCCACCACATCGATGGCCTGAGCATGCGGTTTATTTGACAGTACAGCGATCCGTATGCCTCTTTTTTTCAGCTCTGAGAGCATTTCACAGATGCCCGGAAACGGCTTCACATGGTACATACAGTCTTTTGCAAAATATGCTTTGTAGATGGTTCTCATCTGTTCAAACTGACTGCAGTTCGTATCTCCGGAGTCCCGCAGGGTACGGCGAACCAGTTCATCTACGCCATCGCCGGCATAATATTTATAATTTTCCACCGGAAATGCATGATATCCGATATCCTTAAGGGCACGGTTGCCGCTGTAAGCAATGGATTCCACGGTATCTCCGACCGTACCGTCAAGGTCAAAAATTGCTGCTTTTATCATAAAAGATCACTCCTCTTTTGCAAACATTTTTCTGCTGCTACAGAATAACACGAAACTGGATTTCCGTCAATCAAGTCCATTTTACAAGTCGTTGTCCCACTGTCTGCACATCATATCCACAAATTGGCTGCCGCAGTGCTCTACTTCTTTGAGTACCAGCGGATACCGTATTCGCTCTGATACCAGTTTTCTCTTGAAATACCTCTTGTAACAGACGGAGAAACGATAAATTCGGTTTCCGGAAAAACAAATTGGTAATACATCAGACATCTTCTGGCATGATATGCCTGGCATGACAGGATTACTTTTTCAAAATGCAGTCCTTTTCTTTCCAGAAGGTCTTTTGTAAATAATGCATTCTGATAGGTGTAGGTTGCTTCTTTTTCCGGCAGGATATCGTTTCTGTTTACCCCTTCATCCAGGAGAATCTGTGTCAGAAAATCACTCTCTGTCCCAAACGATCTGCCCTATATTCCTGCGGCGACTGTACCTCAGTAAATTTCCCTTCCACAATGCTGTACTTTCCGGAAGGTACAATGACGGGAGCAAACCCCTGAAGGCAAAGCCTGGCCGCATGCTGTGCAATCTCACCATATAATCCGCCCGGAATAAAAATCGCATCCGCTTTTTCCGGTTTTTGTTCCGCAAATATAAAATCCGTTACTGCATCATAATATTTCATGCTTTTTTCTCCTGTATTTTGACATGTTTCACTCATCATGCTATACTAATTACCGATACATTTCAAGGAGGAAATGAAAAATGAAACGCAAAGCATTTAAGTCTGCCTTTCCTCACACACTTCCGGTCATGGCAGGCTATCTCTTTCTTGGCATGGGGTTTGGCATATTGCTTGAGAGTAACGGATATTCCTTTATCTGGGCTTTCTTTATGTCCATCTTTATTTATGCCGGCTCGATGCAGTATGTGGCAATTGATCTGCTCGCAAGCGGTGCAAGCCTGATCTCTACCGCGATCATGACACTTATGATCCAGGTCCGCCACCTTTTCTACGGTCTTTCGATCATTGACAAATACAAAAATACCGGGAAGAAGAAGCTTCTGCTGATCCATGAGCTGACCGATGAGACGTATTCTCTGATTGCTACGACACCCGTTCCGGATGATGTAGACAAGGGGTGGTTTTATCTGTTTATTTCCATGCTGGATCATTTTTACTGGATCATCGGCTGTACCTTTGGTGCACTCTTTGGTTCCCTTGTCAGTTTCAACACAAAAGGTGTGGACTTTGTAATGACAGCATTGTTTATTGTAATCTTTACCAATCAGTGGATGAACAGCAAAAATCATATCCCGGCAGTGACCGGTGTGCTCTGTTCCGTGATCTGTCTGCTTCTTTTCGTCCGGACCGCTTTATCATCCAGCTATGCTTTCGATCCTTACAATCCTGACACTGCTTCGCAAGCCACTGGAAAAGCATATGGAAAGAGAAGAACAGAAAGGAGATGATTCCCATGCGTAGTATCCCGGATTCACAGGCGATTGCATGATCGCGATCATGACATTCCTGACGTTCTTTGTACGCGGGCTTCCTTTCCTTTTATTTTCCGGCAGATCAAAGACACCTGCTATATCAGGTACCTTGGAAAAGTACTTCCTTATGCCATCATTGGTATGCTGGTGGTATACTGCTTTAAAAATATTTCCCCGCTCCAGTCACCGTTTGGACTTCCGGAACTGATTGCCGGTGCTGCTATTGTTCTGCTTCACTGCCGGAAGAAAAATACGCTTCTTTCCGTAGGCGGCGGAACCTTGCTTTACATGTTTCTGGTTCAGGTAATTTTTAAATAAAACCCTTTTCTTTTTTCAGAGAAAAGTATTACAATACTCTATATAATCATAGTAAATTGAAAGCAGTCTGCGTTCCCAGGAGAGTCACATAAAAGCTCCTGGTGTCCGCTTTCCTTCTGTCATGACTGCGAAACAGGAGAAAGGAGTTACATTATGTCAAAAAAATACAGCAAATGGCTGGTAGGTGCCGCACTGCTCGGAGCTGCTGCAGGTGCAGGACTTGCATATTTAAAGAAACATAAAAAGAAAAAGAAACTGGGAGGATTGATTTCGAAGATTTCGAGGATGATTTCGAAGATTGATGATCTGGAAGATTTAGATGGTGAAGATGCTTCCGATTCCCGTGAGTATGTTACGATCCCATCTTTCTTCTGCGCCGGAAGAAGCCGAAGAAAATGTAACGGAAACAACAGAAGCTGTCTTTGAAGCAGCATCGGAAGATCCTGAAACTGCAACAGAAGAAAGCCCATCAGAAGCGGAAGAACCTGCTGTTGAAGAAAAAAGTGTCACCGAAGAAAACGCTGATGAAGAGACACCGGAAGTTTAAATCCAGATTTTAAATATTTGCAAACGGAAAGAGTACGCAGATTATGACTTTACTGTTATAATTTGCGTACTCTTTTTGTCTGCATTTATTTACTGCTGTTTCGGCAGTCTGAAAGAACTTTTCAGTGCACGATACGGTTAAATACCGGTGCACCTTCTTTAGAATCTCTGGCATCTGCGCAGAAATATCCCTGACGTACAAACTGGAAGCTTTCATATGCTTTTGCATCTGCAAAGTTTGATTCTACAAAGATTTCTTTCTCTGTAAGAGAATTCGGATTCAGGTTCAGGGAACCGTCTTCTTTATTGTAGACACCCTTTTCTTCGTCGATCAGATTCTCATACAGTCTTACGGTTGCCGGAAGTGCTGTACTTGCCTCTACCAGTGGATCGTTCCTTTTACTTTTCTTCCTGTGAATCCGGAACCGCTCTTTGTCTCCGGATCATAAGTACAATGTACAACAGTTACATTACCATCTTCATCCTTTTCAAATCCTGTACAAGTTACAAAGTAAGCATTCATCAGACGTACTTCGTTGCCTGGGAACAGACGGAAATATTTCTTCGGAGGCTCTTCCATAAAGTCTTCTCTCTCAATATAAAGCTCTCTTCCAAATGGAAGCTGACGGCTTCCAAGTTCTTCATTCTCAAGATTATTCGGTGCATCCAGATATTCAATCTGTCCTTCTGGATAATTGTCGATCACAAGCTTGATCGGATCAAGAACTGCCATCATACGTGCTCTCTTAAGCTTCAGATCCTCGCGGATACAGTACTCGAGCATTGCATAATCTACAGAGCTCTGTGCTTTGGAAACTCCACACAGGTCAACGAACATCTTGATAGATTCCGGTGTGAATCCACGGCGACGAAGTGCTGCGATGGAAACCAGTCTCGGATCATCCCAGCCGTCCACAATCTTATCTTCTACAAGTTTCTTGATATAACGCTTTCCTGTAACTACGTTCGTCAGATATAATTTTGCAAATTCGATCTGACGCGGTGGATTTGCAAATTCACATTCTCTTACTACCCAGTCATAAAGCGGTCTGTGATCTTCAAATTCCAGTGTACAGATAGAATGAGTGATTCCTTCGATCGCATCCTCGATCGGATGTGCAAAGTCATACATCGGGTAGATGCACCACTTATCACCGGTATTATGATGTGTCATACGGGCTACACGGTAGAGGATCGGATCTCTCATATTGATATTCGGTGATGCCATATCTATCTTCGCACGGAGAACCTTCTCTCCGTCTGCATACTTGCCTGCACGCATATTTTCAAAAAGCTCAAGGTTTTCTTCCACACTTCTGTCACGGTACGGGCTGTCCTTTCCCGGCTCTGTCAAAGTTCCTCTGTACTCACGGATCTGATCCGCTGTCAGGTCACAGACATAAGCTTTCCCTTTCTTGATCAGTTTGATCGCATACTCATACATCTGATCAAAATAATCAGATGCAAAATAGAGATGATCTCCCAGTCAGCACCCAGCCACTTGATATCTGCTTTGATAGACTCAACGAACTCAGTCTTTTCCTTTGTCGGGTTGGTATCGTCAAAACGCATATGGAATGTTCCGTTATATTTCTGTGCAAGTCCGTAGTTTAAAAGGATAGACTTTGCATGTCCGATGTGAAGGTATCCATTCGGTTCCGGTGGAAAACGGGTACATACATGATCGTATACGCCTTCTGCAAGATCTTTTTCAATTTCCTGTTCTATAAAATTCTTTGATACAGCTTCTTCTGCCATTGAAGTTCCTCCTCGCATCTCTCTATTACTTCATAATCTGCCATTATATGGCAGTCTTTTTCTTGTCATGCATCTCAATCATTGTCCTGTGGACAGTTTTGATTCATGTCCTTTAGTTTATCACACTTTCCACACACGGACAAGTGAAAAAAAAAGCAGACATTGTACCTTCCAACCGGAAATACAACTCTGCTTCTTAATATATAAGCTGCCTAGCGGAATCGAACCGCCGACCTCCGCCTTACCAAGGCGACGCTCTACCGACTGAGCCAAGGCAGCCTGCGCATTTTCGCGACTCATTTAATATAGCATATCACTGCTTTGCTTGTCAACAATTTTAAAACTATATTTTTACTTTTTTTCAGACCGGCGCATTTCTTCCAGAAGCCGGCGTGCTTTCGCTTTGATCCGCTGCAGGGCATTGTCGATCGTCTTCGGACTTTTGTCCATAAATTTCTGCAATATTCAGATATTCCATTCCCTGCAAATGAAGATACAGCACCTTTTCGCTCCAGCTTACTTAATTTTTCTTTCAGTTCCTCTTCAAATGCATTCGTATACTCTTCTCCAAGAATCATCAGCTCCGGATTACTCTCTTTCCCTGCTTCGATCGTATCTACTATGGAAAGCCCGTTCTCCTCCGGATTGTCACTGGCAGATGCGTAAATCGACACATAGGAATTGAGCGGCAGATGTTTTTTCCGCTGTGAAGCCTTAATCGCCGTATACATCTGGCGTGACACACAAAGTCCGGCAAAACTTGAAAAGCTTGCACCTTCTTTCGGATCATAATCCTGCACCGCTTTAAAAAGACCGATCATCCCTCCTGGATCAGATCGTCATTTTCTCCGCCCCACAGATACATGGCACGCGCTTGTTTGCGTACCATGTCTTTGTATTTTTCCATCAGATAATCCGTGATCTCGGTCTTACCTTCCCGAAGCAGTTCAATCAGCTGCTCATCCGTCATTTTCCCCAGATCCATTTTCATTCTCCGATTTTCCTAACTCATGCGCTGACGCACGATCTCATAGGCAAGGACACCTGCTGCCACAGACGCATTCAGGGAGTCAATATCTCCCTTCATCGGAATGGAAGCGACCATATCACAATGCTCTTTTACCAGCTTGCTGACACCATCCCTTCATTGCCGATCACCAGACCGATCGGACCGGTCAGATTCAGACGGTACATGGTCTCGCCCCCATATCGGCACAGACGAACCACAGCCCCTCTTTCTTCAGCTCCTCCATCACAGTATTTAAGTTGGTCACTTTCGCAACCGGCGTATAATTCAACGCACCGGCAGAAG
>ENA-OQCX01001283-OQCX01001283.1-human-gut-metagenome-genome-assembly--contig:-NODE-1283-length-11915-cov-3.591958_pt1 | contig 11915 bp, 18 predicted proteins | sample MGYA00242762_ERZ504587 | MGnify/ENA primary metagenome ERZ504587 (study PRJEB26092, sample SAMD00036337) | human gut metagenome | host: Homo sapiens | study: EMG produced TPA metagenomics assembly of...
CAGACCGCCCCTGCTTCCACATCACGCCTGGTGCAGGATATCAGCCCCAACTGTGACTGCACGGCGAGAACGATGCCCCCATCCCTGCCGGATATCGGCATGTTCGCCTCCTTTGACCCCGTGGCGCTGGATCAGGCCTGTGCCGATGCCTGCCTGAACGCACAGCCCCTGCCCAACAGTCAGCTGGGCCAGAACCTTGCAAAGCCCGGCTGGAACTGCCACCACGACAACTTCAAGGATCCAACCCCAATGTCGAGTGGAAGGCAACGCTGGAGCAGGCCGAAAAGATCGGCATGGGCACCCGCCAGTACACCCTGAAGAAGATCTGAACATAAAAATAAGCCCGACAACGTCGGGCTTATTTTTATGTCTCTTGCATTCAGGGGCAGACAGGACGCTCAATACTCGCTGGAAGCCGGGACCAGTACGTCAATGACATCGGCCAGGGCTTTCCAGTTTTCCTCGGAACAGCCGGGCAGCTCTTTGGCATCCAGACCGGCATCCTCAATGCGGCCGGTCATGCTGTCCTTGTCGGTCAGCAGGGTCTCGGCATCGGCCTTGATGAGCGGCCAGGCATCGGCAAAGCTCTGCTGGTCATCGGCGCTCAGGCTGTCGAACCACTGGGTATAGGCAGCTTTGATGTCGCTGACCGGCTGGATGCTCATGTTGCAGCCATCGGCCCATTTCAGCAGGGAAGCCGCTGCAATGACGGATTTCAGCGAGCAGCCGGACACGCCGGGGCCCCAGCCGAGGCAGGGGGCAAAGGCATCGTCCGGGTCAGAGAGGGAAAACAGGGAATTCTCGCCTGCGTCCAGCGGGCCCACCTTGCCGGTGTCGGCGGTCACGGTGGAAGAGGGGATGCTCTCGCTTGCAGAAGCGGAAGAGCTGGAAGCGGCAGTGCTGCCGGAAGAGGTGCTGCAGCCTGCCAGCACGCCGCACAGCAGGGCGGCGCAGACCAGCAGGGAAAGAATACGCTTGCGAATCATAGGAAAGCCTCCTTTTATCGTGTTCCGGCCCATCTGCCGGAGAAACTGCTCTGGTACATTTCTAGTATACTGTTCTGCCGGGCTGTTGTCAATCGGCGTGCGCAGGACGATTTTTCACCCCGGCTGTGCAAACTATACAAACTTTTGTCCTTTTTTTCTCAGTCGGGCGGGATTGACATTTTTTGCGCTGGCGCGTATAATCCGGCCATGGTCAAACTGGGAGAAACGGGTGAAGAACCGGGAAAAGGGGGAGAAACGGATGCAGAAATTTCTGCGGCGGCTGGAACGCTTTTCACAGTCGCTGCTGTCGCCGCTGTCTTATCTTTCGGCGGCGGGCCTGCTGCTGGTGCTGGGGGCGCTGCTCACCAGCAAGCCCTTGTGTCAGGCGCTGCCGGTGCTGCAGTGGGCTCCGCTGCAGCTGGTGGGGCAGCTGCTCTATAACGGGATGATGGTGCTCATCAACAACCTCAGCGTCATTCTCTGCGTGGGGGTGGCTGCCGTGCGCGCCAAAACCGAAAAGCAGGAAGCCGCCCTGCTGGCGCTGATGGCCTACCTGGTGTTCCTCACAGCCAACCACACCGCGCTGGAAGCGCTGGGACTGCTTGCCCAGCCCAACGGGATGACCGGCCTTGCGGGCACGGGCCAGACCACCATTCTGGGCATTCAGGTGGTGGACACCGGCGTGGCAAGCGGCATCGTGCTGGGCTTTGCGGCGGCGTGGCTTTTCAACCGCACCTGCGAAAAGCAGTTTTATGGCATGATCACCCAGCTCTATTCGGGCCTGCGGTGGTCGTTTTTGTGGCTGTCGGCGCTGGCGGTGGCACTGGGCTGGGGTTCTGCTTTGTCTGCCCGCCGCTGCAGCGGGCGGTCAGCGCCCTCACGGGCTGGATCGCGGCTTCAGGGAACGCGGGTGTGTTCCTTTACGGCTTTCTGGAACGGCTGCTCATCCCCGCCGGTCTGCATCACCTCATCTATATGCCCTTCCAGTTCTCTTCGCTGGGCGGGAGCCTGACTGTGGGTTCTGTGACCTACACAGCGCTTACGCCGTCTGCATGACCGAGTACACCATGGGCCTGCCCCTCTCGGACGGCATCGTCTGGATGTACACCGGCTTCACCAAGACCTTTGGCTATCTGGGCATTGCAGCGGCCTTCATCTTCACGGCCCGCAGGGAGAACCGTGCCCGTACCGCCGCCGCTATGATCCCGCTGGCGGTCACGGCCTCGGTGGCCTCCATCACCGAACCCATTGATTTTCTGTTCTGCTTCGTTTCGCCCCTGCTCTGGGTGGCCCATGCGGTCATTACGGGCGGCTTTATGGTGCTGCTCCATGTCCTGCATGTCCGGGCCTTTACCTCCAACCTGCTGGGGTCGCTGGTGTTCAACCTGAGCGCCGGGGAGCAGCTGCAGAATCTGCCGCTGCTCTATCTGCTGGGCCTTGCGGAGATCCTGACCTACTTTGCCGTGTTCAGCGTCCTCATCAAGGCAAAGGATCTGCCCACCCCGGGCCGGGAAGCAGCCCCTTCCACAGACCAGTCCCCGTACGCCGACCCGCAGGAGGTGTGCCGGTTCATCGCCGCGCTGGGTGGGCCGGAGAACATCGCCCAGCTGGGAAACTGCTTCACCCGCCTCCGGCTCACGGTGCGGGATGCCTCGCTGCTGGATATGGGGGCTCTGCTCTCCCTGCCCCATAAAGGTCTTGTGGTGCAGGGCACCCGGGTCCAGCTGGTCTGCGGCCTGCACGCCGCCCAGCTCCGCCATGCGCTTGAACAGCAGCTTGCCGAGATGGCCCCGGTGTGATTGCATTTTGAGAAGAGAAACGGTATAATTGTGGCGAAACCTCTCAGTCGTCTGCGGCGACAGCTCCCCTGACAGGGGAGCCAAGAAAGGCCCCTGCCTCTCCTATTAGGCAACAACAACCGCCGCCAGTGGCGGATGAAGGGAGTTGTTGTTGGGGCAGCGGCCAACAAGGCACAAGTGCAATACTTTGCACGAAGTGAATGTTGGGAGCCGCAACCCGGACAAGTGGCATTGCGAGGCAATGACGGAGAGGTTTAGCAGCGGATAACCTGAAAATAAAGGAGAACATAAAATGCAGAATAACACCTTTTCCGTCGAAGGTCTCTTCGATTTCCTGAACGCCGGTGTCAGCGCCTTCCACTCCACGGCTGCGGCTGTGAAGCTCCTGGAGGAGAACGGCTACCAGAACTGCCCCGAGAGCGCAGCCTGGGAGCTGGTGCCCGGCGGCAGATATTACACCACCCGCAACGGCTCTGCCGTGCTGGCATGGCGGATGCCCAAGGGTGAGCTGACCGGCTGGCATGTCACCGCCAGCCACAGCGATTCTCCACCTGGCGCATCAAGCAGCTGGACGGCGGCAAGGACGCAGTCTTTGCCAAGGCGGAGACCGGAGGGCTACGGCGCATGATCATGCCCACCTGGCTGGACCGTCCCCTGAGCGTGGCGGGCCGCATTCTGGTCCGCACGGAGAATGGCATCCGGAGCCTGCTGGTCCACCCCGACCGGGCGCTGGCTGTCATCCCCAACCTCTGCATCCACTTCAACCATGACCTGAACAACGGCATGAAGTACAACCCTCAGGTGGATCTGCAGCCCATCTTTGGTGAGGCGGGCTCCACTGCGGGACGCTCTGGCTGAGGAAGCCGGGGTCAAGGCTGAGGACATCGTGGACGCTGACCTGGTGCTCTGCACCCGTGAAAAGGCCGAGCGCGTGGGCCTGAAGGGCGAATACTTCATGTCCGGCCGCATCGATGATCTGGAATGCGCCTACACCACCCTGTGGGGCTTCCTGCAGGGCCGCGGCGAGGAGGAAGGCCGGGGCGATATGTGGGTCATGTTCGACAACGAGGAGGTGGGCTCCTCCAGCCGGCAGGGCGCACAGGGCACCCTGATGGCCAATGTGCTGGCCCGCATTGAGGAAAACTGGGCGTGACCCGGGAGCAGAGCATCCGTGCCTGCACCAACAGCTGCTGCTGAAGCGCGACAATGGCCACGCCACCCACCCCAACCACCCCGAAAAGAGCGATCCCGCCAATGTGGCGGTCATGGGCGGCGGTGTGCTGCTGAAGTACAATGCCCGCCAGACCTACACCACCAGCGGCTTTACCGGCGCTGCCTTTGCCGAGATCTGCAAAAAGGCCGGTGTGCCGGTGCAGGTGGCCGCAAACCGCGCGGATGTTCCCGGCGGCTCCACGCTGGGCAACCTGCTGGGCCACCAGATCCTGATCCCCATGGTGGATATCGGTCTGGCACAGCTGGCCATGCATTCCGCAATGGAGACCGCCAGCTGCAAGGATGCCGAGTACATGGCAAAGGCCGTGGCCGAGTTCTATAACACGCCCATCTCCCAGCCTGTGGACGGCGAGTGGAAGCTGGGCCTGTGAGCGCTGTGACCGGGCGCTTTGCCCCCAGCCCCAGCGGGCGGCTGCATCTGGGCAATCTGGCCTGCAGCCTGCTGGCCTGGCTCAGCGCCAGAAGTCAGGGCGGGCGCATCGTTCTGCGCATTGAGGATCTGGATGCCGAGCGCTGCCCCCGGAAATACGCCGATGCGCTGGAAGAAGATCTGGAATGGCTGGGCCTTGTCTGGGACGAGGGCGGCAGCCACGGCGGCCCCAACGGCCCCTATTACCAGAGCGAGTGCGCCGCCATCTACACCGAGAGCTATAACAAACTGGAAGCACAGGGCCTTGTTTACCCCTGTTTCTGCTCCCGTGCCCAGCTCCATGCCGCCAGCGCGCCCCACACCTCCGACGGCAATGTGATCTATCCCGGCACCTGCCGGGGGCTGACGGCGGAGCAGATCGCCGAGAAGCGCAAAAAGAAAGCCCCGGCCTACCGTCTCATGGTGCCCGATGAGGACATCACCTTCACCGATGGCTGTATGGCCCCCACACCGAGAACCTGCTCCGCGACTGCGGGGATTTCTATCTCCGCCGCGCCGATGGCGTGTTTGCCTACCAGCTGGCTGTGGTGGTGGATGATGCCCGCATGGGCGTGACGGAGGTGGTGCGGGGCGCAGACCTGCTCTCTTCCACCGCCCGGCAGCTCTATCTTTACCGTCTGCTGGGCCTGCCCGCCCCAAAGTTTGCCCACTGTCCGCTCCTGCTGGCCCCGGATGGCCGCCGCCTTTCCAAACGGGACGGTGACCAGAGCCTGGAAAATCTCCGGGCAAAATATACGGCGCAGGAGATCGTGGGCAGGCTTGCCTTTGCCTATGGTCTCCAACCTGAACCGGCCCCCCGCACCCCGGAAAGCCTGATCCCAGACTTTTCCTGGGACAAGGTGCCAAAGCAGGACATCTGCCTGCCGGAAAATCTGTTTTAAAGAAAACCACAATCTTTGCTGTGCTTGAGCAGAGGTTGTGGTTTATTGTTTACAAAATAAATCGTGTATGGTAGAATATAGATAGTTAAAATCACAGTATAGATTGGAGGAAGTAAAATGAAAAAGATGTTAGCTGGTCTATTGGTGGTATTGACACTTGTGTGTGCGATGCCGCTTGGCGCATTTGCTGCTGAGCCAGAAGATGAAGGAGTGCAGCCGCTTTTTTTCCCTGAGTGTCCGAAATGCGGTGGCGTACTTAATATTGAAAGAACATGGACGGAATACACATATTATTACACAACTTTATGGGTATATGTGGTATGCGAAAATGGCGACTATTCGAGTAATGAAGTGATGTCTCAAGTTCCCAATCAGACATCTCGTAAAAAGAATGATAATGAGAGCGAGAGTGTTACGCAAATAGACTAAAACAGAAAGGAGCCTGTTATGCGTAAAATGTTAAAAGCGTCGAGTTTGTTGATCTGTGCAATGCTTTTGCTCAGCGCATGTGCAAGCTCTTTGAATCTGAGACCGGGGCCTTTCCGTTCGGAAATGCAGGATGTTTTTGTTCAGCAGACGACACTTGCGGTTCCGGCCAGTCACGCCGAGCATGGGGAGGATTATGTCATTGAGTGGCAGGACCTGTGATGGAAAAGCACGTCCGGAAATGGCTTGACCGCCCGAAGGGGGATATCTATCACAGCGATGTCTGGGATTATCAGCGAGTCTCGATAAATTCCGGAACCGGCGTAGGGGATCTCCTCGTCAAAGATGCACCGGATGGGGTGGACATTGGAGGAAACGTCAACAGCAATGAGCAGCTGGCAGCCTGCGCAGTCAGCGTAGAGGGAACGTATGATCCGGTGGCCTCTCTGGCAGATCTGCGGCATTTTGACAGCTTGCAGGTATTGTCGGTCAATAATAGAAGGGGAGCCCCACCCATTACAGATCTGACAGGTCTGGAAGAATGCAAAAAACTGATGCTTTTGAGTATGCCCAGTGTGGAGAGCAGCGCATTCCCGACCTTTGCAAAGCTGGATTCCGTGGTAGAGCTGAAGTATGGCAGTGACGGGATCCGGGCGGATTCCAATGTCTCCGACCTTTCGGCGCTGGCGCAGATGAAGTCGCTGAAGATGCTGTGGATCACCGGCAGTGAGGTCGATCTGACCCAGCTGGCCGGAGCTGACTTGAGGTCCTGAGACTGGACGTGACCCGGATCGGTTCGCTGGAACCGCTGAAGCAGATGGAAAATCTGAGCTTTCTGCAGCTGTACCAAGGGCCGGAGATCGACAGCTTTGCCCCGCTGGCGGAGAGCAGTGTGCAGTATCTGAGTATGTCTCTCTCTCAGGGTGCACGGGAAAGATATAAGAACATGGATTATACCCCCCTGACCCGGATGCCGCAGCTGATCTGGCTGGATCTGACCAACAACATCACGTTTGATACGGAAACCTGCAAAAAATTGCTGGCAAACGATACGGCCCTGAAATATCTGAAAATTTCCTATACATCGGCGGCCAAAGATGCCGAAGAGCTGGATACAGCGCACCTGAAAGAGTTCACTGCCCCAGCTCCGTAATACCCCAAAATGCAAAAACACCCATGCCAGCGCCGGCATGGGTGTTTTTCCGTACAGATTCAGAGCCGCTGCAAGGCTCTTGCGTCGCTGCGTTCCAGTGCGGTCATGCCGGTATCCAGCGCCATGGCCAGCAGGATGCCCAGCAATACATCAATGCAGCTGTGCTGCTTGAGCAGGACGGTGGACGCAATGATGGAAACGCAGAGCACGGCGGAAGCGGGCCGCATCCAGCGGCGGCCCGGCGTTTCAAAGATGCGGCTGCGGTAATAGGCCATCATCAGGGTGACGGAGTTGAACACATGGATGGAGGGGCAGACGTTGAGGGGCGTGTCGGTGGCATAGAGCATCCGCACGGCCTGAGCAAAGATATCGCTGCCGTACACCCGGTAGGGCCGCAGGTCAAGGCCGGTGGGCAGGATGACGTAGCAGGCCAACGCAATGGTCATGCCCGCAAACAGGGGCAGGCAGAGCCGCCAGAAGTCGGCCCGGGGCGCTTTCCACAGCAGGTAGAACAGGGTGAACGGGATCCACAAGAACCACGCAAAGTAAGGCACGATGCGTATTTGCAAAAGGGGATCAGGTCGTCCAGATGGCAGTGCACCAGAACATCGGGCACGGCAATATGGACTTCGAGCCAATGGAACGCCGAAAGGTAAAACAGGAGATAAAACGCCATGAACGAAACGGGATGGCGGGAAAACCAGTTGCGCATGGAACACACTTCCTTTTCTGGAATGGGGGCCGCAGCCCCGCCTAAAGTTCTTTGCAGCGTATGATTATACCGCGCAAAGACGAAGAAAACAAGACAAAAAGCTGACAAAATCGTGAACACATCCGCGCGGAATTTGGTATGCTTTGGGGAAGCGGATGCAGGGGAGAGAAGCTTCTGCCTATTGATACGAGACAGGATGCGGGTTTCCTGCACAAAAAAGGCCCTCCCCGCCAAAAGTGCAATGGCGGGGAGGCCGGATATACGGAAACTCAGATCACCTTTTGTTCCATCCACCTGCCGCGGACAAAGCGGACGCAGAAGAACAGCGAGCGCATGGCCCAATCCAGGAACATGCCCAGCCAGATGAACAGCAGGCCGCAGTGGAACTTGAGCACCATCAGGTAGCAGAAGGCCACCCGGAACACCCACATGGAGACAACGCTGACCGTCATGGTAAAGGCGGCATCTCCGGCGGCGCGCAGGATGTTGGGCAAGGTGAAGCTGGAGGGCCACAGGATCAGCGACACAACGTTGAACCAGACCATCAGCTCCAGTGCCATGCCGTAGGCATCCGGCGAGAGGTTGAACCAGGAGAGCGCCAGCTTGTTCAGGAAGAACAGGCCGGAAAGGTTCATCACCCAGTCCCCGGCGTAGGCGGTCAGGAGCAGCAGGCGGGAATAGCGCTTGGCCTGTGCCTTTTCCCCGGCACCCAGACACTGGCCCACAACAGTCAGCGCGCCGATGCCAACGGCGGAGGCAGGCACGTTCAGGAAGCTGGAGATGTTGCCCGCCACGGCGTTTGCGGCAATGGCGGCGGTGCCCAGCGTGCTGGTCAGGCTGGAGACCGACAGCTTGCCGATCTGGAACATGCCGTTCTCGATGCCGGCGGGAATGCCGACTTTCAGGATGCGCTGATGAGGTCGAGGTCAGGCTTCAGGTCGGTGAGGTGGTCGATGCGCAGCGCACAGTCCGGCTTCTGCAGCAGGAACATCACGGTGAAGCAGGCGATCATCCGGCTCACGAGGCTGGCGGTGGCCGCACCCATCACGCCCATGCCGAACCCGTAGATCAGGATGGCGTTGCCGCCAATGTTCACCACGTTCATCACCAGGCTGGAAAGCATACTGATCTTGCTGTTGCCCTGGGCGCGGAACAGTGCCGCACCGGCATTGTACACGCCAATAAAGGGATAGCTCAGGGCCGAGAGCAGGAAATAAGTCTCGGCGTAGCGCATCACATCCGCGTCAATGGAGCCGAAGATGCCCCGCAGGATGGCGTGCCGCCCCACCGCCACGATGACGGCGGTGACCACGCTGAGCGAGATCATAATGAACATGATCTGGGCGGCGCTGGCTTGGCACGTTTGGGCTCCCGGTGGCCGATGTACTGGCTGGCGACCACCGCGCGCCGGTGGCCAGTGCGCTGAGCAGCTGGATCATCAGCACGTTGAAGGAGTCCACCAGCTCACGCCCGAAACGGCGGCTTCGCCCACCGAGGAGACCATCAGGGTGTCCGCCAGACCGATGGAGATGCTGAGGGCCTGCTCTGCCACCAGCGGCAGGAAAAGTGAGATGAGCTGTTGACGGTTGAACAGCGGTCTTGATGTGGTCGATGCGTCTGTCATGGTGTCCTCCCTTGGCGCGTGGATTCAAACACACCCATGATAGCGCGGAATGACGTGAAAATCAAGATGTTGTATCCAACAAACCTGAAAATCAGGCAAACTCTTTGCTGGGGGTCAGGCTGGTGCCGTAATAAACAATGTAGTCGTAGGGAATCTGGGGGTTGTACGCGGCCAGATCGCCGTACTTGGCCAGAATGTCGTTCCGCAGGTTCTCCGGGGTGTAGGGCTGCCCGGCAGAAAGGGTGTCGGCGCAGACAGCGTTCCACATGCTCTCGGTAAAGGCGGCACAGTTGAAGTAGGCCGACCAGTGGTCAGATTTGGCAAGGTTGCGGTTGACCACGTCCAGCTGGCTCTGATCCAGCGAGGTCTGGACAGCATAGATGTTCTGGTAGTAGGAATCGGCCAGATAGCGCTTGTAGTAGCCTCCAGATTGTACCAGATGCCGGTGTGCTCCCAGCGGTTGCCGCGGGGGCTGAAGGTCATCTCGGTGTTGGGCGCGATCCGCAGGCCGCCCACCTCGATGTCGTGGTCAGAGACGTTCCGCACCGAGAGGAAGGAGTGGCCGCTGGAATTGATGGAGGCATCGCCCCGGTCCTCGGCCCGGGCGTAGATGTGCAGCAGGGCCACGGCACCCTCGGCGGGTTTTGCACCGTAGGCCTGCACGGCAGATTTATGGTCGGCCTGCTCAAAATCGTAGGGGCCGCCGGTGCTGGTGGTAAAGCCGACGATGTTGCGGATCTGATCCTCAAGGGGGCTTACATCGGTGATGACACGTTGGTCTGGGGGCGGGCGTTGCGGCGGAGCTCGGCCAGCGCGGCGGTGCTGCCGGACACGCACAGGGCCAGCGTCAGGCAGAGGGAAAGGGCGCGGAACAGCTTTTTCATGGGGGAACCTCCAAAGAGAAAAAATTCAGTCAAGGATAGACGTTTTTTGGGACGTTGTCAAGAAAAAGATGTCTGCCGCCTTTACCCCCGGGGCCGGTTGTGTTAAAATGTAGCTGGCAGCCGTGCCCGGTGGTTTGGGGTATGGAGCCGATCGGAAGGTAAATGAATCTGACCCAGAGAGGGGAACAACCTATGCCAAAAGAAGCACACAAGGTCGTGGTCATCGGGCACCGCAACCCCGATACCGATTCCATCTGCTCCGCCATTGCCTATGCGGAGCTCAAAAACCGCACCAGCACGCTGGTCTGTGAGCCGCGCCGTGCCGGTAAAATGAATCAGGAGACCGAGTTCGTCCTGAAAAAATTCGGTGTCACGCCGCCCCGGATGTGCACGACGTGAACCCCAGATCCGGGACGTGGATTACCGCGAGATGCCGGGCATCCCGGCTCCACCAGCCTGCGCCGCGCGTGGAAGATCATGCGCGACCAGCAGATCGACACCCTGTCCATCACCAGTGCGGACAACGAGCTGGAGGCATCATCACCGTGAAGGATCTTGCCACCGCCAACATGGACGTGTTCGATACCGCAGTGCTGGCCAAGAGCCGTACCTCTTATAAGAACATCCTTGAAACGCTGAACGGCACCATGGTGGTGGGCGATGCAGACGCGGTCTGCACTACCGGCCACATCAAGATCGGCACCGCCACCCCCGAGATGCTGGAAAGCAGCGTGGAAAAGGGGGATATCGTCATTCTGAGCAACCGGTACGAAAGCCAGCTATGCGCCATTGAAAAGGAAGCCTCCCTGCTCATCATCTGCAATGGGGCCAAGGTGGGCCGCACCATCCAGCGCATTGCCGATGAGACCGGCGTAGCCATTATGACCACCCCCGAGGATACCTATGCGGCGGGCAAGCTCATCAGCCAGTGCGCACCCATCTCCTATTATATGACCCGGGACAACATCCTCAAATTCACCCTCGTCACCCCCGTGGCCGATGTGCTGCGGGTGATGGCAAAGGTGCGCCACCGATATTTCCCCATCCTCGATGAGGAAGGCAAATACTGCGGCATGGTCAGCCGCCGCAACGTCATTGCCCTGCGCAAGCGGCGCATCATTCTGGTGGACCACAACGAGGCCACCCAGGCCGTGGAGGGCTTTGATCAGGCCGAGATCCTGGAGATCATCGACCACCACCGCATCGGCAGTCTGGAGACCAGCGGGCCGGTCTACTTCCGCAACCAGCCCGTGGGCTGCACCGCCACCATCATCACCCAGATGTACGATGAAAACGGTGTGGACATCCCGCCCCAGATCGCGGGCCTGCTGCTGGCGGCCATCCTTTCGGATACGCTGGCCTTCCGCAGCCCCACCTGCACCCCCGTGGATGAAAACGCCGCCAAGCGTCTGGCCAAGATCGCAGGCGTGGACATTGAAGAGTTTTCCACCGAAATGTTCGAGGCCGGTGAAAAACTGGACGGCAAGACCCCCGAAGAGGTCTTTTTGCAGGACTTCAAGGTGTTCATGTGCGGCGATATCCGCTTTGGCGTGGCACAGGGCAGCTACATGACCCGCAAGAATCTGCAGGCCGCCCAGGCGCTGCTCCAGCCCTATCTGGAGGAGGCCCGCAATAAGCAGAACGTGGAGGACCTCTATATGCTGCTGACCGATGTGCCCAAGGAGGAGAGCGTGGTCATCTGCACCGGCCGCTACGCCGCCGAGGTGCTGAGCAACGGCTTTGAGAGCCGGCCCGCCGCCGACGCAGCTGGACGCTGCCCGGCGTGG
>ENA-OQCX01001284-OQCX01001284.1-human-gut-metagenome-genome-assembly--contig:-NODE-1284-length-11913-cov-2.297472_pt1 | contig 11913 bp, 10 predicted proteins | sample MGYA00242762_ERZ504587 | MGnify/ENA primary metagenome ERZ504587 (study PRJEB26092, sample SAMD00036337) | human gut metagenome | host: Homo sapiens | study: EMG produced TPA metagenomics assembly of...
GATCACATTTGGAATATGCCGTAAAGCGATACTGTTTGGAACCGTTCAGGGTTGTATTGACCATCTTCATGATACGGTATATGCCTTTGTCGGTTACTTTGAAGCTTCCGGTCAGTGCTTCGGCTTCTCTTGTCACGGTATTGTCCGATACGGTCGTCCAGCTTCCGTCTGCATTTTTCTTCTGTACTTCTGTGATGACATCCCAGTCATAGGAATCGTTCTTTGAGAGAAGGATTTCTGTGATGCTCTTGTCTTTCCAGCCGTTCTGCTCCAGCATAGCCTGATAATCTTCCGGTGTCTCCAGTTCTCTCTTCTCATCGCTTACGGTCTGATCATACCAGAATACCAGATCCAGCATGCTCAGATCCTGACTCCAGCTGATCTGGGTATCACTGTCTTTTTTCAGTGTCAGGGAAAGTGCTGTTTTCTGCGGATAGAATTTATTGATGGAGGCATCACATTTTTTCATCAGTGCCGGATCTACAACGCGGATATTGTTGAGCGTGATATCCAGTTTCTGCAGTTTTGCATCTTCTCTGTCGTTCTCAAAAGTATCCGGGAATACATTTCCTGAAAGACTTGTAAGCTGGTTGTCATGCAGATCAACTGCCAGAAGATGCTTGTTCTTTACAAAGGTTCCGTCTTTGATCTCTGCAATGTAGTTTTTCATGAAGTTGACTTCGGTAAGTTCTGTCATTTTACTGAAATCTACATCGGCAATGCTGGTCAGCACGTTGTTGTATGCGATCAGTTTCTTTAACTTTGCGGCATCGTTGATGCAGGACGGCAGTGTTTCAAACAGATTTCTGGAAAGATTCAAAAATGTCAGGGATTTTCCGGCGTCTTTGAACATGTCTGCCGGCAGCGTCTCCAGTAAATTTCCTGAGAAACTGAACTGATCCAGTGCAGTATCACCGGTAAATGCTCCTTCTGCGATCGTCTTAATCCAGTTGTTGTCCAGTTCCAGGTATTTCAGTGCAGAAAGCCCTGCAAAATCGCCTGTATTGATCTTGCTTAACTTGTTTGCACGTATGGATACCCATTCCAGATTCTTATTGTTTTTGAAGAAATTAGCCGGCAGTTCTTCCAGGTAGTTCGAATCTGCATGAAAGCTGGTAAGTCCGGTCATGTTGTCCAGAAATCCATCCGGCAGGCTGGTGATCTGGTTTTCGGAAAGATCCAGGCTGGTTACTTTATCTGTCAGCCCTTTTAATAAGGAAACGTCTGTCAGTCCGCAGTTGGAAAGATCAACACTCTCAGAGATTGCTGCCAGCTCATCTGCACTGATCTCACCGTCATCATTCAGGTCATATCCCTGCTCGATCAGCTTGTTGATCAGTTTCCGCTCACCGCTCACTTCATCGGTATAACCTTTCCATCCTTTTGCAAGGGATGCGAAACTGATGTTTGCCTTCATATATTTATCATAATTACCTTTGTCCGCTTCGCTTCCGCCCATCATGGTAACGAGTGCTGCCGCAGAATGTACTTCTGACAGATCCGAGATTTCCATACTGTACTCGTATGCGGTATAAGAACCCTGTGCATCTGCCTCTCCGTAGCCTTTCTTCTCAGCGGTCGGATAAGTGCCGTCTTTTCCGATCGTAAAGTCAAGCATCATTCTGGCACTTCCGGTATTTAACATGGTCAGTGTCATTTTTCCGTCTTTTACCTGCAGTTTTGCTTTTGCTGCAAAGAAACTGCCCAGCATGGAGTCTCCTTCACTGTCGGTTTTTGTTGTCTTAAAAGTTAAAGTATATACACCGTCTTCGGTCGGATCTTTGATGGTTGGCTGCGGCGGTGTGACCGGCTCACTGTCACCGTCTGCCTGGCTGACCAGCACGCAGGTATTGCCTGATTTTGTAAATACAACCGTTTTATCTTTGTAGCCTTTTGCTTTGATCACGATCGTGTTGCTGCCTTCTGCAAATTTACCGGAACCAATGGTCAGTCCGTGCAGAGCCGAAAGACTGTAAATGCTTTCCGGATCCTCTTCGTTTGTGTATTCTTTGTATGCGGTTCCGTTTACGGTCACTCCGGAGATGGACTGTCCGTATGCTTTCCAGTTGGCATCATCGGAATAATGATTGATCTCTTCGATGGTCAGTTTGCTGCCATCGTAAGCAACTGCGGTAACGGTCGGTGCAGTCACACCTGTGGTAAATTTTTCCATTGCCTCTGTCAGATCTGCCAGTGCGGTATCTAAGGATGCCTGTGTTGTTGCCACATTTAAGGTACGCTCCGCTGCTGTGATCGCACTCTGGAGGTTATCCCACTCTTCATCGCTCTTATCGCCTTTTGTCAGCGCTTTTGCTTCTTCCAGTTTTGCCGTCAGAGCTGTTTTATCCAGTACTTCCGGTTCCTGGCTGCCATCTCCGTCTGACTGGCTTACAAACGTGCACTCGTCTTCTGTTTTAGTAAACTTGATCGTTTTGTCCAGATAACCGCTGGCTTTGATCACGATCGTATTTTCGCCTTCTTTGAATGCCCCGCTGTAGATGGTCATGCCAGAATATCCCGGAGCGTATACCAACGTCTGATCTTCTTCATTCCAGTCTGCCACATAATCTACACCATTGACACTTACACTTGTAATTGCATCATTATATGGGGTATACTTTTGCAATTCAGGAAGCGTGATGCTCTCCAGTTTTTTCGTCATCCAGCTTATATTTCCTTTCAGCTGTGTGATCTCCGTTCCAACTTTTGCAGTTTTTTCTTTGAGCTGTGCCTGCTGTGTATTTGTTGCAGATGCTGCAAACACCGGCATTCCTGCCTGTGGAACTGCCATTACGGCAGTCATGGAAAGGGCGAGCATCTGGCATACCAGTTTTTTCTTCATGTACATTTCCTCCTCGTTTGGGTTCATTTCCTTTTAAATGTTAAATCTGTTGTGTCGTACTGCCTTGTCTGATATTTACTTTATCTTTACTTTTTTTGCGGCTGAATAATTTCCATATATTTTAGATGCGGCTGTTTTTTTGTACGCTCTGACTTTATAGTAATATGTGGAGCCTTTTTTCAGCTTTTTGTCTGTAAAGCGAACCGTTCCTGCCTTCTTGATCGTTTTGATCGTTTTGATCGTTTTGATCTTTTTGTATTTTCCGTTTTTCTTTGTGGAACGATAAACTTCATAACCGGATGCACCGTTTATTTTTTTCCAGTTGACCACTGCGGTACGCTTCTTTGCTTTTGCGGTTACTTTTTTCACCTGTGCCGGTTTCTTCACCATTGTATTTCCCGGATTTGTATTATTTCCGTTATTGTTATTTCCGTTGTCTGTATTGTTGTTATTGCCATTGTCCGGCTTATCGGTACCCGGTGTCACATTGCTCTGCTGTGCCGTATTGACCTCGTTTGAAAATACGCTGAAGCGATAGAGCAGAAGTCCGCTGTTTCCGGAATACAGATCTTTTACAACGCGATACGTGCCTTTTTCTGTTGTCGCAAAGCTTCCGCCCGCCAGATCTGCCTTGTCATCATCGGTACTCTTCCATACAGTTTCGTAGGTTCCGTCCGCATTTTTCTTTTCGATGCTGGTGATGATCTCCCAGTCATAATACTGATCGTTTAAAACATCCACAATGTCGCGGTCTTCATAGCCTTTGTCTTTCAGAAATTCTCTGTATTCATCAATGGACTGTGCTTCTGCAACTTTTGCATCGTTCGTTGCATCGAACCAGTACAGCAGGTCCAGAATGCTCAGTTCCTGTGACCATTTCACGCCGTTTTCGCCGTCTTTTTCGATTTTCAGGTTCATGGCACTTTTCTGCGGATAAAATTTATTAAAACTCTGACTTTTCATGATCAGCTTGCGGTCTACGACCTGGATGTTATTCAGACGGATATCCAGCTTTCTTAAAACTGCGGTTGCCGGGAGGGTATCCGGTGACATCGTTGTCAGCAGATTGTCATACAGATCCAGTCCGTCCAGTTTCTCATTCTTTGCAAAGGTTCCGGATGGAATCTCACGGATCTCATTGTGCATGAAGTTGACTTCCTGAAGCTGTGGAAGTTTTGAAAAATCCACTTTTGTGATATCTTTCATACCGTTATCGTATGCATTGAGTTCCTCCAGGGAAGAAAGATCTTCACGGTCTTTGGCAGGCTCTCAATGTTATTTTCCTGTAAAAACAGCCACCGCAGAGATCCGGCAAGCGGTTTTAACACATCATCCTGCAGATTTTCCAGTCCATTTCCGACAAAGGAGAGTTGCTGAAGTTTTGGCATGCTGGTCAGGGCATTTTGGGAAACCTCCCGGATCTGGTTTCCTTCCAGATCGAGGATCGTCAGAGCATCCAGCCCTTCAAAGGTGTTATCTTTCAGAGAGGAAATCTGATTGCCGGTAAAGGAAATCCAGTCCAGGCTGTGGTTATTTCGAAACAGTCCTGCCGGAATTTCTGTGATCTTGTTGTGCTCGATATAAAAATTTTCCAGACTGGTCAGGTTATCCAGCAGTCCTTCCGGAATCGCTGTGATCTCATTGTTTGAGAGGTTTAACGTTACGATCTGAGATGGCAGATAACGCAGAAGTCCGATCTCGCTTAAGTTGCACTTACTTAAATCCAGTTTGGTTCCGCCATACTGAGCTACTTCTTCTGCTGTAACGGTTCCGTCATTGTCTTTGTCCATGCCATAATCGCGAAGTGCTTCGTTGAGTGCTGCTGCCCCGGTCGGTTTGTCTTCTGTTTTGGTTGCATCGTATCCGTTCCAGCCTTTTTCCAGTGTCAGAAATGTAAGATCTGCCTTGGTGTATTTGTCAAAATTTTTTCCAATGTCGCTGCTCTGACCGCCCATGGCAGTAACAAGTGCTGCACCTTTGTTTATTTCCGATGGCTTTGTGATCTCCATCTTGTACTCGTACATGGTGTAGCTTCCGGTTTCGTTCAGATCACCGAAACCGGTCTTTTCGGTCTGTGCATACGTTCCGTCTGATTCCACTGTAAAATCAAGAAGAAAGCTGGAAAGCTTGGTATTTAAAAAGGTTACATACATTTTTCCGTTTTCAACGGTCAGTTTTGCTTTCGGGTCAAAATAGCCTGCCAGCATGGATTCTTCGTTGCTGCCTTCCTGTTTTGCCTCAAAAGTCAGAGTGTATTCTCCGTCCTCGACCGGATCTACGGATGCGGCTTCTGCTTTCAGTTTTGCAGACTCCTGTGTTTCGACCGCTGTTTTCTGCTGTGGTGTCTGGATCTGCCTTCGGCTGCTTTTGCCGTTGTCTGATACATTCCGGCTCCGGATACGATCATTGCCGCTGCAAAGATCGCTGCCATTGCCTGATAACCAAATTTCTTTCTCATGCTTTTCTTCCTTTCTCTGCAAAGATTTTTTCCTGTACTTTTCTATTTCACACGGACGCTCTTTTTCGCACTCCATGCTCCCTTTGTCACTGCCACGCCATTCTTTTTCACAGCTCGCACCTGTATATAATATTTTTTACCTGATTTCAGTTTTTTGATGGTAATGCTGCTCTTTTTGCCGTTTGCCTTCACCGTCTTTACATTTTTCATGTTCTTTTTAAGTGCATAACGGATCTCGTAGCTGCCGGCTGCCGCCTGTTTTTTCCAGGTTACTCTGACCTGTGCTTTTTTCGGCTGCACTTTGCGGATCACTGCTTTTTTCACAGATGCCGTGTTTCCCTGATTTGTCTGATTATGGTTTGCACTACCGTTCTGGTTCTGATTGTTGTCCGGCTTTGGCTCCGGTTTCGGATCTGCCTCTACGGTGACTGTGATCGCATCGCTGACCTGTCTTACGAAGTTGTCGCTTGCTTTTGCCACCGCATAAATCTGTGTCGTACCGGTACCAAGAATGGTAACATAGCCATCTTCCGTCACTTCCAGCACATCGTTTTCGTTTGTCAGGAAGACCAGTTTGCCATCGCCCGGTTTTTCGATGCTTGCCGTTACCTGAAAGTTTTTATCGGAGAGGTATTTGTGGTATTCGGTCACCGGAACGTTGATCGTCTGCTGTCCTTTTTCCACACGGATTCTTACCCGCTCTTCCGTCTCATAATACTGATCGGTTCCGGAAGCGGTGATCACGATCTCGCAGCTGCCGACTCCCGTTACCTGAACCTGACTGCCGTTTACTTTTGCCACTTTCTCATCGGTGCTGGCAAAACTTAAGGTTCCGTTTCCTCTTGAAAGCTCAGTGTCGATCGTAAATGGTTTGTTCAGGTCGTTCATGTTCTTATTGATCTGAGCCGGAGCCGTGATCGCCTGATATTTTTTCGCTGTGTTCTGATCTTCGTCCGCATAGTCTGTGAAATCCACGTATCCGTATCCGAACTCGGTATCTTTTCCCGGTTCGCCAAGGTCTACGGCATAGTCACGGAACACGGAATAAACTTCTCTCTGGTTGTAATCCGGATGTTTCATTTTGACATAGGCTGCTGCCGCTGCCAGATGCGGGGTTGCCATGGAGGTTCCGCTTGCAATCTCGGTGGTCTCTCCCTCGCCGATCCATGCACTGAAGATGTTTCTTCCCGGTGCTGCAAAATCAAGCAGGGTTCCGTTATTTGAAAAATCAGAGCGGCTGTAGGAGCTTCCGTCTTTGTCCGGCTCCAGGGATCCGACTGCGATCGTCCAGCGGCTGCTTGCCGGATAACTTCTTGCGGTGTCGGTATATTCGTTTCCGGATGCCACACAGACGGTTGTACCGGCTTTTAAGGCTCTTGCAAAGGCTTCATCCATCAGATCCGTGTCATCACTTTCAAATCCCGGCAGGATCTCAAATCCAAGGCTCATATTGATGACATCGGCTCCATGCTGTACGGCATAGTCAACACCGAGTGTGATCGTTGTGTAAGAAGCAGAACCGGTCAGGTCAAATACGCGCACTGCCATGATCTGTACCTGCTGCGGGGTTGCCTGGGTTACGATACCTGCAACGTGTGTACCGTGTCCCTGGTTCGGATCATCGTAAGCCGTTTTGTCTGCATTGTCGGCTGCCAGGTTGACACTGTTTTTGCGGTCCAGTCTTGTCGTAAACCACGGATGGTCCACATCAATCCCACTGTCGATGACTGCGACGGTCGCATCGCCGCTCCAGTCCTTTGCATCTTCTTTTAACTTGTCCATCCCCATCATGTGGATACCGTCAAATGCCTGAACTTCGGTTTCGCTCTCATCTTCTTGTTCGGCTGCATCCTGCATTTCATTTTCTGCCCGCACATCTGCACCGCCGTCTCTTGCTGCCTCTTCCAGTGTGACCGGGATATCCTGGAAAATGTGTACTTCCGGATAATCTGTTTTCAGCTTTGTAACTGCAAGTTCTGCCTGATCTGCACTGTCATATAATAAAATCTGGTAGCCGCCCACCGTATAGTAATACGTTTTGGCTGCACCATATGTATTTTCCAGAGTCTGTGCACTCTCTACGATCACACGCCTGCGGATCTCATTTTGCTGATCCTGTGCCGTTACCTCTTTGTTCTTTCTAAGAGATGCATTCTGCTTATAAAATACTTCTGCCACTTCTTCCGGAGTATCCAGCAGATTTACCTTTGTTGTCCTCTCATTTGCCTTTGCACTGCACGGTAGCAAAGATGCCAGCATACCGAAACAGCACACAAACGCCAGAAATCTTCTTTTCATTTTGTCCTCCTCCACTTAAGCCTTCCCTTACGGATTTTTCTTTTGCATTATCTGCAACTTCTGTATGTTCCAGCTTTCTTTCGTTAGTCTAAACTACTTTACGTTTTATATTGGTAACATATCTGAAAACACCTGTCAAGCACAGAAAAAGGCTTCATGCCTGTGTAGCATGAAGCCCTTTTTGCCCGAAAAATGGAATCTTTCAGTCTTTTTATTTTTGTGTGTTAAGAGGATTTTTTTTCAGGTTTTATTTCCTGATCTTTACTTTTCTTGCTGCGGAATACGTTCCGTATACTTTTGTACCAGATGCTTTTTTATAAGCTCTGACTTTGTAGTAATACGTCTTGCCTTTTTTCACTTTCTTCCATTTCAGTGTTACTTTCTTTTTATTTTTTGCAACGGATGCCGTCACTTTGGTTACTTTCGCCGGTTTTGTCACCGTCACAGTTGTTGTATTACCGCTGTTATTATTGTTATTTCCCGCGTTGCTGTCCTTCTTTACTTCCTGAACATTGACTTTCTTGTTCATCAGCAGTTTGTCAGAAGAAGCACCTACATAAATGGTTCTGGTTCCGGTTGCCAGCGCATATTTTGAACTCTGGATGCCTTTCGGTACCTGTGCTTTACCAAGGTATACCTGTGCAGCTTCGCTTCCGGCTACATCTCTTTGTTTTGCACTGTTTTCTTCGTTTTCTTTTTCAAAACGATCCCATGCCTCATCGTAATAAGTGATAAGTGTATCCGTATCTTTTTTCGGTATGGTATATGCCAGTTTTCCGCTTGGATTTACTTTACCTGTCAGACGCTACCGTCTGGATGACATCAAAGTAGAGTTCCGGAGGCTGACATTATGATACCTGAACTTTCCCTTGAAACGATTGTTAAGATCTTATCTCTTCTGTTTAAAATTTTTCTCGGCGAAGTGATTTTATATAAAATCCTTACACCGAAAACTTTTCCTCTGAAGATTCCCTGCATGACCGGTATTTTTTCGGTTCATGCAGTTCTGCTTTTGATTGAAGAATATTATCTGCCGGAAGTGTATGGAGATGTGTTCTGGGTTTATCTGCTTTTGCATACAGTGTTTTTTATTTCCTTCGCTTTTTTGATATGTGACGGAAAGACCGGATTCAAATTCTTCCTGCCATTGATTTATATTTCTGTTCTGATACTGTGCCGCTTTCCGCTCAGTCTTCTGTTGAATCTGCTTTCCCGCATTCTGCCAGACAGTATTGTATTTACACTCCGTTCTTATAATAAATCGCTTCTGCCAAGTATTCTACTCGTTTTATGCGGATACTTTTTATCCGTTTCAGGCCAAATACGAAACAGAACTATCCCCTTTCTTATTATATGGTCATGATCCTGACTCCGATCTTAAACTCCTGCACGGTAATGATGCTGAAAAGTTATTTTGATGCAATCAGCGGTGTGATCAATTATATCGGAACGTTCTCTTTCGTAAGCGAGCTGCTTCTATATTATATTATATGTTATGGCAGATGACGTGTGAATACAACAGCCGCATCCAATTGCAGCTAATCAAGCAGCAGAATGACTATCAGAAACAGCATATGAAGGAATTGAACACGATCGTAACGGAATACCACCACCTGCGGCATGACACCAAAAATCATTTTGCCTGCATGGACCGTCTGCTCAGCCAGAACAAATACGATGCCCTGAAAGAATATTTTTACAGTCTTTCCAAAGAGATCTATGCACTCGACAACCAGATTGAAACAGGAAATGAGATCGTCAACCAGGTGATCAACCTCAAATATGTAACGGCTCATAAGCATCAGATCCCGATGGATATTCAGATCGTACTGCCGCCGCATCTTTCAATCCCAGATCACCTTCTCTGTTCTCTTGTTGCAAACCTTCTGGACAATGCGATTGAAGCATCCATAAAAATCAAAGATCCAAAGATTGTGATTGAAATGAAAATGGTCAAGGATTATCTCTCCCTGACCATTCGAAACAAAATGAATCCTTCCATGCAAAATACGGCACTTACCATCCGCACGACCAAAGCAGATAAAAAACAGCATGGGCTTGACCGTCAGATCATCGATGATATCGTTCTCCGTTATAACGGGATCTCCACCAAAGAGATCAAAGACGGATGGTATATCGCCAGTGTGATGCTGGAACTTGGGGCAGAATGATCTGCCTGTTTTTTTGCGTTCGTTTTCTTTAAACGAGGTTGGTGTATCCCATCAGGGATTCATCTACTGCTTTTGCCGCTTCCCTTCCTTCGTGGATCGCCCACACAACGAGAGACTGTCCGCGGTGCATATCACCTGCCGTAAAGACATTCTTTATGGAAGTCTGATATTTTTCTGCTTCCGTTGCTAACGTTTCGTACGCGGTGTTCAAGATCTACTTTAAAGGCATCGGTCACATATTTCTGTGAGCCAAGAAAACCGGCTGCAATCAGTACGACATCCACTTCAATCGTCCATTCGCTCCCTTCCACCGGAACCATCAGCATGCGACCTGTTTTCTCATCTTTTTTGCTCTGTAATTTGACCAGCACTGCTTTTTTCAGTCTGCCTTTGTCATCGGCAATGAATTCTTTGACTGTGGTCTGATAGATACGCGGATCATGTCCGAATACGGCAATGGACTCCTGCTGACCGTAATCGGTCTTGCGGACTCTCGGCCACTCCGGCCATGGATTGTTTGCTGCTCTCTGATCTGGTGCTTTCGGCATCATCTCCAGTTGTACCACAGAGGATGCACCCAGACGGATGGCTGTTCCGACACAGTCGTTTCCGGTATCACCGCCTCCGATGACCATCACTTTCTTATTCTTGCAGGTGACAAATTTCTGATCTGCCAGCTTTGAATCCTGCAGGCTCTTTGTCACACCTTTCAGGAAATCAACGGCAAAATAAATGCTTCTGCCTCGCGTCCCGGAACTTTGATATCTCTTGGGTTCGATGCTCCGCAGCAGAGTACCACGCGGTCGAAATCCTTCAGAAGTTTTGCTGCTTTGACATCCACGCCGACGTTGGCATTTGTCTTAAAGATCACGCCTTCTTCTTCCATCAGGCGGATGCGGCGGTCGATCACAGATTTCTCCAGTTTCATATTCGGAATACCGTAACGGAGCAGACCTCCAAGGCGGTCGTTTCGCTCAAATACCGTCACCTCATGGCCGCGGCGGTTCAACTGCATGGCAACGGCAAGTCCGGACGGACCGCTTCCGATCACGGCTACTTTTTTTTCCGGTACGCACTTTCGGCGGCTGTGCCTTGACAAGTCCTGTCTCGTAGGCACGCTCGATGATCGCTCGCTCGTTCTCTTTTGTGGAGACCGGGTCTCCGTTTAAGTTGCAGGTGCAGGCTGCTTCGCAGAGTGCCGGGCACACTCTGGAAGTAAACTCCGGAAAACAATGTGTTTTCATCAGACGGTTGTAAGCCTGTTCCCAGTTTCCGGTATAGACAAGATCATTCCATTCCGGGCAGAGGTTGTTCAGCGGACAGCCGGATGCCATGCCGTTTATCATTTTTCCGTACTGGCAGAACGGCACTCCGCATGCCATACAGCGTGCTCCCTGAAGCTGCTGTTTTTCCAGCGGCAGAGGGATATGAAATTCGTTAAAATTTTTAATACGTTCAAGCGGTGCGATCTCTTCACTCACTCTTCTTTCGTACTCTAAAAATCCGGTTGGTTTTCCCATTTCTTTTCCCTCCTATCTCGCTTTATTTGCATAAAATGCTTCAATCTGTGCCTGTTCACTGCTCAGGCCTTTCTCTTCCATCTGCACGATCGCCATCATCATACGGTTGTAATCATGTGGGATGATCTTCTTGAATTTCGGCAGATATTCTTCAAAATGATTCAGTATTTCTTTTCCTTTTGCAGAATTGGTGTATGCCGTATGTTCTGCGATCATATCTTTTAATTCCTGCACATCGTATTTATTGCCAAGTTTTTCAACGGATACCATCTGCTTGTTGACTTTTGTATACAGATCGTTGTTTTCATCCAGTACATAGGCAACTCCGCCGCTCATACCGGCTGCAAAATTTTTGCCGACTTTTCCGATGACAACGACACGTCCACCCGTCATATATTCACATCCGTGGTCCCCGACACCTTCTACTACTGCTTTTGCACCGGAATTCCGCACGCAGAAACGTTCTCCGGCAACACCGTTGATATAGGCTTCTCCGCTTGTCGCACCGTACAGTGCCACGTTTCCGATGATAATGTTTTCATCTTCTTTGAATTTTACACCGGTTGGTGGGTAAACGATCAGTTTTCCGCCGGATAACCCTTTTCCGAAATAGTCGTTGCTGTC
>ENA-OQCX01001285-OQCX01001285.1-human-gut-metagenome-genome-assembly--contig:-NODE-1285-length-11894-cov-1.928274_pt1 | contig 11894 bp, 15 predicted proteins | sample MGYA00242762_ERZ504587 | MGnify/ENA primary metagenome ERZ504587 (study PRJEB26092, sample SAMD00036337) | human gut metagenome | host: Homo sapiens | study: EMG produced TPA metagenomics assembly of...
ATTACCTGATGGTGAAATATAAATCCATGGTAAGGAAGAAAGCGCGTGCAATGTATCTGTTGGGGGGAGAGAATGAGGATCTGATCCAGGAAGGAATGATCGGTCTGATCAAAGCAGTGCGGGATTTTGATGTAACGCAGAAAACATCATTTTCAAGTTTTGCAGAACTTTGTGTTTCCAGGCAGATGTACTCAGCGATTGAGGCGTCAAACCGAAAAAAGCATCTGCCTTTGAACTCCTATATTTCGCTGTATGAAGACAGTGAACAGGAAGGAGAAGGGAGAAGTCTTCCTTTAATTGACACGATAGAATCATCGAAGGAGAATGATCCGGAAGTTCTTTATTTTGGAAAAGAATATACAGAAGCTTTTGCGGAGCAGCTGAAAGAATTGCTCAGTCCATTAGAAAATCATGTTCTTTATCTGCATTTGATGGGAACCGACTATAGAACAATTGCAGAATTGCTTGGAAAGAGTCCGAAGTCAGTGGACAATGCACTTCAGCGGATCAAGACAAAAGCACAAAAGATTCTGCCGTAAAGGAGAAATACGGATGAAGAAAAAATACAATTACCTTTTGGCACTTGCAGTCTTTCTAGTGATCATGATCTGCTTTAACAAATTCGGATACATCATTTCTTACCTGACCGCAATTGGCGGGTCTCTGGTTATGGGAAACAATGGAACAATGGTGGTTTATGAGTTCCTGATGAGTCATTTGAATCTGGTATCGGCAATTTTGTACCTTATGGTTCTGCCTATTCCTGCTTTATGGTATTATCTTGCTTTTCAGCTGCGTGAAGGAGGAATCCGTGCAATCCCAGGCAAATGCAGAAGAGTCGGATTGGAAGGATGTGTTTTAATTGTACTGTTTACTTTTGGTATGATACATGTGACCAGCATTATACTGGCAATCGTAGCACAGGTACTTCCGGATGCGATGGATAATTATCAGAATCTGATAGAAAATTCCGGCCTGACAGAATATTCACTGATGTGGGTTCTTAGTACACTGATTCTCCCACCACTTGTGGAAGAGATGATTTTCCGTGGGTTAATTCAGAAATATCTTGAACGTGCCGGAATGCATTGGATCCTGGCGAATGTTGTACAGGCGGTTCTGTTTGGAGTGTTCCATCAAAATCTCGTACAGGGAATTTATGCGGCACTTTTGGGGTTTGCACTTGGATTTGTGGCGCATCGCTATAACACCCTGGCGGCATCCATACTGATGCACATCTTCTATAATCTGATGGGAACGCTGATCGTAGATCTTGAGAGCAGATTCCTTCCGGGAATAATAATGGGAATGATTATCCTAGTCAGTATTCCAATGACAGTGAGTGCTGTGACGTTGATTTGTCTGACAACAAATAATAAAAAACAGAGGTTTGAGAAGATGAGATTTGTAATACAAAGAGTAACAGAGGCATCTGTTACGATTGATGGTGAGATATCCGGAAAGATTGGAAAAGGGTATCTTGTTTTGATTGGAGTAGCAGATACAGACACAAAAGAGATTGCAGACAAAATGATACGAAAAATGATCGGACTTCGTATTTTTGAAGATGAACAGGGAAAAACAAACCTTTCGCTTGCTGATGTGGACGGAGGTCTTCTTCTGGTTTCACAGTTTACGTTATATGCAAACTGTAAGAGAGGAAACAGACCAAGCTTTATTGAAGCAGGAAAACCGGATATGGCGAATGAGATGTATGAATATATCATTGAAAAATGCAGGGAATCAGTGGATGAAGTACAGACCGGAGAGTTTGGAGCTGATATGAAGGTTCAGCTGCTCAATGACGGGCCATTTACCATTTTGCTGGATTCAGATCAGCTTTAACTTGACAATCAAACTCAAGTAGTGTATATTTAATTTTGCGTTCTGCTGGAACGCAATAAGCTGTCTTGGCGCAGTCGGTAGCGCGTCGCTTGGTAAGGCGGAGGTCGGGGGTTCAAGTCCCTAGACAGCTTTGAACCTTTCCCCGGAAGTGCCCGTAAGTGCGGTGTTTTCGGGGTTTTTCTTTTGTGGAAATTCCAATCCGTAGGATTTTACAGACTTTCCTATGGACTTACAGGTTGAAAGAAAAAAGCAATTCCTTGTTGAAGATTCTTTCACTTGTCATAAAATATGTTATACTGAAGTTAATTGAAGTGGTGGTTCAAGGTGACGGGTTCTGCAGAAGGGGAAGCCGTATGAGCGAAAAGAATTATGAAACAAGTGAATTAAAAGAACTGAAAGATGCGTTACAGACGTTTACAGAGTTTGTATGGGAGATGGAAGAATATCTGCCGGAATTTTATCATTTTTTTGATGCGATGAGGCAGAACATTGAGATTTTTCTTCAGGTTGGCGAAGAGGATGAAGAACAGATTCATGAGATTTTGGAACGGGATTGGGAGAAAGCACATGCACCGCTTGTGGGAGTACAGTGTTATGATTTTCAAGAATCACATCCAGAGGCAGAAGCAGGAACTTGTGTTTATTTTGCGAATCTTTTGACAGAAATCGGTCGTTTTTTTGAACCGATGAGTATGTTGGGAGTGTTTTGAAAGAAGTGAAAAGGAGGAACGGATATGGCATCGTTTTTAGAAGACATTCACACCATTTATGGGACAGGAGAACGGAATGGGAAAGGACAGACACTGGAAGAATTTCTGGAAGAATATGATCCATATCGATATAAAAATCCGTGTTGTACAACAGACACAGTTGTTTTCTCTTATAAAGATGAACAGGCACTGAAAGAAGGACGATTAAAGGTGCTTTTGGTTAAGAGAGGAAATCATCAGTATTGGGTGTTGGGCTCTTCCGGGAGGATTTGTAAATTTGCGGGAGAATCTGGAGGATACAGCAAGACGGGAACTGCAGGAAGAGACCGGAGTCAGCGGACTTCCGGTGGAACAGTTTGCCTGTTATGGAGATTATCAGAGAGATCCGAGAGCGAGGATCATTACAAGTGCGTATCTTTCTATTGTAAAGGAGTCGGATGTAAGTGTGGAGGCCGGAGATGATGCGGCAGATGCGGCGTGGTTTGAGATAGAGATGGAACCGGAGACAGTATATGAAGAAGATGGATGGGAAAAGACGGAATATCATCTGACAATTCAAAATCAGGATCAGAAAATGAATGCAGTTGTTCAGAAAAAGGAGCTGACAGGATTGGTCAAAGAAAAATACTATGTTGTAAAAGAAGGTGGAGGAATTGCAGTGGATCACGCGGCTATTCTGGCACAGGCTTATGAATTATTAAAAGGCAGATTGTAAGAGCAGAGTTACTGTTCACTCCCGTGTCAATCACTCCGCTGATTGACACGAGGATGCATGCTTTGGCTTGAATGCATCTCGCCCCATCGCCAAAGGCGATTTAAAATGGCGAGATGCGTTGCTGGTCGCACATTGTGTGAACAGTAACAGAGGAGGCGAAAAGAATCTCTTGTGGTTGTTCTTTTTATGTGATAAGATATTGAGCATGAAAGCCTGTAGGATAAATCACAATTCCGAAGGAATGTGACAGATCATCCGGATGGTACTTATGGTTAGTAGGAGGAAGATATGGAGAACGAAACAGTTTCAAAGAATTTTATTGAACAGGAGATAGATAAGGATCTGGCAGAAGGAGTTTACGATCATGTATGCACCCGTTTCCCGCCGGAGCCGAATGGATACCTTCATATTGGTCATGCGAAGTCTATTCTTTTGAACTATGGACTGGCAGAGAAGTATAATGGTGAATTCCATATGAGATTTGATGATACGAACCCGACAAAGGAGAAGACAGAATTTGTTGAGTCTATCAAAGAGGATATTAAGTGGCTGGGGGCCGACTGGAAGGATCATCTTTATTTTGCATCAGATTATTTTGATCAGATGTATGAGTGCGCTGTGAAGCTGATCAAGAAAGGAAAAGCATTTGTCTGTGATCTTACAGCAGAACAGATGCGTGAATATAGAGGAACTCTTACAGAGCCTGGAAAGGAAAGCCCATATAGAAACCGTTCTGTAGAAGAGAACCTTGAACTTTTTGAAAACATGCGTGCAGGAAAGTATGCAGACGGAGAGAAAGTTCTTCGTGCGAAGATCGACATGGCATCACCGAATATCAATATGCGTGACCCGATCATTTATCGTGTTGCCCGTATGACACATCACAATACAGGTGATAAGTGGTGCATTTATCCAATGTATGACTTTGCTCATCCGATCGAGGATGCGATCGAGGGAATCACACATTCTATCTGTACACTGGAATTTGAAGATCACAGACCGCTTTATGACTGGGTTGTGAGAGAATGTGAATTCGAGAACCCACCGCGTCAGATTGAGTTCGCAAAACTGTATCTTACGAATGTTGTAACAGGAAAGCGCTATATTAAAAAGCTCGTAGAAGATAAGATTGTTGATGGATGGGATGATCCAAGACTGGTTTCTATCGCAGCGCTCAGAAGAAGAGGATTTACACCGGAGTCAATCAAGATGTTTATTGATATGTGTGGTATTTCCAAGAGCCAGAGTTCTGTTGATTATGCGATGCTTGAGTACTGTATCCGTGAGGATCTGAAGATGAAGCGTTCCCGTATGATGGCTGTGCTTGATCCGATCAAGCTTGTGATCGATAACTATCCAGAAGGAGAAGTTGAATATCTGGATGTTGCGAACAATCTGGAGAACGAAGAACTTGGACAGCGTAAAGTTCCGTTCTGTCGTGAACTCTACATCGAGAGAGACGACTTTATGGAAGAACCGCCAAAGAAATATTTCCGTTTGTTCCCGGGAAATGAAGTTCGTCTGATGCACGCATATTTTGTGAAATGTGAAAGCTTTGTGAAGGATGAGAATGGTAATGTGACAGAAGTTCACTTGTACTTAATGATTCTGAGACAAAGGCTGGAAGTGGATTTACAGGACGTAAGGTGAAAGGAACAATTCATTGGGTTCCGGCACCATATGCACAGAAAGCAGAAGTAAGACTGTATGAGAACCTTGTAGATGAAGAGAAGGGTGTATACAATAAAGAGGACGGTTCTCTGAACCTGAATCCAAATTCTCTGAAGATTATCAAAGATGCTTATGTGGAGCCAAGCTTTGCAGATGCGAAAGCTTATGATAGCTTCCAGTTTGTAAGAAACGGATTTTTCTGTATCGATGCAAAGGATTCTACACCGGAGAATCTGGTATTTAACCGTATTGTTTCCCTGAAGAGTTCTTTCAAACTGCCGAAGAAATAAAAACGAACTGCCGTGATCACAATGAGAAATTGTTCACGGCAGTTTTTCATAGTTATAGGTGTGATGCAGAGGGAGAACAAGAATGTATGAATTGACAATGAGTTTGAAGCCAAAATCAAAAACTCCGCTGTACGAACAGATTTATGAATTTATCAAGGAAGAGATTCAGAATAACGTAATACAGAGTGGAGAGCGGCTTCCATCTACAAGAGCATTGAGTAAGCATCTGGTGGTGAGCAGGAGTACAGTAGAACTTGCATATGAACAGCTCCTGTCGGAAGGGTATGTGGAGGCGATCCCATGCAAAGGATATTTTGTCGCAAAGATCGAAGGCATCTATCAGCTTCAGAAGAGACCGGAGATCAAAGTTGAACCGATTTCTTCAGGAGTGACAGAATATGCGTATGATTTCACTCCGAACGGTGTGGATCTCAACAGTTTTCCGTATAATGTCTGGAGAAAATTATCCAAAGAATGCCTGATAGATGATAAGGCAGAGATGTTCCGATTGGGGAATCCTCAAGGGGAATATGGGCTTAGGAATGCGATCAGCAGTTATTTGCATCAGGCAAGAGGAATACACTGTCATCCGGATCAGATCATTATTGGAGCAGGAAGTGATTATCTGCTTATGCTTTTAACGACAGTGATTGGAAATTGTCATAAAGTTGCATTGGAAAATCCAACCTATGGACAGGCCTATCGTTTGTTTGAAAGATTAAGCTATAAAGTCTGTACTGTTGATATGGATCAAAGCGGGATGCGGATTGATGAATTAGAGAAATCAGGGGCGGATATTGCATTTGTCATGCCGTCTCATCAGTATCCACTTGGATGTGTTATGCCGATACAAAGAAGAATGGAACTTTTGAAATGGGCAGATGGGGCAGAAGGCAGATATATTATTGAAGATGATTACGACAGTGAATTTCGATATAAAGGAAAGCCGATTCCGGCACTGCAGGGAAGTGATAGCAATGGGAAAGTGATTTATACAGGTACCTTTTCTAAATCACTGGCACCTTCTATTCGAATGAGCTATATGGTGCTTCCGGAACATATTTTGAAAATTTATCAGGAAAAATGCAGATTCATCAGTCTACTGTCTCCAAGGTGGATCAGATGATTCTTCAGAAATTTATGGAAGAAGGCTATTATGAGCGACATCTGAATAAAACACGCGCATTATATAAGAACAGGCATGATGTTCTGATCAGTAGCCTTCGGAAGATGAAAGAGATTCTGGAAATTTCCGGAGAAAATGCAGGTGTTCACCTGTTGCTGCATTTTAAGACGGATGATTCCGAAAAGGATTTGATTGAAAAGCAGCGAAACAAGGTGTCAGAGTTTATGGCTTATCAGAGTATTGTGTAAAAGATAATGAAGACAGTACAGGAAAAGCGGTGATTCTGTTAGGTTATGCAAACATGAATGAGGAGAGAATCCGTGCAGCAGTTCAACTACTCTGTAAGGCATGGAAATAGATGATAGAAAAACAGACTGTATTTTAATAAAAAAGAGAAGCGGATGGTTCAATTTTACTAAGTGTAAGATTGAACGATCCGTTTTTCTTTTTATTATTCATTTTCAGCAATCGTATCATCTGATTCATCAGAAACTGCTGGTTGTGTTTCTACTTCAGAAGAGTCAGCGCTGTCAACATCAGATTTTTCAGTTAAATCATCCGGTTGGGCTGCCTGTAAAGATACATAAGATCTTTCCTGTGTTGGTTCAAGATCCTGATCCAGATTAAATGTATCGGAATCCGTCTCTTCTTTATTGCTATCGGTGCTATCTGCTTTTATATCAGAGGATGTACTCTTTGACTTTTTGATCAGACGAACAGCAAGAAGTCCGATTGCAGTACCAACAGTGCCAAGTCCAACTATCCATTTGATTAATTTTTTCAATTCTATAGTCTCCCTTCTATTAAACTAAATTTGATACTGATAAACAGTTTACTCTCAGGGGAAACCGCCTGATTTACTTTTCATTGTAATACTTTTACCGCAGAAATACAATATTTCTGACATTTAAATAAAAAAATGCGAAATAACGTTTTACAACCCTGCAAAAGTATAGTATAATTCTTAAGGCGGTAATGGTTATAAGTACCGCTGATTAATAATTATTTACAAGCAAACAATAACGCAGGAGGGTTTGAAATGGTAAAAGCAGTAGTTGGTGCAAACTGGGGCGATGAAGGAAAGGGTAAGATCACAGACATGCTTGCCAGAGAGGCAGATATCATCGTTCGTTTTCAGGGTGGTGCGAATGCAGGCCATACAATTGTGAATGATTACGGAAAATTTGCGCTGCATACACTGCCATCAGGTGTGTTCTATGGACATACGACCAGCATCATTGGTAATGGTGTCGCACTGGATGTGCCGCGTCTTTTCGCAGAGGTACAGTCTGTAGTAGAAAAAGGTGTTCCGATGCCGAAGATTCTTGTATCCGACAGGGCACAGATGGTAATGTCTTATCACAAGAATTTTGACGCATATGAAGAAGAGAGACTCGGAGGAAAATCTTTCGGTTCCACAAAGTCAGGAATTGCTCCGTTCTATTCAGACAAGTATGCAAAGATCGGTTTTCAGGTTAGTGAGCTGTTTGATGATGAACTTTTGAAGGAGAAGGTTGTGCGCGTGGCAGAGCAGAAGAATGTACTGCTTGAGCATTTATACCACAAACCACTGATTAATCCTGATGAGTTATATAACGAACTGATGGAATATAAGAAAATGGTAGAGCCGTTTGTAGCTAATGTATCTCTTTACCTTCATGAGGCAATCAAAGAAGGAAAGACAGTTCTTCTTGAAGGACAGTTAGGATCCATGAAAGATCCGGATCACGGAATTTATCCAATGGTTACATCTTCCTCAACACTTGCAGGATACGGTGCGATCGGAGCAGGAATCCCACCATACGAGATCAAGCAGATCGTTACAGTATGTAAAGCATACTCAAGTGCAGTAGGAGCCGGAGCTTTCGTAAGTGAGATCTTTGGAGAGGAAGCAGACGAGCTTAGAAGACGTGGTGGTGACGGCGGAGAGTACGGCGCTACAACAGGACGTCCAAGAAGAATGGGATGGTTTGACTGTGTTGCATCCAAATATGGCTGCAGAATGCAGGGAACAACAGATGTAGCATTTACAGTACTCGACGTACTCGGATATCTGGATGAGATTCCGGTATGTGTTGGTTATGAGATCAACGGAGAAGTTACTACAGAATTCCCGGTAACACATCTTCTTGAGAAGGCAAAACCGGTTTACAAAGTTCTTCCGGGATGGAAAGAAGACATCCGTGGAATCAAGAATTACGAAGACCTTCCGGAGAATTGCCGTAAATACATCGAATTCATTGAGAAAGAGATCGAGTATCCGATCACAATGATCAGTAACGGACCAGGAAGAGACGATATTATTTATCGTAATAAATAATGAAACAGAAATACAGGACAGGAAGTGAAAGCTTTCCGTCCTGTATTTTTATATATTAGAATATATAAAAACGCTCCGCTTAGGATGTGCACTGCGGCGTACAATGTAGTTGTTGCTCCGCTTGGGACTTGCACGGAAAACAAAAAAGATAGTAATAAATCAGAAAGTTCCTCATATAATATATAGCTGAGAAAAAGAAGGAGGAATTCGATGGAAGAGAACAGCAATGAAAAAGACAGAGAAAATTTATCCATGGAAGAATATCTGAAGAGGAGACAGGCAGTAAAAACCCGGGAAACAGCTTCACGTGCATCCCGGGGAGTAGATTCTGTCAGTGCATTACTGACTGCAGTATTTTATTTATGATCAAGAATTGTCTTTGGAATCATCTTTCAACAGTCGTGTGACCATCAGCAGTCCATAGAGAATAACAGGAACAAAAATGGTTGCAGCGATAGATGCTTTAAGAAGATCAGAAGCAACAGGCGAATCAATCAGTGCAAAAATCAGTGTGCACAAATACATTGCGATAAGAATAAAAACCCCCAGCAGTGCAGAAATACGTTTCAGTTTTTTCATGTAACCAGTCCTTTCATACGCCAATATAGTAATAGTAACAGTATATATCAAATAATTGTTTACGGCAAATAAAATTTGTTATATAATAGAAGGGCGATTGAATTCGAAGTTTAAAGATAAAGGAGCAATATACAATGAGTGAGAAATGTTTATTAGACCAGTGGCGTGATATGGCCTATGACCGCAATCTTCCGAAAGATCAGCTGGAGAAGTTCTGGGGAACATACTTTACAATCGAAAGAGAGATTTACGAGCAGCTGCTCGAGAACCCGGATGAAGAAGTGAAGGGAACCGTGAAAGAGCTTGCTGAGAAATATGGACAGGATGTCATGACAATGGTTGGATTCCTTGACGGAATCAATGACAGTCTGAAGACAGCAAACCCGATCGAGACAATGGAAGAAGATACAGTTGTAAGTCTTGCATTTGATAAAGAACTTCTTTACAAGAACATGATCGATGCAAAAGCTGACTGGCTGTATGGACTCCCACAATGGGATAAGATCTTTGATGCAGAGACAAAGAAACGTCTGTATCGTGAGCAGAAACAGTCCGGTACAGTTCGCAAGGCGAAAAAGATCGGAAGAAATGATCCATGTCCGTGCGGAAGTGGAAAGAAATATAAATTCTGCTGTGGAAAGAACGCATAAGAATCAGATTACTGGCGGTATGTATTGAAAGATACATACGTTTTGTACTTTTAGGTATAAGCGTATATATTTAAAAGAAAAGGACATACTGATATTGTTCTAATAAGATTAAGAGGAGGAAATCAGTATGCCAGAATTAAGCTGTACCGTACAGACATGTGTACACAATTATCAGTATCTTTGCGAACTGGATAAGATCCAGGTGGGAGGAAACAGTGCGAAGAATGCACAGGAGACCTGTTGTGATAGCTTTGAAGAAAGAAGAGAGGGAAGTTATAGCAACAAGACGGATTCGATGAAGTCTGTTTCAGATTGCTCAGATGTTGACTGCCAGGCGAAAGATTGCAGATATAATGAAGAGTGCAAATGTCACGCAGGGAAAATTAGTGTAGAAGGCGGTGACGCTGCCACAGCAGTGGGACAGAATGTGCAACATTTGATAGTTGCTGTAATTGAGTATCAGATAAAAGTATAAAATCGTGATAAATAGAAAGAGATTTGGAAGAGAGGATCTTCTGAATCTCTTTTTTCTACTGTTGACTCTATTATTGCAACCGCGTTATAATCGTAATATATATATTTAACAGAAGAAAGGAAATGATCGTACATGAGTGAATATCGACAGGATGAGCATACGACAGCGAAAGAGGCGTCAAAGACTCATACAGATCAAAGTTATAGGCACAATTCGTGGGAAGAGCATGAAAAAAGAAGGTATAGCTTCAAAGAACAGGCCATAAAAAGTATGACGTTGTTCTTCGTAGTTGCGACATGTATCTTATTTTATTTTGCACTTTTGAGATTGGGACAGATTTCATCTGTATTTAAGCAGTTTTTAACAGTGGCAAAACCTATTATTTATGGACTGGCAATTGCATATTTGCTGAATCCGATTGTGAAGTGGATAGACCGTCGGATGATTCCGCTTTTGGAGAAACATTGTCCTAAATTAAAGAAGAAAAAACAGATATCAAGAGGAGTTGGAATCTTCGTATCTGTCATCTTAATGTTGGCATTGATTACTACACTTCTCAATATGATGATTCCGGAGTTATATGGAAGTATCCGCGACATGATTTTCACTGTGCCGAGTCAGATGAACCGGTTTATCAATGAATTCAGTAAGATGCATTCTTCTGATTCAACCGTTGGAAAGATGTTGGCGAGCATAGTTGAAGAAGCAAGTGATTTTGTTCAGAACTGGATGAAGACAGATTTGATGGAGAAAGTGAATCTGTGGATGACACAGCTTACTGTGGGAATGATTCAGATGGTTCGTGAAGTCTTTAATTTTATTATTGGAATCATTGTCTCTATTTATGTTTTGTTTAGCAAAGAGAAGTTCCAGAAACAGACAAAGAAGCTGATCTACGCTGTATTTCGTCCGGGACAGGCTAACATGATTCTCCAGATTGGCGGAAAAAGTAATGAGATTCTGGTGGATTTATTATCGGAAAGATTATTGATTCTCTGATTATCGGAGTAATCTGTTTTATAGGATTATCAATTCTGAATATGCCATATACAATGCTGGTCAGCGTGATCGTAGGAGTGACAAATGTAATTCCATTCTTTGGACCGTATATCGGAGCAATTCCGAGTGCAATTCTGATTCTGCTTGCAGATCCATTGAAAGGGCTCTATTTTATCATTTTTGTTATTGCATTGCAGCAGTTTGATGGAAATGTGCTGGGACCAAAGATTTTAGGAAATTCGACAGGACTTTCCTCGTTCTGGGTTGTTTTCTCAATCCTGATCGCAGGGGGATTATTTGGTATTCCGGGAATGCTTTTTGGTGTACCGACATTTGCGGTGATTTATTATATTGTAAATATGCTGGTTAATTCTATCCTGAAGAAAAAAGAACTTCCAACAGATACAGAGTGCTATGGGAAGAACGGATATGTAAGATTCCGAAGGAATTTAATATACAGAAAAGAAAAACAGGAAGAGATAAAAGAAAATACAAGAAGAAAAGGGAGATAAGG
>ENA-OQCX01001288-OQCX01001288.1-human-gut-metagenome-genome-assembly--contig:-NODE-1288-length-11872-cov-2.852788_pt1 | contig 11872 bp, 16 predicted proteins | sample MGYA00242762_ERZ504587 | MGnify/ENA primary metagenome ERZ504587 (study PRJEB26092, sample SAMD00036337) | human gut metagenome | host: Homo sapiens | study: EMG produced TPA metagenomics assembly of...
GATAAAAACTGAACGAAATCTTATCCAGACTGATGTCGTAGACATTGATCGTTGCAGTTCCATCCGTACTGTACCAGTAATCCCAGAAATCATTCGGGTCAAAAGCCGCCACGACCGTCGGAACCGGGGTCGGTGTTGCTGTCGGCCTCGGAGTCGGACTCGGAGAAGGTGTCACAGAAACAGTCGGAGCTGCCGTCGGTACATTCTTAAGTGCCTCCATCGCCTCCTGCTTTTGTCTTGCCTCGATCCTGGTCTTTCTGATCCCTGCCAGCAGAATTGCAGCTGCACCAAATATAATAAAAAGTGAGATCAGGATCTTCAGCAGTATCTTAAGTCTTTGTTTTTTTCTCATCTGTGTCACCTCGATTTTCCGACAGTTTCTTACCAGAAGCCTCTGTCTTTGTTACTCTTTTCCGCTCCAGCAGTATGTGCAGAGCTTACATGGTTCAATATCTATGGATGCAGTCAGATCGTCCAGACGATGATATTTCAGGGTGGTAAAATTAAGTTCCTTACGGATCTCCTCCAGCATCTCCTTGTAGTTCGTGGAATCCGGATCTGCATAGTCCGCAAGGATCTTGTCATCTACATTCTCTCCCTCTCTCTTCGCGATCACTCTCCTGGTGATCAGATCCATCTCGGATTTGGAACGGGAGAAATTCAGATATTTACATCCATAAAGCAGCGGCGGGCAGGCAGGACGGATATGTACTTCCTTCGCACCGTTGCGGTAAAGAAATTCTGTTGTCTCGCGAAGCTGTGTACCGCGGACAATAGAATCGTCAATCATCAAAAGGCTCTTGTCCTTAATCAGTTTGTGCACCGGGATCAGTTTCATTCTGGCGATCAGGTTTCTCTGGCTCTGCTGTGTCGGCATGAAAGAACGCGGCCAGGTCGGTGTATATTTGATAAACGGACGGGCAAAAGGTACACCGGAACGGTTCGCATAACCGATCGCATGGGCGATTCCGGAATCCGGGACACCGGCTACAATGTCAGGATGCACCTGTCCTGCATCTCTCTCGGCGAGCATATCACCACATTTATAACGCATTTCCTCTACATTGACACCTTCGTAGGTCGAAGTCGGATATCCATAGTATACCCAGAGGAAGGAACAGATACGCATCTTTTCTCCTGGTTTCTGAAGCGTTTCGATTCCTTCCGAAGTCACAAAAACGATCTCGCCAGGTCCCAGAGATTTCTCATCTTCGTATCCAAGATTAATGTATGCATGGCTCTCAAAAGAAACACAGCGTGCATCCTCCTTGCGTCCGATGATCAGCGGTGTACGTCCCAGGCGGTCTCTGGCTGCGATCAGTCCTTTCGGAGTCAGAAGCAGCATCGTCATCGAACCGTCGATCACTTCCTGTGCGTAACGGATCCCCTCTGCAATAGAATCCTTGGTGTTGATAAGAGATGCGACCATTTCTGTAGGATTTACGTTTCCCCCGCTCATTTCAAGGAAATGTGTACATCCGTCTTTGAAGCATTTCTCGATCAGTTCTTCCATATTGTTGATCTTGCCGACTGTTGTGATTGCAAAATTTCCAAGATGAGAACGCACAAGCAATGGCTGTGGTTCGTTATCCGAAATACAGCCGATTCCAAGATTTCCCTGTAATTCTGAAACATCTTTGTCGAATTTTGTACGGAATGGTGAGTTCTCTATGTTATGTATTGCACGGTCAAAGCCCTTTTGTTTGTCATAAACTGCCATTCCTCCTCGTCTGGTTCCCAGATGAGAATGATAATCAATTCCAAAAAACAAATCCAGCACGCAGCTGGTTTTTGAAGCTACTCCAAAAATTCCACCCATGTCGTTTTTCTCCTTATTTTTTCTCTTTGATGATTCCTCGCCGGTATGCGTCCAGAAGCTGCATCAGCTCGCCAATCTTTTCCTTGAGAGCAATTCCGGTATCTGTATCTCCTACCAGTCTTCTCTTTGTTGTATAATGAACCGCTACCCGGTTGGAAACAATATCACTTTCTTTTGAAACCGCATCTTCCGCAGAAGTAAATGACTCATGTGCACAGAGGATCAGTCCGTAGGAATTGTATACCAGTGTGTATCCTGCAATTCCGGTAACCTTGTGGTATGCTTTGCAGAAACCACCGTCGATGACAATAACTTTGCCGCCGCATTTGACCGGGCTCTCGCCTTCTCCCTGATGTACTGGCACATGTCCGTTGATGATGTGCCCCTTCGCAGGATCCAGTCCAAACTCTCTGAGAAGACTGTCTATCACTTCTTCGTTTTCCAGAAGACGATAATATGCACCTTTCACTTCTTTGTGCGTTGCCTTGTCTGCAATAAAATATCTTTCAAATGTTGTCATCTTGTCTTTGCCAAACAACGGGGAGTTCGGGCTCGCCCAGATAAACCAGAGGATATCCCTGCCCTTACGCTGCTCTTCGTTGTCCACCAGCAAAAAACGCTCTCCTTACATAAGCCTCCAGTACATCATAGAGTTCTTTGCCCTTGTAAGTCTTGCCATAGATCTGGACTTCCTTGAGACTTCCATCCTCATTCAAAGGAATACATCCGTGGAACAGAAGATTTCCGTTGAAAGTCTTGTAGAGACCGCCTTTGTCCAGCAGAAGGCTCATATGTTTCTGCAACTTCTCACAGTTACGGAATGCAGATTCCAGACGTTCCATCACTTCCTTCTCACCTGTGCTCAGCTCATATGGCTTCTTCCAGTCGATCGTCGGGAAATTTGTATCCAGCAGTGGATATTCCTTACCGTCAGGAAGTGTGATCGTGCATTTTTCCGGATCGATCCGATGGAGCAGACAGCGGTTTTCCATGTGGAATTCCTTATGACGGCGGATGAGCTGGCCTTCCAGTTTGAACTGGATGATAGCGATCGCCTTGTGCATCTTCTGTCCAAGGTCTTTCTCGGCTGCATTATAATTAGAAGTTCCCTTCATCTCAAACACACTGCACGGATCATCCTTGTATACTTCCATCGCAAACGTTGCAAGCGGCAGAAGATTGATCCCATATCCATCTTCCAGGATATCCTGATTTCCATAGCGGAGACTGTTTCTGAGGACTGTTGCGATGCAGGACTGCTGTCCAACAGCTGCTCCCATCCAGACTGCATCATGATTTCCCCACTGAATGTCCAGAGAATGGTACTCCATCAGACGGTCCATAATGAAATGAGGTCCCGGTCCACGGTCAAAAATATCTCCCAGGATATGAAGGTGATCGACAACAAGACGCTGGATCAGCTCTGCCAGGGCTATGATGAAATTCTCCGCACGGCCGATCTCAATGATCGTATTTACGATAGAATCATAATAAGCTTCTTTGTCCAGGACTTCTGCCTTCTCCGTGATCAGTTCCTCGATCACATAAGCATAATCTGCCGGCAGTGCCTTGCGGACTTTGGATCGGGTATATTTGGATGCAGTGTCTTGCAGACTTCGATCAGACGGTACAACGTGATCTTGTACCAATTTTCCATATCTTCTTCTATCTTTTTGACCAGACGCATCTTTTCTTTCGGATAGTAGATAAGCGTAGCCAGCGCACGCTTGTCACTGTTGCTTAAGGTATGTCCGAATACATCGTCGATCTTCTTGCGGACTGCACCCGAACCGTTGCGGAGCACATGGCAAATGCCTCATATTCTCCATGGATATCTGACATAAAGTGTTCTGTTCCTTTTGGAAGGTTCAGAATAGACTGCAGATTGATGATCTCTGTCGATGCCTTTCCGATCGTCGGATACAGTTCTGCCAGTCTCTGTAAATACCTTAATTCCTCTTTTTTCATCTTCTTCTCCTTTAACTATGGTAGCATATCCGGTCCCCATACCGGTAATCCCAAATTTCAGACAAGCACATTGTCAAATAATGAAAACTGATTGGACTGCGGGATATCCCCAAAAATTCCCAGGTCGTCCATCAGGTCAATGACTGTCTTGCTGACCTTTGTCCTGTCGCGGAAGTCATCTTTTGACAGGAATTTGCCCTGTTTTGCAGCATCTACAACTGCTTCTGCCGCCTTGTCACCCATTCCGTCGATACAGTTCAGTGCCGGCATCAGCTTGCCGTCAATGATCTGGAATCTGTTTGCTTTTGCCTTGTACAGATCGATCGGAAGGAATTCGATCCCTCTCGCGTACATTTCCTGTACGATCCTCATGTCACGGATCGAATCCTGTTCTTTCTTGGAAGCCTCGTCGCCTTTTTTGCGGATCTCTGCAAGATAATAGTCCAGACGCTCCCTTCCCATACACATGGTCTCATAGGAAAAAGCCGTCGCACGGATACTGAAAAATGCCGCATAATATGCCAGCGGCTTGAACACCTTGAACCACGCGATCCTCCACGCCATCATAACGTAAGCCGCCGCATGCGCTTTCGGGAACATGTACTTGATCTTTTTGCAGGACCAGATGTACCATTCCGGAACCTTATGTTCTCTCATGGTAGCTTCCCACTCATCACGAAGTCCCTTACCCTTACGGACGCTCTCCATGATGGTAAACGCAAGACTGCTCTCTACGCCCATGCTGATAAGGTAGATCATGATATCATCTCGCGTACAGATCGCGGTGGAAATCGTCGCCTTGCCCTCCTCGATCAGAGTCTGCGCATTTCCAAGCCATACGTCCGTACCATGAGACAGACCCGCGATACGAACAAGATCAGAAAAATATTTTGGCTTCGTGTCGATCAACATCTGCATCGCGAAATCTGTACCAAACTCCGGGATTCCAAGGCATCCCAGTTTACAGCCGCCGATATCCTCCGGTTTGATTCCCAATGCATCCGTACTTGCAAAAAGCGACATGACTTCTTTGCTGTCCAGAGGTACATCACGGGCACTTAAGCCTGTAAGGTCCTCGAGCATACGGATCATTGTCGGATCATCGTGTCCTAGAATATCAAGTTTCAGAAGGTTTCCGTCAATGGAATGATAGTCGAAATGTGTCGTGATGATATCACTGTTTTCGTCGTTTGCCGGATGCTGTACCGGTGTGAATTTCTCGATCTCTACACCTACCGGAAGAACGATGATTCCACCCGGATGCTGGCCTGTCGTTCTTCGGATTCCCGTACAGCCCTTGACGATCCGGTTGATCTCGCAGTAACGCTTGTGCTGGCCACGCTCTTCGTAATAATTCTTGACATAACCGAATGCCGTTTTCTCTGCCAGGGTACCAATCGTACCAGCCTTGAATGTCTGACCTTTTCCGAAGATAACCTCTGTATATCTGTGCGCATTCGCCTGATATTCTCCAGAGAAGTTCAGGTCGATATCCGGCTCCTTGTCACCCTTGAAACCAAGGAATGTCTCGAACGGGATATCAAATCCTTCTTTGTTCAGCTTCGTGCCGCATTTCGGGCAGATCTTATCCGGCATATCGCAACCTGCCATACCGCCGAATTTCTTTACCTCCGGCGAATCAAAATCATGATATTTGCAGTTCGGGCACAGATAATGTGGCGGAAGCGGATTAACCTCCGTGATACCGGACATCGTCGCCGCGAGCGAAGATCCTACTGATCCTCGCGAGCTACCAGATAACCATCCTCATTGGACTTCCATACCAGTTTCTGTGCGATGATATACATAACGGCATATCCATTGGAAATGATAGAGTTCAGTTCTCGGTTCAGTCGTTCCTCACGATCTCCGGAAGGTTTTCTCCGTACATCTCATGCGCTTTATTGAAGCAGATATCCTTGAGATCCTGGTCGGAATTCTCGATGACCGGAGGGAACTTGTCCGGATGAATCGGGGAGATCTTCTCGATCATATCCGCGATCTTATTTGTGTTCGTGATAACGACTTCTTCCGCCTTCTCACTTCCCAGATAGGAAAATTCCTCCAGCATCTCCTCTGTAGTGCGGAGATAAAGCGGGGCCTGATTATCTGCATCCGAGAAACCGTTTCCTGCATGATGATCCGTCGGTAGATCTCATCCTCCGGATCCATAAAGTGTACGTCACAGGTCGCAACGACCGGTTTCTTGAACTGGTCTCCCAGTTTGACGATCTTCTTGTTGATCTCGATCAGGTCCCCATTGGAATTTACGCGGTCATTTTTTCATCTGCGATCATAAACGCATTGTTTCCAAGCGGCTGGATCTCCAGATAGTCATAAAAATTGACAAGTCTCGCGATCTCCGGTTCCGGTGCATTTCGAAGCAGTGCCTGATACAGTTCGCCCGCTTCGCAGGCACTTCCGATCAGAAGTCCCTCTCTGAGTTCAAGGAAAAGGCTCTTCGGCACACGAGGCCGCCTTCTGTAATATTTCAGATGAGACTGGCTTACCAATTTGTACAGGTTCACGCGTCCTGTCTCATTTCTGGCAAGGATGATTGCATGATAAGTCGGGAGTTTCTTGATCGTGTTGACAGAGACATTTCCCTGCTCATTCAGCGTATCTACATCAAAATATCCCTCTCCCGAAGCATCTCCACAAACCGCACAAAGATCTCGCCGTACATGCCGCATCATCTACTGCCCTGTGGTGATGGTCCAGAGAAACACCGACTGCTTTGGCAACCGTATCCAGCTTGAATCGGTTCAGTGCCGGCAGAAGGAATCGTGCCATTCCAACGGTGTCCACATACGTATATTCCTGTGGAAGTCCCTGACGCTTGCAGTTCTCAATGATAAAACTCATATCAAAGTCTGCATTGTGCGCAACCATGACCGCGCCCTCACAAAATTCCAGAAACTTCGGAAGGATTGTCTGGATATCCGGTGCATCCATGACCATAGAATCATTGATGCTGGTCAACTGCTCGATCCTGTACGGGATCGGAACCTTCGGATTGACAAAAGTGGAAAAACGGTCTGTGATCACGCCCTTTTCGACACGTACCGCACCGATCTCAATGATCTCGCAGGTCAGCGGGGAAAATCCTGTCGTCTCGATATCAAATACGACAAATTTGCCGTCCATCGACTGTCCCTCGCTGTTGGTAACGATCCCCTTGAGGTCATCTACGAGATACGCTTCCATACCGTAGAGTACCTTGAAATCAGAGTCCTTCGGCACACAGCCGCCCCATGCATCAAAGCAGTGGTTTGCCTCCGGGAATGCCTGTACAACGCCATGGTCCGTGATCGCGATCGCCTTGTGTCCCCATTCATACGCACGCTTGACGAGATCCTTTGCTGTGGTAACACCATCCATATCGCTCATCTTGGTATGGCAGTGAAGCTCGACTCGCTTCTGCGGACTGGTGTCCATCCTCATGCTCCTGAAATCTGCGATCTTCTTGATCCCGGAGATCGAACCGATCGTCAGCTCACTGTCAAAACGATCGATCGTGGTGACACCCTTGAATTTCAGGAACGCACCTTTCCTGACATGTTCGGTCACTTCCGGAACCTGTTCATTTCGAAGGAACATCTTGATCACAATGGAATCCGTAAAATCTGTGACAGTAAGAATCAGGATCGTCTTCTCGTTTCGGATCTCTCTTTCCTCTACTTCTTCTACCTGACAGCGGATCATGACCTCGCCCATCTCACCGGTGATTGACTCCAGCGGGATCGTATCTCCTTCAAAATCCCTTCCATATACAACGTCCGGATTGCTGTCCTTACGGAAGCCTCCACGATAATCGTTCTGCTGTCCTTTTTTCTTGTCAAAAAACTTCGATTTCTGTTCCTGTCCGGATTTTTTGGTGTCCTTTGTTTTGGAACTGTCGGATTTTTCCTTTGTCGCTTCTTCTGCTGTGTTTTCCTGTGCTTCGACAGTCTCCGGGGTCAGTTTTGCATATTTCAGGACATTGGCAACTTCCTGCCGGATCTGAAGTGCGGCATTTCTGCGGTACTTGCTCTCCTGTACTTCCTGGAAATCAAGGTTGATCTTAAGATTCATTCCACAGCGCTCGCAGAAAACCTTATGCAGATATTCCACAAGGATCTCGCTTTTTTCCCTTGAGATCACAGAATCCGGAAGGACCAGATCCATCTCCTCATCTGATGGGAAAGTAATCTGCGCCCGCTTGAACAGATTATATTCCAGCATATTGTAATTTTTCAGTTCCAGTTCCATGCTGGCACGGTAGATCTCGAGGAAATTCGACGGAGAATACTGCTTCGACAGATGAAATCTCTCGATCACAGTCACGCGCATCTCCATTCCCGGGAAACACTGCCGTTCGATCTGATCTTCCAGTGCAAAAATAAACTTCTTGTGGATCCAGCGTTCACTGTGGATGTAGACCCAGAGCCTTGTTTTTGCAGGATTGCAGGTCACCCTGGAAACTGTGACCATTTCCAGCCATTCTTTTAGCTGATCTTTCAACTTCAGGCTTGGAAATACGTCAAAAAATTCTTTTTCCATGTCTGATGCCTCTTTCTTACGCTTCCCAGTGGAGCAGTTCGTCTCTTAACGTATCCAGAAGTTCTTCCTCCGGTACTTTCTTTACGATTTCTCCTTTTTTGATCAGAAGTCCTACACCGACTCCACCGGCGATTCCTATATCCGCTTCCTTCGCTTCTCCCGGTCCATTGACTACGCAGCCCATGACCGCTACTTTGATATCCAGCGGAATGTCCTGAACCATCGCCTCTACCTTGTTTGCAAGGCCGATCAGTCGATACGGGTACGGCCGCAGGTTGGACAGGACACAACTTCAATGCCTCCTTTGCGAAGCCCCAGTGTCTTGAGGATTCGTTTGGCTGATTTGATCTCTTCAAGCGGAGCTCCTGTCAGGGAAACGCGGATCGTGTCACCGATTCCCTGATACAGAATGATCCCGAGTCCGACTGCTGATTTGATATTTCCGGAATACAAGTTCCTGCCTCTGTGATCCCTACGTGAAGCGGGTGGTCGGTCTTCTGGGCGATCAGTTCATGCGCCCTGGCACACATCATGACATCAGAGGATTTGATGCTGATGACCAGATTGTCATAGCCCATTTCTTCTATGATATGGACTTTGTCCAGTGCACTCTCTACCAATCCCTCGGCAGTAACTCCATGGTATTTCTCCACCAGTCTTTCTCAAGAGAACCGCTGTTGACGCCGACACGGATCGGAATATTTCTCTCCTTTGCAACATCTACGACTGCCTGGATCCTGTCTCTGCTTCCGATGTTGCCCGGATTGATACGGATCTTGTCTGCGCCGTTCTCCATTGCTGCGATCGCAAGGCGATAATCAAAATGGATATCTGCCACAAGCGGAATGTGGATCTGTTTCTTGATCTCACGGAGTGCCTCGGCAGCTTCCATTGTCGGAACTGCACAGCGGATGATCTCACATCCTGCCGCCTCCAGTTCAAGGATCTGACGGACAGTTGCCTCCACATCTTCTGTCTTGGTATTTGTCATAGACTGGATAAGGACAGGGTTTCCTCCTCCGATCTTTCTGTTTCCTATCTGTACTACCTTTGTATGGTCGCGATACATAAGTTTCCCTCCATTTTATCGTATTTCACATACACCTGATTTTCTGAAAAAAACGGAGCCGCCTTCAGAGAGACTGCCCCTTCTCTGCTTCATATTATAACGAACTGGGGTATAAAATACAAGTTTTCATTGAAGTCACCACAATAAAGTGCTAAAATAAAAACAAAAGTTACTGCAAACAGAATGAACAGTAACAACGACAGCATACGAAATGGAGGAATATATATTATGGAAAAAAAGAACATTGACTGGGGCAGCATAGGATTCGGCTATATCCCGACAGATTATCGTTATGTTGCCAACTTCAAGGATGGCAAATGGGATGAAGGAGAACTGACCACAGACCCGAATGTAGTACTGAATGAATGTGCCTGTGTATTCCAGTATGCACAGACTGTATTCGAAGGCATGAAAGCCTATACAACAGAAGACGGACATATCGTTACTTTCCGTCCTGACCTCAACGCAGAGCGTCTTGCAAACTCCGCAAGAAGACTGGAAATGCCAGTATTCCCGGAGGATCGTTTTGTAGATGCCGTTGTCAAGACCATCAAAGCAAACGAAGCTTACGTACCGCCATACGGCTCAGGTGCAACCCTGTATGTACGTCCGTACATGTTCGGAAGCAACCCGGTTATCGGTGTTAAACCGGCTGATGAATATCAGTTCCGTATCCTGACCACACCAGTAGGACCATACTTCAAGGGTGGCGCAAAGCCGATCACGATCCGTGTCACAGACTTTGACCGTGCTGCACCGCATGGAACAGGACACATCAAAGCTGGCCTTAACTACGCAATGAGCCTTCATGCGATCATGGATGCACATCGTCAGGGATACGATGAGAACATGTACCTTGACTCCGCAACAAGAACCAAAGTTGAGGAGACAGGTGGAGCAAACTTCATCTTCGTAACCAAAGACGGCACTGTTGTAACACCGAAGTCCAACAGCATCCTTCCATCCATCACACGTCGTTCCCTGATCTATGTTGCTGAACATTATCTCGGACTCAAAGTTGAGGAACGTGAAGTATATCTGGATGAAGTCAAAGACTTCGCAGAATGCGGACTTTGCGGAACTGCTGCAGTTATCTCTCCAGTTGGCAAGATCGTTGACCACGACAAAGAAATCTATTTCCCAAGTGGAATGGAAGAAATGGGACCGACAACCAAGAAACTGTACGAGACACTGACAGGTATCCAGATGGGACGCATCGAAGCTCCAGAAGGATGGATCAAAGTTATCGAATAATTTACCCGTTAGATCAGACAAGGTGTGGAGAATTTTCCACACCTTGTTTTTTGCTCTGTTATGAAATTTACTGTCCTATTTTACTCTCTCATATTTCACAAATGTATATTCCAGGTCAAAATATGTCTGCTCATCGCTTTCTGCAGTCACTTTCCACTCCGGCATCTCGTCAAGATTCGGGAAGTAGCTGTCTGCTTCGTATGCAAAATCGATCTTGGTCACATGTGCAGTGTCACAGTATGGAAGGAGCTGTTTGTACACACTGTCTCCACCGATGCAGTATACCTGATCGGACGGATATTTCTTAATTTCCTCCAGAAGTTCCTCGATCGTTATGAACGATGATAGCATCTTTTACCTTGTAATCTTTATTTCCGGTAAGAACAATATTGGTTCTGTTCTTGAGCGGAAGTCCGTTTGGAAAGCTTTCCAGTGTCTTGCGCCCCATGACAACGACTTTGCCTGTTGTCTCCTGGCGGAACATCTTCATGTCTGCGGGATGCTTACAAGAAGTTTGTTATCTTTGCCGATGGCCCAGTTTTTGTCTGCTGCTACGATAATATTCATGTTAAAATCCCCTTCTGTTTTTATTGGTTTCTTCTGACGATCAGATCGCGATCGGAATGTTCTTGATCTGCGGCCAGGTCTGATAGTTTTCTACGATTAGGTCATCCGTTGTAAAATCATAGAAATCTTTGATCTCCGGATTCAGTTTCACAGTCGGTGCCGGATATGGTGTACGGCTGATCAGTTCCTTGATGACCGGTACATGACGGTCATAAATATGACAGTCTGCAATCACATGGACCAGTTCTCCCGCTTCCATATCGCAAACCTGCGCGATCATCATCAGAAGGATAGAATACTGGCATACATTCCAGTTATTTGCCGCCAGGATATCCTGGGAACGCTGGTTCAGTACCGCATTTAATGTAAGCTTATCCTTGCCCGGTTCCTTGGTCACATTGAATGTCATGGAATATGCACACGGATAAAGGTTCATCTCATGGAGATCCTGATGCACGTAGATATTTGTCATGATGCGGCGGCTGTACGGATTGTTCTTAAGGTCATATAATACACGGTCTACCTGATCCATCATACCTTCTTTGTACTGGTGCTTGACTCCAAGCTGATAACCATATGCCTTGCCGATGGAGCCGTCTTCATCTGCCAGCTGTCCCAGATATGGCTGTGAAGGTCATGGATATTGTTGGATT
>ENA-OQCX01001289-OQCX01001289.1-human-gut-metagenome-genome-assembly--contig:-NODE-1289-length-11865-cov-1.925285_pt1 | contig 11865 bp, 18 predicted proteins | sample MGYA00242762_ERZ504587 | MGnify/ENA primary metagenome ERZ504587 (study PRJEB26092, sample SAMD00036337) | human gut metagenome | host: Homo sapiens | study: EMG produced TPA metagenomics assembly of...
GAAAAAAATTTACATTCTTCATTTGTATTGATGCTGAAAGGAGTTGAAAGGCCCGTGAACAAGCCATTTGAGCTCAATGGCTCCCTACAGGACGCTGTCGCAAACTATTCAAAATCAATCGCCCGCGCGGCCTTCACGTATCTGAAAAACACTGCGGACGCAGAAGATATCACACAGGAGGTCTTTTTAGCGCTTCTGGAAAAACAGCCCCATTTTGAGAGTGAAGAGCATCTGAAAGCCTGGCTCCTCCGGGGTTTGCCATCAACAAAAGCAAAAAATGCGCTTCCAAAAAGACGGCTGGTTTACAAGGACGCAGCCTCTATTTGAGGCGCTGCCAGCACTTTCTCCGCAGGAGAATGAAGTGTTATCCTGCGTCCTTTCTCTGGATGAAAAATACCGGATACCAATCCACCTTTTTTATTATGAAGGGTATTCCATAGAAGAGATCGGGAAAATCCTCCGGCTCAACCCCGCAACCGTTGGCACACGCCTTGCGCGTGGGCGTGCACTGCTGAAAAAAATGATTGGAAACATCGATTGAAAGAACAACTTTTGCACTGCTCTCAAAAGAATTTCGTGCTTTTCTCACACAGGCAGAAATTTCAGTTTCACCGATACCGAAAAAATCACCTATCTATTTAGAAAGGAATGGTCATTGATATGAAAACTGAACAAATGAAAACCATATATCATCATGCAATGGAACAGCTTCCGTTGGATGGGCTGGAAGCCCGTACACTAGAGAAGCTCTCATCCGCTAAAGATAAAAAGCGCGGCTTTCCGGCAAAGCGGATTGCCGCCGCGGCTGTCGCAGTGATGCTGCTCTGCGCCACGGGCGCTTTGATTCTATCGCATACCACTCAAATTGAGCTCACAAACACACAGGGCAGGGTTTCTGCACATTATACGCCGTTCTTTCCAAAAGAGGTAAACAGAGCGAATTGCCTGGTGAATCGAACTGAGGAAGAGCTGTTCCACACAAAAAATCTCGCTCCATTTTTAGGAACGGTTGAACGGATTCGAAATATCCGGGTAGATCTCAACGGTGCGGTTTCTTACCGGGCAATTGCCGATGTGAGCGTAAACAAGGCCTATCTGGGCAACGTGGAGCCCGGCAGTACCGTATCTATCCTGCTTCCCTGCTCTATCGGGCGGGGCGAATGGGCGACAGGTTCGGAGCTTGCCGCTTCCCTGCGGGAAGGCACGACCGGCATCTTTATGCCCATTGCCTACACGGTGGACTCCTATTGGGAGGAGAATGGCGCACGCATTGATTTGAGCGAGCTGGCACCCTATGGATTAATGGATGGAGAGCGCTACCTTTTCCTGCAAGGGAAGGATGGCAAGATGCAGTTTGCGCAGTACGCTTATCCATCACTCCAAGCGGATGCATCTCTAGGGGATATCGAGGCATTTGCGGAAAGTTTTTGGAAATAACGAAATTGTGCAAGGGGCTGTTGCAAAATGAAATGTTTTGCACAGCCCCTCTAATTCTGCGTTTATTCATGCATGACGCAACGCGCCCTTCCCCTAACAACCTGTAGGCCGGGTCTGCAACGATAGAACGGGGCCGCCTGCACACTAAAAGCAACCTTTATTTCCCAATAATTAATCCAATCATAATCATGGAGTAAATCACAAAAAAGACTATCGTGGCCGCTCCATACTTTTGCAGGTCAGAATCACCATAGCGCAGAGCACAGATTGTTTTATATGCGTATACTAGACCAAGGGCAAGAAAAAGAGATATAAATGAAGAAACAACCAGCCAAGCGCCAGGAGATACTGACATACTAATCCATCTCATTGACAAATCAAGTCACCTCCATGCCTTACAGGTTCCAAAGATGTTCCTCTGTTAGCTGCACATAAGACCAATCTCCCCAGTCAATTGAAAATCCCATGCCGAACGGAAGGCTGAAATCAATATGGTTTAAGAAGTATCCAATGCATTTATGGGCATATGTAGCAAAATGATTGACCGACGTCGTGCTGGAGTTATTGACTTTCCCTTCAAAAAATACAAACCCCGTCGCGGAAAGATAATGCGTGCTCGTTCCATGGGGCTGAGAAGAAATGGAACTCACAGGAATCCCGAACTCCATCGCATACCCATAGCCGCTGCCATCTTGCTTTAATTCATTATATGGCACATCATAAACATCCTCTCTGCTCTCCGTGACATACTGTAGCTTTTCATTTGTATAGCTTATGTTATACGTATAGGAATAGCAGCCCGACGCCGACTGAGGGATTACGCTTGTCGTCGTATCTCTGGATAGGCCAAAGGCATCTGTCGCTCTAAAAATCGGCAGTGTCTCCCACTGAAAAATGCCCGCAACACCATATTCCCTGCCCGCCGAGATCAAAAGGATCACCAGATGCAGGGTTCCTCCATTCAGTTTTCCGCTATTTCCCGGAGAAGGGATAACGATGTCGGACAATGGTGCGCGCGCGGCCTGAACCTGTTCCTGCACCGTTTCAAACGTTTCTTGCTGCGCAAGCTTTCGCTCCTTGACCGCTTGCGCATATGCGTTCTCATCACTGTATCCATTTGGCCGGGAAACAAAGAGGATTCCACATAATAAGTAGATTTCGCCGTGATCTGCGTTGCGTTTTGAATCAACTCCATTTTATCCGCAGAGAGCTGCCGAATCATCTCGCTTGAAAGCGCAAGGGACGCCAGCTTTTTTTTCGGCGGTTTCTATGGCAGATAATCCCCGGTAGTCGGCGTTTTGATAGGTAACCGTCTCTGTGCTTTCCTGCGGCTTCCCTCCTGCTTCCACAGCCTGAGCAGGCAGCAAAAAGGTGCATAAAAGCAGAATTGCGATCCATCCAGTCATCCATCTTTTGGTTTTCATTGATTCCCCTTGTTTCTTTATATTTATGGTCAACGAAAATGCACAGCCTAAAAATTTACAGTTTGAACCGAATCTTTCATTTCGTTGCATAAAGCTGATCATTTTCAATTTATGACAGAATTATCTTCCCCTTATTTATATCACTCTTCCATAAATTAGTCAATTATTGTTTTAAAATAATATACAAATAGATCGGAAATTCATTTATGATAGTAGGAACCATGCATTAGAAAAGCAGCCTGTGAATTTGGCAATTCACAGGCTACTTGTGTTACGACGATTCTCAACGCTTTTAAAAATCGCTCATGTATCTTTTACGTTTTCTTTTCATCATCATGGATCATGATATTGCTTGGTTTCTGCGACATTCCTTTTTACAAAATATTACATTTGAGCACGACCGCCAGTTCAACCTCTGAGAGCGGTTGTGGCCCGTCCTGTAAATCTTTCAGCGTAATTTTTTGCAATGCATCTTTGTTGCCGTTGCCATAGAGCAGCGCCATTACGACCGTATCCTGATTCGGGATGAGCTCCAAGGCTTTTTCGGCTATAACGGGCACAGTAAAAGCAAAGTCTTTTTCCAGCGGATCGTTTTGCGTTGTCTTGCCGCCCGCAAAACCGTTTTCACTCCCCTCGTCTATAAGATTGATTGCCCACCAGAGCGATCCCTCCCCATGGGCGGAAAAGAGCAGCACGCCCGTATCGCCGACGGCATTGGTGTTGGACGTTTCCCCTTTTTCAGTCATCTTGCCGTTCTCATAAATCTCAAACCATGCAAAAATAGATTGAGGCGTGCCATTCCAATGATATCTAAGGTAAAACTGAGAAAGCCGTTCTCCGTAGGGGCTCCATAATTGATCTTCTGCTCAATCTCGCTGACCTGCGCGCCATCCAGCGGCTCGATTCGCCTTTGGTGATTCATAGAGCAGGCGCTCAGGGCAAAGAGCAACGCAAAAAATACCGCAAGCATTCTCTTCATATGCTTTTCCTCCCAATGTTGCTATCATCCTAGGCGATAAGGCCCAACGTTCCCAGCACAAAGATTGATTACATTGTTCATTTTTAAAAAAACACCATGAAAATTTTGCAAAACCTTTTTCATATCGCTTTTTCATTTCATTAAAACATTCTATTATCATCCGGCAATATTACGTGAGCATTCTTGATAATGGTTAATGTGCTCAAAATTTATGGAATACTAATTTACGGTGTGTTTTTCGATAAACATGTTGATTTATATACTTTATATGCTATATTTTTGTATGGAATAAGTCAATCATTTTCCATAAATTTATATTACAAAATTTATCATCTATAGATTCCGGAATCATGCTGCACCTTCCATGAAAGCAAGTAGCCTGTGAATTTGGACATTCAACAGGCTGCTTGTGTTACGTACGATTCATAACACTTCTAAAAACCGCTCATGTATCTTCCCGTTCGTCGCCAGCACGTCGTTGATCTCCGTGGCCGCCAGCATTTCCCCCTGCCAACCCGTCACGCATCCGCCTGCCTCCTGTATGAGCAGCTGCCCCGCCGCATAATCCCAGGGTTTCAAATGCCGCTCAAAATAGGCGTCGATCCGCCCACAGGCCACATAGCAGAGGTCAAGCGCAGCGGAACCGGAACGGCGGATATCCTGGCAGGCCAGGAATACCGTTTGGAACCGCTCAAAATTCCGGGCAGCTTCTTCTTTATAATAGGGAGCAGTGCCGATTGCCACCAGGCAGGAGGCGATCTCCCGCGTTTGCGTGCATTGGATCGGAACGCCATTGCAATAAGCTCCCCTCCCCCGCTGCGCTGTAAACAGCTCCTCGGTAAACGGGTTATAAACAGCGCCGAACACCACCGCTTGCCCATCATAAAATGCCAGTGAAACCGCGCTCATCTGATAGCCGTGGATCAGATTTGTCGTGCCGTCGATGGGGTCGAGAATCCAAGCAGGCCGCCCGCTATAATCCACATTCTCCTGCTCCTCCGCCAGAAAACCCGCCTGTGGGTGAAGCGCCAAAAGCCGCTCCTTCAAATAGGACTGCACGGCAAAATCCACCTGCGTAACATAATCTGCCTGCCCCTTCACAGTGACCTGCCGCGCCGCTTTTCATCCATCACGATCGCTTTGGTCTCCAGCACCAGCTCCGCTGCCCTTTGAAAATCCATCAAAATCCCCGCCTTGTTTTGGGCCGCCGCAGATCACTGTGCGGCGGCCCATTTATTCTATCCTGTTATGATATTTGATTCTTTTTCCGCGTCACCGTCAATACGGCTACTGCAACAGCCGCCAGGCCGAACGGAATCAGGCCGAGTACCCGCTCGCCCGTATCAGCAATAGAGGGCGTGGGCGCCTCTTCTGCGGAAGGAGCGGCGCTTTCCTCTGGGGCAGGCGTGGGCTGCTCCGGTTGCGTTCCCTCTGGAGTGGGTTCTGGCCCATCCGGCTCTTGTGCAGGAGGCTCCTGAGAATCCGGCTCTTCCGGCCGCTCTGCTTGGATCAAAGTCAGCGCGCCGGTTTGCGGGTCCACCCGCATGAACTGGCTGTAATCCCCTGCCGCCTGCACAGTGCGCTGCGTATCCGAGAGGCAAAGCCACAAGATAAATTCCATCACCTGTGTATCATAGATGTAGCCCACATGCTTTAAATCTTTCAAAAACCATGTCTGCTCCGGCAAAAGGCAGGTGGAGGCGTCGATCACGCGATCTCCGGAGAGGTGGTTGTGCGTAGCATCTTGGCAGGAAGTATGCTTCTGCTGATAATCGGCCGGCAGTGTTTCATCTAAGAATGCACAGGTTGCATAGCCTGAGGTATATTTCGTATCGATCACGTTATCATTTTGCTCCCGGTAAGAGGCGTAAGCGGCACACCCTGCAAATTATAGTGGGAAACAACATTGATCTTCGTCCCCGTTTCCATCGCGGCCCGAAACAGCTCCGGCAGTTTCTCCTGCACCTGATAATGATATGCATCAATCCGTGCAATCAGCTGTGCATCCGTTTTTTCGTCGAGCAAATAAGCCTTTGCCTCCTCATAATCCTCCAGGCAATTAAATCCCAAATGCCCGGCATCGTCACAAAGGTATCCTGGAATACTTCATCATAAACGCGGCCCTTTAGATTTGCCACCAGTCATCGAGCACTGGGAGTAGAATATCGATCACACCGGCCTGATCAAGCGCGTCGAGCAGGAGATTCACCACCTGCTGCCCCGCAACCTCCTTGAGAATTCGAATCAAGGCGTCTTTATGGAACTCGATCTTGCCCGTGAAGAGATCCCCCACGATGGTCGTCCCTGTAAAGGCGGAAGACAGCATGGTATAATTATCAATATCCTCACTTCCATACTGTGCAAGATAGGCGGCAATGATCGTCCCTCCCATGCTGGAGCCAATCAAGTTTACTTTATCATGCCAGTTTCGCGCTTTGCTCGCTCCACATAGCCACGCAGTTCTTTCGCATGAGCCATGGGGTCGAGCCGCCAGTCGTAGTTAAAATAATATACGTGATCGGCGCCTATTTTCGCAGCGGCCGCACGCACAATGGCAGGCTCGTTGGTCAGGTAACCTTCCTCATTGACAAACTCCGGATAGTTCGCCATTGATTCCGGATAGACCGTAGTGGTAATCGCATAACGGCTGCTCCCATCCGGTTGACAAGCGAGCGGCTCCAGCAGGGCATACACGGCAGGCAGCACCTCGTCGCCAAGCGTTTCATAGTCCTTTGTAACAGCAAAGCGTGCAACCGGGCCCGCAATTTTACCCACGAGCTCCAAAATCGCCTGCGTGTCAGGTGCAAACACCTGTTTTTCCCGTTCCGTGCCCGCATCCATCACCAGCGGCCATGCATTCATTCCGCTGACGACGATCAGCGGCGCCGTATCACAATTGCCCACAGCAAAGGCCGCCGGTATTCCCCCATCAACAGCAGCACAGCCAAAAGCAAACAGATTACCTGACGACACTTTTTTTTCATAATTCTCTCCCTCTTTCCCAAATCTCTCATGAAAAGATTACATGATTTTATTTGAATTGTCAATAAAGACGGTAAAAGAAATCACCGCGGATGCATCTTCCTTGCATACCGCGGCGATGTTTCCGTAAAAGATTTTGTAAAACCGGCGTCTCGCCCGAATCACTTTTGCGATTTCACTCAGGCTTACCCCTTGGTCAATCGAGCAAAATTGGCCATCAGCTTTTTGGTGCCTGCTTTTTCAAAGGCGATCTCCAGCAGCGTATCATTGCCCATCGGCTGTGCGGAGAGCACAACGCCCGTTCCAATAGCTTGTGCCCCACCGTATCGCCACCCGGTAGGAGCCCGCAGGCGCAGAGGCTTAGGCGCCGCCGGGCCAAAGGAATGGTCAAACGTTTTCTTCGGCTTTGCGGCACGCTGTACAGAGGGCTTCTGCTGGGAGAGCGTGACCTTGCGCTTCTCTTCCACAAGCCCCTCTGGAATCTCCTCTAAAAACGGTGAGGGCGCGTTGTGGCTCGTGCTGCCGTAGAGCATACGTGTGCGCGCGTGCGTCAGATACAGCCGCTCTTTGGCGCGCGTAATGCCACATAGGCAAGCTACGCTCCTCCTCCATTTCACTGGCAGAGTAGAGCGATTGGATGCCGGGGAAAATTCCCCTCTCCATCCCCGGGATGAATACCACCGGGAATTCCAAGCCTTTGGCGGAGTGCAGCGTCATGAGGACAACGGTATCCGCCTCCTCATTATAATTATCAATATCCGTCATCAAAGCGACCTCTTCGAGGAAGCCATTGAGATCGCCCTCTTCGTTATCCTCACTGTAGCGCAGAAGGTTGGAGGAAAGCTCCTGGATATTCTCCAGCCTGTCCTGATAGGTTTCACGATCCAACGCAAGGGAGTCGAGGTAGCCCGTATCTCGCATTGCCTTTTCAAACAGCTCGTTGAGCGGCAATTCCTCCGCCGCCTCGGCAAGCCCATCAATGATCTGGGTGAATGCCCGCAAACGCGGCGCAGCCGCACCAACTGCTCATATTCATCCGCATGGGAAATCACTTCGTAGAGGCTCAGGCCCAGCCCGGCCGCAATCTGTGCGGCATGGTTGATGGTAGTTGCGCCGATGCCGCGTTTAGGCTCGTTGATGATCCTGCGCAGGCGGATATTATCCGCCGGATTACTGATTACAGAAAGATAAGCAAGCGCATCGCGAATCTCCTTGCGCTCATAGAAACGGTGGCCGCCGATCACACGGTATGGCACGCCCATACGCACAAAAGTGCGCTCAATTGCGTTTGACTGGGCGTTCATTCGATAAAGAACCGCATGATCGCTCCATTTTCTCCCTCCCTTGACGGAATCCATAATGGTATCTGCGATAAAGGTGCTTTCCTCCTGCTCGTCAAAGGCGTTATCCACCACAATTTTTTCCCCGGGGCCGTTCGCTGTCCAGAGATTTTTGCCCTTTCGCTCTGTGTTATGGGAAATAACAGCATTGGCTGCATCCAAAATATTCTGAGTGGAGCGGTAATTCTGCTCCAGGCGGATCACTTTTGCCTTATGATACTGCTCCTCAAAGGAGAGAATGTTCTCTATTGTAGCGCCTCGAAAGCGGTAAATGCTCTGATCGTCGTCGCCCACCACGCAGAGATTGCCGCTGCCTCCGGCCAGCAGGCTGGTAAGCCGATACTGTGCATGGTTGGTGTCTTGGTACTCATCCACCATCACATAGCGAAAGCGGTTTTGATAGCGGGTGCGCACCTCCTCGTTTTCCTCCAGCAGCTTCACCGTATTGACAATCATATCGTCAAAGTCCATTGCATCTGCATCCCGCAACAGCTTCTCATAAAGCCGGTAGCTCGCCATCTCGACGCTAGCGCAACATCGTCGCCCGCATCGTTCCAGATAGTCTTCTGGGGAGATGAGGCTATCCTTTGCATGGCTGATCTCATGCAAGAGCGTTTTGTGGGAGAGCATTTTATCATCAATGTTGAGCAGCCTCTGGCATTCCTTCATCACACGCTTAGAATCATCCGTATCATAAATCGTAAAGTGGCTGGTATAACCAATGCTTTCCCCATCCCGCCGCAAAATGCGGGCGCAGGTGGAATGAAAGGTGCTTGCCCATATATCCTGCCCATCCGGGCCGAGCATTGCCTCCAGCCGCTCTTTGAGCTCACCGGCCGCCTTATTGGTAAATGTAATTGCAAGAATTTGCCACGCTTCGCAGGGCGAACAGCCAATAAATCCGCGATCTCATCGGTATATTCCTGTGTGCCGTCGCGGTATTCCTCCAGCATACGGATTTCTTCTTCTGTGAGAGATACCGAAAATTCCCGAGCGCCATATGCGCATCCATATTTCACAATATTGGCAATCCGGTTGACGAGCACAGTCGTCTTTCCGCTCCCTGCCCCCGCCAAAATCAACAAAGGACCCTCTGTGGTAAACACAGCCTCCCTCTGCATCGGATTCATACGTGAAAATTCTTTTTCCATAACCTGCCTGCGCAGGGCCTGCAATTGCTCCTGAGTCATTATGCACCGCCTAAACTATGTAAATATGGAACCCTATTTTGATGAACTTCTATTTTTTTAAAAATGTTTCAATCCGATATCGAGGGCGCGCCTTCACTTCACTATAAATTTTGCCGATATATTCTCCCACCACGCCCAAACAGAACAACTGGATTCCGCCCAGCAGCCAGATGGAGCAGATAATTGCCGTCCATCCGCTGACTGCAACGCCGCAGATTTTGGAAATCAAAGCATATAACAGCCCGATCACACTTAGGCATCCAATCAGGATACCAGCCGCAGAAATAAGCCGCAAGGGCCGCACGCTGAAGGAAGTAATACCGTCCATCGCAAAGGCAAGCATTTTGCGCAGCGGATATTTCGATTCCCCCGCATAGCGTTCACTGCGGTCATAATATACATAGTCGGTAGAATACCCAATCAGCGGAACGATCCCCCGCAAAACAGGTTGACTTCCTTGTATTCCGACAAGGCGTCCAGCGCCCGCCTGCTCATCAGCCGGTAATCCGCATGGTTATAAACCGTTTCCACCCCAAGCAGATGCATCACCTTATAGAAGCCAAGTGCGGTCGTCCGTTTGAAAAAGGTATCTGTCTCCCGCTTATTGCGCACACCGTAAACGATATCTGTGCCTGCATTGAATTTATCAATAAATGCCTCAAGAATATGGATATCATCCTGCAAATCCGCGTCCATAGATACCGCACAATCGCAATATTTACGTGCCTCCATCAAGCCGGCCATCAGTGCGTTTTGATGGCCACGGTTATGCGCAAGCTTTAGGCCGCATACAAAAGGATTTTCCCGATGCAGCGTTTCAATTTTCTCCCAGGTGGTATCCTTACTACCATCATCCACCAGCAGAATCCGGCTTTCAGGGGCAATTTTTGATTTCCGCTCCAAATCTGCCAAAAGGGGTGTGAGTTCCTCCACTGTATGCTCAATCACTGCCTCTTCATTATAACATGGAATGACCAAATATAAGATTCCCATCCGCTATGACCTCCTTTTTACCAGACAGGGACGCCCTTCATTTTGTACAGCGCGCCTTCTCCCCATATGCAAAAATATGCACTGCCTTCAAGCCGCTTTGTGGCCCCCTGCTTAACGACCCTACGCACAGAATGCGGAAACCGGATGCTTTTTCCCTCTTTGCGGGCAGGCATCCGGATTCTTTCCCTTTTTGAATAGAATTATCACACCATACGCGCAAACCATCCCCCACAAAAATGGCGTTGCCGCATCGCGGCAGGAGGCGTTTCGCGCCGACAGGCATTTTTCAATGCTTCAAACTTTGTTTGAAGCTATCATACCATAGCAGAGTCAAAAATTCAAGGCAGAAGCAGGGATCCATATAAAAGAAAACGGCCCAGGCAAAACGATTTCCGTTTTGCCTGAACCGTTCCGTTGTGGAAAAAAATTATTCGTTGATCTTGATGACAACGCCGACCAACCGTACGGCCGCCTTCACGGATAGCGAAGCGGAGGCTTCTCGATAGCGATCGGGGTGATCAGCTCGACATCCATGTCGATGTTGTCGCCAGGCATGCACATCTCAACACCCTCGGGGAGGCTGATGATGCCGGTGACGTCGGTGGTACGGAAATAGAACTGCGGACGATAGTTGTTGAAGAACGGGGTATGACGGCCGCCTTCTTCCTTGGACAGGACATAGACCTGGCCACGGAACTTGGTGTGCGGATGGATGGAGCCCGGCTTGCAGAGGACCTGGCCACGCTCGATGCTCTTCTTGTCAACGCCGCGGAGCAGAGCGCCGATGTTGTCGCCGGCTTCTGCGTAGTCCAGCAGCTTGTGGAACATTTCGATATCGGTGACGACGGTGGACTTCTTCTCTTCCATCAGGCCAACGATCTCGACCGGCTCGTTCTTCTTGACGATACCACGCTCGACACGACCGGTGGGCGACGGTGCCGCGGCCGGAGATGGTGAAGACGTCCTCGACCGGCATCAGGAAGGGCATGTCAGCCTTGCGGTCCGGGGTCGGGATATAGTCGTCAACAGCGTCCATGAGCTCCTTGATGGGAGGCAGTAGGCGGGGTCGTTGGGGTCGTTGCTCTCGCAAGTCAGAGCCTGCAGAGCGGAGCCCTTGATGATGGGGACATCGTCGCCCGGGAACTCGTAGTAAGACAGGGTCTCGCGGACTTCCATCTCGACGAGCTCGAGCAGCTCCTCGTCATCGACCTGATCGCACTTGTTCAGGTAAACAACGATAGCGGGAACGCCGACCTGACGGGCCAGCAGCAGGTGCTCCTTCGTCTGGGCCATGGGGCCGTCGGAAGCAGCGATAACCAGGATAGCGCCGTCCATCTGAGCAGCGCCGGTGATCATGTTCTTGATATAGTCGGCGTGGCCCGGGCAGTCAACGTGGGCATAGTGACGGGCGTCGGTCTGATACTCCACGTGAGCGGTGTTGATGGTGATGCCGCGCTCCTTCTCCTCGGGAGCTCCTTATCAATGGCGTCATAAGTCGAACTGGGCCTGACCCTTCAGAG
>ENA-OQCX01001290-OQCX01001290.1-human-gut-metagenome-genome-assembly--contig:-NODE-1290-length-11857-cov-1.976385_pt1 | contig 11857 bp, 16 predicted proteins | sample MGYA00242762_ERZ504587 | MGnify/ENA primary metagenome ERZ504587 (study PRJEB26092, sample SAMD00036337) | human gut metagenome | host: Homo sapiens | study: EMG produced TPA metagenomics assembly of...
TAATACTCTTAGTGCCTCACGGTGCACCGGCAGATGACAGAGCAAAAAAAATGTTTTCGGAGATTGAAAGAGATTGGATTTTCCTCCTGTCTCATTTCTAATAAATCAAGAAGAACGAGTAAAAATGTTCAATCAGGAGATTCGGACAAATTATAATTTATAATGCGCATAAACCTTCAACGAAAAAATTATGAGAAAGCGATGAAGATTATGGGAACTGATAAAACAAATACATTTTTTGTCGGAGATCAACTGTTTACAGATGTCTGGGGAGCGAAAAGAACAGGAATACATAATATTCTTGTGAGGCCGATCAATCCAAAAGAAGAGATTCAGATTGTTCTTAAGAGGTATCTTGAGAAGATCGTTCTTCATTTCTATAAAAAAAGATTGAAAAATGAAAGAAATTAGTATAGAATTATTAAATGGAGTGCTAAAATAGTGAACGATTTTGAAGGAGGAAGATAAATGATTTCAGCAGGAGATTTTAAGAACGGAATTACTGTGGAATTGATGGAAATATTTACCAGATTTTGGAGTTCCAGCATGTAAAACCGGGAAAAGGTGCAGCTTTCGTAAGAACAAAATTAAAAAATATTATCAGTGGCGGTGCGGTAGAGAGAACATTCCGTCCGACAGAGAAATTCCCGAAAGCTCATATTGACAGAAAGGACATGCAGTATCTGTATCAGGACGGTGATTTGTACAACTTTATGGATGTTGAGACATATGATCAGATCGCTTTGAATGCGGATGTCGTAGGAGATGCTTTGAAATTTGTGAAAGAGAATGAGACAGTTAAGATCTGCTCACATAACGGAAATGTATTTTCTGTTGAACCGCCGCTTTTTGTCGAGCTGGAGATTACAGAAACAGAGCCGGGATTTAAGGGCGATACTGCACAGGGAGCAACGAAACCGGCTGTTGTAGAAACAGGCGCTACGGTTATGGTTCCGCTTTTTGTTGAGCAGGGAGATGTTCTGAAGATTGATACTCGTACAGGAGAGTATTTGTACAAGAGTTTAATCAAAGTCGATATTTTAGATTTTGTGTCTATATAGTGTTTTGAAATTATATAAAAAGATTCCGTCTGAGGGCGGAATCTTTTTTGTGCAATATTACATGTTGCATTTTCTTTTTTTGATTCTCTATAATCAAGAGCACATAATATTTTTTCAAAATTATCAATGTATTTCAAGGTACAGTTCGTACCGGATTTCTCATTTAATTCAAATTGAACCGCATAAAAAGGAAGGAGTTATATGACTTATATTGAATTTGCAGATGCGGTAGAAAAGATGATGAACAAAAAGATGAAAGGGGGCGTTCGTGAAGCTGACTTCTTCTGCTTCGGTACAAACGACCTGACTCAGATGACATACGGCTTCTCACGTGATGACGCTGGTAAATTCCTGGATGCTTACTACGATGCTAAGATCTTCGAAAACGATCCGTTCGCAAAACTGGATCAGGTTGGCGTTGGCAAACTGATGAAGATGGCTATCGAATTAGGAAAACCGGTTAATCCGAAACTGCACGTAGGTATCTGCGGCGAGCATGGTGGAGATCCAAGCTCTGTAGAATTCTGCAACAGCATCGGTCTTGACTATGTATCCTGCTCACCGTTCCGTGTACCGATCGCTCGTCTGGCAGCAGCTCAGGCAGCAATCGCTCAGAAGAACGCATAAATTAAGATTCATGGCTTAATTGTAAGACTCTTGGAACTTTAGAGAACGACCTAAAGAGATATAAAAGTCTCTTTAGGGAATACCTCTAAGTTTCAGGGGTCTTTTTTGTTGAATCAATTTGTTTGCAACTACATGACAACTATATATAACGATGCTATAATGTAGAAACAAGATGAAGCGAGGTGTATATATGATGTCAATGTTTGAAGATAAATTTCATTTATCCCCTGAACAGAGTTTGTTTTTGGCAAAGAAGAAATGGGATGAAAATGTATATTGTGGAATGAAAATGGAAAACAGAGCAGTTACATTTCCACAGACGCAGACAATATTAAATGGTATAAATGTACCCAATGTACAGCTTGATGATATTCAGGAAATACTAAATATGCGTGATGCATGGATGTTCCTGTTGAGTACAATAAATGAAGAAGTAACCTTTGAATATTGGTGCAAATAAAATGAATATATTGCCAGAAATGAAGCTCTTGAGTGGGGAAAACTGCGTACTGGAAGTGTTGGAATTTCAGGAACGGATTATGAACCACCGATTCCAACGAAAGAAAAAACAATAGGTCAGTTTTTCTGGGAGGGAAACAAACGTACCAGTTTAATGCTTGCAAATTTTATATGAAAATGCAATACAGGGCATGAAAATTTAAATATAATTATACCAGTGCATGAATTATGTTTTAGATAGAATTCATGTGCCTGTAAAAAATGTTTAAATGGAATACTGATGGTCAGTCCTGCTATCGAAGATATGGCGAATGATTATTTGTCAAAGCACGAGACAACGGAAACAAAAAGATAGAACGTATGTTTGAAAAAAACATTGAAAAAGGTTCTGGGATATAGTATAATAACAAGAAATAGAAGGCTTGCAGGTAGGTGGAATATGCTGGAAAAAATTATAGAACTTACAAACGAATATATAGAGAGTATGCCGAAAAAAGAACGTAAAAAATACGGACAGTTTTTTACCAGTATGGAAACTGCCCGTTTTATGTCGGGATTATATAACTTCGATGAGAAAACAGGAAAAGTAAGTGTGCTTGATGCAGGGGCTGGTTCAGGTATATTATCATGTGCTTTTATTGAGCGATTGGAAACAGTAGATTCTATTCAGGAGATTGAGCTTACCTGCTATGAGAACGATGAAAATGTATTGCCATTGTTGAAACGTAATCTGGAATATTGTAAAGAGGAGACAAGGAAAAAACTTACAGTTAATATCGTTGAAGATAATTATATTCTGAGCCAGTATCTTGATTTTAATCATATGTTGGGAGGAAATGCGGAGCCTAAGAAATATGATTTTGTGATTGGAAATCCGCCGTATATGAAAATTCCGAAAGATGCGCCGGAAGCAGCAGCGATGCCAGAGGTATGTTATGGTGCACCGAATTTATATTTCATTTTTGCATCTATGGGATTATTTAATTTATGTGAAAATGGAGAGATGGTTTACATCATTCCAAGATCATGGACATCAGGAGCGTATTTTAAACGTTTCCGGGAATATTTTCTGACAGAAGGGAAATTGGAACATATTCACCTTTTGTCAGCAGAAATAAGGTTTTTGACAAAGAAAGTGTGTTGCAGGAAACAATTATTATTAAAGTAAGAAAGACAAGTGAAAAGCCAGAAACAGTTACGATTACATCATCGAAATCAAATAGTGACTTTGGAGAGTTGACATCATTGACGGTTCCGTATGATCTGGTTGTAGCAGGATCAGACTATTATGTTTATCTTGTAACAGATGGAAATGAAGTGGAAGTATTAAAGAAGCTGCATAAGTTTGATAAGACGCTTCCAGCAATAGGTGTAAAAATGAAAACCGGATTGACCGTAGATTTCCGTAATCGTGAAATACTTCGAGATGAGGAAGAAGAAGGAGCAATTCCTTTATTTTATTCGCAGCATATAAAACAGGGAAAAGTAGAATTCCCTATACAGAAAGAACATGAATATGTAGTGACAGAACAAAAGGGATTAATGCAAGATAACAAGAACTATCTATTTGTAAAGCGATTTACAGCAAAGGAAGAACCTCGAAGATTACAGTGCGGAGTATATTTAGCCAAAAGATTTCCGCAGTATCAAAAGATAAGTACACAGAATAAAATTAATTTTGTGGACGGTGTATTAACAGAAATGTCAGAATGTTTGGTGTATGGGTTGTATGTATTATTTAATTCCACACTTTATGACGAATATTATCGTATTTTAAATGGATCTACACAGGTTAATTCAACAGAGATTAATGCAATGCCGGTACCGGATTTAGAGGATATTCAGGAAATGGGCAGAAAAGTGCTTAAAAGTAAGGATTATTCGGAGGCAAATTGTAATTTGATATTGGAGGGATACTGTGGATAAGAAAATAGAAGAAGCAAGAGAATTTCTGCAAACAATAGGCATGCCCAAAGCACAGCAGGCGGACATATGCTGCTATGTGATACTGGCAATGGCAGGCATAAAACCGGATATGTCATGGAGTGAAGCAACAAATGAATGGATTCGTATTCATGATATTATTCAGTTCGTTAATACATTTTATGGTATGAGTTATGCGGAAAACAGTAGAGAAACGTTTAGAAAGCAGGCTCTGCACAGATTCAGGTCAGCTGCTTTGATAGAGGATAATGGAAAAGTAACCAATAGTCCGAACTATCGCTACAGATTGACGGAAGAAACAATTAAAATACTGAGAAAGATGGAACACCAGCGTGGAAAGAATCTATAAAGCGGTTCCTTTGTTACCACGAAAAGTTAATTGATTTGTATGCTTCCAAAAAGAAGATGACAATGATGCCGGTAAATATAAATGGCGAGAATTTTAAATTTTCAGCAGGTAAGCATAATGAGTTGCAAAAAGCCATTATCGAGGAATTTGCACCAAGATTTGCACCAAATTCGGAGTGCTTGTACGTTGGCGATACAATAGAAAAAGATTTGGTGAAGGATGTAGAAAAATTAAAAGAACTGGGATTTGAAATTACGCTACATGATAAGATGCCTGATGTAGTGTTATATTGTGAGGATAAGAACTGGATTTATTTTATTGAATCAGTAACATCTGTGGGACCGATGGATCCGAAACGTATATTGGAAATCACAGAAATGACGAAAGATGTAACAGCAGGAAAAATATTTGTAACAGCATTTCTGGATTTCAAGACGTATAAGAAATTTGCGGAAGAACTCGCATGGGAAACAGAGGTTTGGATTGCCGAAATGCCGGAGCATATGATACATCTGAATGGTGATCGATTTATGGGACCGAGATAAAAAGGAAAATAAATATAAAAAGAAAATATTCAAACTCTACTCCGTTCTCTGTAACATGGCGTAAAATTGGTTTGGTACAGACGTTAGATTTTAGAACCAATTTGCTAAAAAAGTACACAAATGCAGCATTCAATGAATATGATGTTCTTCTAAAGCTCGGACAACGGAAGGATATTGTGAAAGATCGGTATGCGGGATAAATTTGGAAGCCTGCATACGGATCAGAAAGTCCGGGATTGAAGCAAACTGAACATAGTAAATGGTTTCCTGAAACATACGGATGTCTTTCATGCGGCTGCGGTCAAGAAGCAGTGTTCTCGCACCGGCAAGCGAACTGTTTCCAAGGCAATGGAAAGCAGAACGCGGCAGATCCGGGAAAATGCCGATGGTAATGGCAGATTCAAGGTCTGTGTAAGTACCGAACGCACCGGAAGTGTAAAAGGCAGTCAGATCATCTTTCGTGAAACCGGCAGAATCAAGCAGGCAGTCTACCATTGTGTGGGCTGCCGCTTTTGTGTCCAGATACTGCATGATGTCAGTCTGGGAAAAATAGAGATCAGTTCCATTTGCGGATTCACTGCCAGAAGCATAAATGGCGGCATATTCTTCGATTTCTCTGATATACTGGATGCGGGGAGAAGCATCGGGATTTAATTTCCCGGAAATATCCACCCAGCCATTCAGCCGCATCTGAGCGAGCAGATCGATGATGCCGGAACCGCAGATGCCGACAGGCAGCGCATGGCCGATCGTGGTAAACGTCAGAGCTGCTTTTTCGATTTTTACGGAGTTGATCGCACCATCTGTGGCACGCATGCCAGATTTGCTGATGCCGCCCTCCAGGGCAGGACCGGCTGCACCGGCACCGGCGAGCATAAAATCGCGGTTTCCAAGGATCAGTTCCCCCGTTGGTTCCGATATCGAAAAAGGCAGAAAGACCGTCCTTTTTGTAGAAGTCCGTGGTCAGAAGTCCGCTTGTGATGTCGCCGCCCAGATAATTGGCGATCGCAGGCACGATGTAAGTGATGCCCATAAATGAAGAAAATCCAATCTCAGAGGCGGAAAGGAAGCCGGGATTGCAGGCAACCGGTGCATAGGGAGAAGAAAAAATCACCCATGGATCCAGCTCCAGCAGGAAATGGATCATCGTCGTATTGCCGGATACGATCAGAACGGAACAGTCGTGCACCGCTATGCCGGAATCCGCTTCCAGTTTCTGAAACAGAGCTTCAAAAGAGGCAAGGGCAGCATTGTGGAGCTTGTGCAGATGCTCCGGGTGGTCTTTCGCATAGATCATCCTGGTGAGAATATCGTCACCGCAGGCACGCTGTTTATTTGCGTCATTTGCCGAGGCAAGCACGCATCCGCTGTTCATATCAACCAGTTCCATGGCGATCGTTGTGGAGCCAAGATCCGCTGCCAGAGCGTAATGCATAGCAGTTGTATCGCCGGACTCTATGCGGGTAAGCCGGTAAAAGTCCTCGCACCAGATGAGCGTTACGGTAATGTCAAACGAGGCATCGCGGCAGAGCGGATAAAGTGTCCTTAAAACAGAAAACTCCATGAGAACCGGTGCATAGCCCTGTGCATTCAGGGCATCCAGGATCCGCTCCCGGTCGCCTTTTGCATCCTCTTCGGTTGGTGTATTTAAAATGAGATGTATTTTTTCACTGAATCCCCGCATTGTTTTTCCTCCGTTCTGGCAAGCGATATGCTGCTTCCTTATGTTTGCCGGTTTAGTCACCATTTGACTCTGGCATCATGTTGTAAGCGTAGCACAAACAGAAAAAAGCTGCAAGTGTACATAAAATTTCCAGAAATGAGAATGCTTATTGTAACCTCAGCAGAGAAGCACTTGCTGTTTTATCTTAGTCGAAGAAGACTCCCACTTCTATAAAGTGGCGAGCAACAAATTTGTCTTAGTGGGAGTTCAATCTCCGACTAAGATACGCTCCGCGAGGATGCACAGCGATTCTGTTAGGTAAATGTCAGCAAAGCTGACAGAATCGCGTGCCAAGTCTCACGTGCGTTCGACTTGAATGGGGAAGAAAAAATCGGATAATGATGATTTTCTTGAATGACAGGAGGAAATAATGGAAACAGAGATCAAAATGTTAGGTGATATTCACAAAAATGCAGATATGGGACAGGACACGCTGCGGCACATTCTGGATGCGACCGATGATGTGGAGTTTTCGAAAACGGTCAGCAGACAGAATGCAGGAATATGAAAAAGCATTTCAGGTCAGCGGTCAGATGCTGAAGGCACGACATGCACACGAAGAGCAAAGGGAGGCTCCTATGGTTTCCAAGTGGATGGCGCACATGAATATCAATATGAAAAGCATGCAGGATATGCAGACTTCAAAACTGGCAGAATGATGATAAAAGGCAGTACCATGGGGGTTACAAGTCTTTCCAGGCAGATTCACGATTACGATGGAGAGGATACGGAAGTGCTGGATTTTGCAAAAAAGCAATTGAAACGGGAAGAGAAGAATATTGAGGAATTAAAGAAGTTTTTGTAAAAACGTTGCAAAAGCCTCTTTACGTGTGTGCCGTTATGGTATATACTATATCCTACATGTTGTTTAACAAAAAATAAAATTGAGATAGATACACAACATATAGTAGGAGGAGATTTATTGATGTATGTCATAAAGAAAGATGGAACAAGGGAAGAATTTAATGTAGATAAGATCATAGCGGCAGTTAACAAATCGGCAGCACGCATTTTGTATGAGTTTTCCACAGACGAGATTGCATTTATCTGTCAGTTTGCATATGACCGGGCAGACTCCCTGAAAAAGGACGGGATCACGATCCAGGAGATGCATAACATTGTCGAAGGGGCACTTGAGAGAGTCAATCCGGCAGTTGCAAAAAGTTATCGCGATTACCGCAACTACAAGCTGGATTTTATCCATATGATGGATGAAGTTTACACAAAAAGCCAGTCGATCCGCTATATCGGAGACAAGAGCAATGCCAACACGGACAGTGCCCTGGTAGCGACAAAGCGAAGCCTCATCTTCAACGAACTGAACAAAGAACTGTACCGCAAATTTTTTATGACGCGTGACGAGCTTCAGGCATGCAAAGATGGTTATATTTATATCCATGATCAGTCTGCGAGACTGGATACTATGAACTGTTGTCTGTTTGATGTGGCTGCGGTTCTGACCGGCGGATTTGAGATGGGAAATGTCTGGTATAATGAGCCTAAGACGCTGGATACTGCTTTTGATGTGATCGGCGATATTATTTTAAGTACGGCAGCACAGCAGTACGGCGGGTTTACAGTGCCGGAGATGGACAAAGTGCTTGCACCGTATGCGAGAAGAGCTACAGGAAATATAAAGAAGAATTTATCCAATATGCAGATCCGTCATGGAATGGTGTGCCGGAGCGTGCGGAAGAATATGCGATCAACAAAGTGAGACGCGATTTTGACCAGGGATGGCAGGGGATCGAGTATAAATTAAATACCGTCGGTTCATCCAGAGGTGATTATCCGTTTGTGACTGTAACCATCGGACTTGGCACACAGCGTTTTGAAAAAATGTGCAATATTTCCCTTCTGAATGTCCACAAAGGCGGACAGGGAAGGCCGGGCAACAAAAAACCGGTACTGTTTCCGAAGATTGTTTTTCTCTATGACGAAAACTGCATGGTGCAGGAGGAGAATGCGAAGATGTCTTTGAGGCGGGCGTGGCATGTTCTGCAAAGACCATGTATCCGGACTGGCTCTCCATGACCGGAAAAGGCTATATTTCCAGCATGTACAAACAGTACAAAAAAGTGATCAGCCCGATGGGATGCCGTGCATTTTTAAGCCCATGGTATGAAAGAGGCGGTATGCATCCGGCAGATGACAAAGATGTGCCGGTATTTACCGGACGTTTCAACATCGGTGCAGTCAGCTGCATCTGCCGATGATCCTTGCCAGGGCAAGGTCCGAGAGCCGTGATTTCTACGAAGTGCTGGACTATTATCTGGAGATGATCCGCAACCTGCACAAACGTACTTATGAGTACTTAGGAGCGATGAAAGCCTCCACTAACCCGCTGGCTTACTGCGAGGGAGGTTTCTACGGCGGACATCTGAAACCAAACGAACGCATCAAAAAACTGTTAAAACCGATGACGGCATCTTTTGGTATCACAGCCCTGAATGAATTACAGGAACTCTACAACGGCAAATCCATCACCGAGGACGGCGGGTTTGCGCTGGAAGTGCTGGAATATATCAACAAAAAAGTTTCTGAATTTAAAGAAGAAGACGGCTGGCTGTATGCGATCTACGGTACACCTGCAGAGAGTCTGTGCGGACTTCAGGTAGAGCAGTTCCGCAAAAAATACGGCATCGTGGAAAATGTATCCGATCGTCCGTATGTCAGCAACAGCTTCCACTGCCACGTGACCGAAGAGATCACACCGATCGAAAAACAGGATCTGGAAGGCCGTTTCTGGGAACTGTGCAATGGTGGAAAGATCCAGTATGTACGTTACCCGATTGATTACAACGTACAGGCGATCAAGAGCCTGATCCGCCGTGCGATGAATCTGGGTTATTACGAAGGAGTCAACCTTTCCCTTGCTTACTGCGATGACTGCGGCCACCAGGAACTGGAGATGGATGTCTGCCCGAAATGCGGTTCCAAGAACCTTACAAAGATCGACCGCATGAACGGGTATCTGTCCTACAGCCGCGTACATGGCGATACCAGACTGAACGAGGCAAAGATGGCAGAGATTGCAGAACGCAAGAGTATGTAAACATTAAGAAGAAAAAGATAGAAATGAAAAGCCATAACATCAGAAAACAATCTTTTGATGTTATGGCTTTTTCATCGCAATCTGTTAAAATTGCTTCAGAATAGGATGTTACTCCTCACCGTTGAAGCAGTAGGTACAGATATCGCATGGCTTGATTCCGATAGACTTGATCAGGTCATCGAGTCGGTGATAACGAAGACTGGTGAAATTCTGGATGCGGCAGATTTCATCGAGCATTGCCTGATAACGTTCACTGTTAGGGTCTGCATATTCTTCCAGATATTTCTCCGCATCTTTTCCTTCGCGTTCAAGGATCACTCTTCTGGTGATCAGATCCAGCTCGGATTTGGAGCGGGAGAAGTTCAGGATTTACATCCGTAGAGCAGCGGAGGACATGCCGGTCTGACGTGGACTTCTCTGGCACCGCTCTGGTACAGGAATTCGGTCGTCTCACGAAGCTGTGTACCGCGGACGATAGAGTCATCGATCAGAAGCAGCTTTTTGTTCTTGATCAGGGCATGTACCGGGATCAGTTTCATGCGGGCGATCAGTTCTCGCTGGCGCTGGTCTGTCGGCATAAAGGAACGTGGCCAGGTCGGTGTATATTTAATGAAAGGACGGGCAAACGGAACACCGGATTCATTGGCATATCCGATGGCATGTGCGATACCGGAGTCCGGGACACCGGCTACAATATCAGGATCGACACTTCCTTTATCGCGTTTTGCCAGAAGTGCACCGCAGTTATAACGCATTTCTTCTACATTTACGCCTTCGTAACTGGAGGTCGGATAACCATAATAAACCCACAGGAAGGAACAGATCTTCATTTTCTTGCGGGGTGGAACAAGTGTTTCAAGACTCTCAGGTGTAAAATATACGATCTCGCCAGGACCTAATTCTTTTACATCGCTGTAGCCGAGATTGATATAGGAAAAACATTCGAATGCTGCACAATAGGCACCTTCACGGTGTCCGATGACAAGTGGAGTTCTTCCGTGGATATCTCTGGCCGCATAAATACCGTCTTTTGTCATGATCAGCAGCGTCAGAGAACCATCGATGGCTTCCTGGGCATAACGGATACCGTTTTCGAAGCTGTCCTGTTTGCAGATCAGTGCGGCAACAAGTTCCGTGGCATTGATCTGACCGCCGCTCATCTCCTGGAAATGTGAATGACCGTCTTCGTAAATCTTATTCAGCAGTTCGCTGGCATTATTGATCTTTCCGACCGTTGTGATTGCAAAACTTCCAAGATGCGACTGGATCAGAAGCGGCTGCGGTTCGTAATCAGAAATACAGCCAATACCGAGATTTCCGGTCAGTTCTTCTACATCGCGTTCAAATTTTGTACGAAATGGAGATTTTCGATGTTGTGGATAGAACGGCAGAAACCGTCCGGTCCATGTGTAGCCATACCGCCGCGGCGTGTCCCTAAGTGAGAATGATAATCCACTCCGTAGAACAAGTCCATGATACAATCTGTTTTTGAAGCAACTCCAAATAGTCCTCCCATTATTGAATCTCCTTTGTCTGAGTGTGTCTGTTCAAAATTCTGAAATACCAAAAATCTGAACAGCGTATTGTATGATGTTATGATGCCGTAAGCAAAAGTCAGAATAATATCCTGCCTGCAGGATAAAAGGTCAGCCTGAGGGCATCACGTAAAGTGTAACATAAAAAAATCCGGGTGTCAAAACACCCGGAAAATTTATCCATGATATCCCACAGGCTGATCCCATAGCTGTTTTCCAGGATGCGGCATTATTTTGCGTTACGTTCGTAATCTTTCAGCGACTCGATGGCCTGTCCGGACAGCGGGATCAGTGCGATCATATTAAAAATGGTCATCAGCCCGATGCCGACATCCCCGAGATCCCAGACAAAGGTGTAAGCGGCAAGTCCGCCGATAAACAGCATGACAAGTGCCAGGATTTTGTAGGCGGTCTGTGACAGCCAGTTGTCTCCGAACAGGTAGGCAACGTTGGAACGTGCATAGAACAGAATGCCGATAAACGTGGAAAACTGAACAGAAATAGGATCACGGCGATAAAGATGACGCCGAATTCGCCCAGATGGTACTGCATGGCACTC
>ENA-OQCX01001291-OQCX01001291.1-human-gut-metagenome-genome-assembly--contig:-NODE-1291-length-11855-cov-2.228769_pt1 | contig 11855 bp, 17 predicted proteins | sample MGYA00242762_ERZ504587 | MGnify/ENA primary metagenome ERZ504587 (study PRJEB26092, sample SAMD00036337) | human gut metagenome | host: Homo sapiens | study: EMG produced TPA metagenomics assembly of...
CGCATCTGTACTGAATATTTCATTGGATATCCTTTTTGTGGCAGGCTTCGGATGGGGTGTGGCAGGAGCAGCAATCGCAACTGTGATTGCGCAGAGTTTTTCTGCCGTGTACTGTTTTCTGATTTTACGCAGAATTGATATTGTTCATCTGTCCAGAGCAGATTTTATGACTGCCGCAGGAATGAATGCCCGTCTAATGAAGCTTGGTATTCCTGTTGTATTTCAGAATATCATTATCGGTGTAGGCGGTCTGGTAGTCCAGTATGTGATCAATGGCTATGGCTTTCTTTTTGTGGCAGGATTTACAGCTACAAACAAGCTTTATGGTCTGTTGGAAATGGCAGCGATTTCCTATGGATATGCCATCGTTACTTATGTGGGCCAGAATCTGGGAGCCGGAAGGATCGACAGGATCAGGAAAGGTGTCCGCAGCAGTATGCTGCTTTCCCTGCTTACCTCACTGATCATTTCTGCTGCCATGTTTTTATTTGGAAAAAATATTCTCTCACTTTTCATCTCAGGTGAACCGCAGCAGACACAGCAGGTACTGGCAATTGCTTTTAAATACCTTTCTATTATGGCTGCCATGCTCTGGGTGTTGTACTTCCTGTATGTGTACAGATCTGCGCTGCAGGGACTGGGAGATACGTTAATGCCTATGGTAAGTGGTATGGCTGAATTTGTCATGCGTATCAGTGCTGCACTGATTCTTCCCCATTTTATCGGACAGGACGGTATTTTCTTTGCAGAGATTGCAGCATGGAGCGGAGCCACTATGATCTTATGCATCAGCTATTATGTACGGATGCATAAGTATCATTAAGACAAAACAGGCACATAGTCCCGGATATCCGGTATATGTGCCTGTGAAACGTGTAAAATTATGTAAGATTCTTAATCCCATTTATATTTCTTATAATGTTTATAGACCACCGGCAGTTTAATGATCTCGTCCAGATTGAGTACAAAGTAGACAATCATAACCGGCAGTTTCAAGATAAATGCGCAGATGCATCCCAGAGGAACAATGATACACCACAAAGTTACGGAATCACACAGCATTCCAAATTTGGAGTCTCCGCCTGCTGCAAGATTCCGCCTATTGTCATACAGTTTACTGATTTTCCTGCGATGTAATAGGAAGAGATCAGCAACATTTTTTGCAGATATCCGCGGGCTGTCGGGGTGAGATCTACCATTTTTGTGATAAATGGGGATAAGGCGATCAGGACAAGGCCTGATACAATTCCTGCAATAATCGCAGTTTTGGTAAGTGTCTCGCCTACCTCTTTTGCTTCCTGCAGGCGGTCTGCACCAAGACGGTTTCCCACTATGATACTGCCTGCATTTCCAAGTCCGAGGCAGAAGCATACAACAAGATTTTTGGAAATATTCGCTATTCCATTGGCGGCAACGGCATCCGTTCCCAGATGTCCCATGATCACAGAATACATGGAAAAACCTATTCCCCATGCAAGATTATTGATCAGTAACGGAACTGCTTTCTGCCAGAAACGGCCAAATAACTTTTTCTCTACAGCTTCTGAGACTGAATTTCACAGCTCTGATCCTGCACAATACATAACCAACACTCCACAGGAACTGCACAACTGTTGCAAGTACGGTTGCCAGTGCAGCACCTTTAATCCCCATCTTCGGGAAACCGGACAGGCCAAAAATGAAAACAGCATTCAATGCGATATTGAGAATTACCATAACCCCATTGATCAGGGTACTCATATTTACTGCACCACAGTTCTTCATGATTGCCAGGAAAGTCTGTGCAATTCCCGAAAACACATAGGAAATGCCGATGACTCTTAAATACTCACTTCCCAGAACAATCAGAGTTTCCTCATTTGTCAGGATTCTCATGAGCTGTTCCGGAAAGAAAAGGGTTCCTGCCAGAAATACTACTGCAATACATCCACAAATCTTTGTCACAAGGCTGAACACCTGGGAAATACCTGTGTAATCCCCTTTTCCATAATATTGTGCCACAAACATATTCTCGCCTGCCATAAATGCAAACATAAACAGATTAAATACAAAAGTAACCTGTGTAGCCAGTGATACGGCTGACATGGCATCCTGACTTAACTTCCCAGCATGATCGCATCGCATGCTCCGACCAGGCTGTCATGAACTGCTGAAGTGCGATCGGAAATGCCAGCCTGACTATTTCTTTTCTTAAACTTCGTTTACGCTCATCCATTATCTTTTTTGCTCCTGTATAAAATATTAGTGATACTCATCAGTCAATTTTCAGAATCATATTCAGGATTCTTCTTGCGCTGCGACAGATTTCTTCTTCAGTAATAAAACCTTTTTCGTAAGCTTCTTTTATGCGTTCCGGATATCCTGCTGCCATCTTGATATCGTTTCCTGCCTTTGTTTCACGGTAATGCTCTCCGAAGGTCCACCAGTCTGTTGTAACCAGTCCGTCGAATCCCCATTCATCCCGGAGAATACCTGTCAGGAGTTCTTTGTTCTCTGAAGCGTGGATGCCGTTGATCAGGTTATAGGAGGACATAATTGTATATGGATGAGCCTCTTTTACAATGATCTCAAACTGTTTCAGATAAATCTCACGGAGTGCTCTCTCTGATACTCTGGAATCAGAATCCTTACGGTTTGTCTCCTTATTATTGGCTGCAAAATGCTTCACACTTGCTCCGATATGCTGAGACTGGATGCCTCTTACCATAGCTGCACCTGTCTTTCCTGCAAGGTACGGATCTTCAGAATAATACTCAAAGTTACGGCCACAGAGCGGGCTTCTGTGGATGTTGCAGGCAGGAGTAAGCCAGATACTGATATTATTTTCTTTTACTTCTTCTGCTCCTGCTTTACCAACTTTCTCTACCAGTTCTTCATCCCAGGTGCTGGCAAGAAGTGTGGCACATGGCCAGGCAGTTGTGTTCACTCCGCATTTCGGAAGAATACGAAGTCCGGCTGGTCCGTCTGCAGTCATCACATTCGGGACTCCGTATTCCGGAAGATTTCCCATTCCAAATGTATTGGCACATCCTGTGTTTGGCTGTCCGCCAAGGAGATTGATACAGTCATCCAATGTCAGGATATCCATAAACTCATCCAATGTCATTTTACCATCTGCTACATCAGAGAAGCGAACTCCCTTGGAATCAAGAAAATCAAGAAAGTCTATTCCTTTTTGTCCTCTTGTATCAGGACATGGAAGACCGATGGCATATTTATCCTGTCTCGGAAGTCCTTCTTCTTCCACATATTCACGCTGTGGAAGTTCCTCATAAGAACCGTCCGCAAGCATACGTTTCTGAAGATGATATGGCGCTGCTTTCCGGCTTAACTGCTCAGTTACTGTGTCTTCTTTTACTACATATGTAAAGTCGATCTTCGCTGCATCTCTTACATTTGTACCGATATAGATCGCATATTCTCCTGCCTCCAGAACATAGGCTGATCTGCATACTTTACCCAGATCATCGTAGGATGCCATCTGATCCACAGGAATTTTCAGGGTAAGGATCTGACGTTCACCCGGCTGAAGAAGACTGGTCTTTTTGAATGCCCCCAGTACTTTCGCAGGCTTTCCAAGTTTCCCCTGTGGTGCTCCGTAATAAAGCTGGATAACTTCTTTTCCTGCTGTTTTTCCTGTATTGGTTACTTCAGTAAGAACCGTGATCACACCGTTTTCTTCGGAAGCACCAGTCATCTTCCAGTCGAAGTCTGTATAGGAAAGTCCAAACCCAAACGGATAATTTACTCTTTCCGCTGCACCCGGAATTGTTTCAAAGTAACGGTATCCCACATAGATATCTTCTGTGTAATCTACATAGAATGCAGACTCATGGAAGTTTGCTGTGGATGGATAATCTTCCAGATCTTTTGCATAAGTATCGGATAATTTACCGGATGGATTAACATCACCACAAAGTATATCTGCTGTTGCAAGACCACCTTCCATACCGCCCTGCCATGCCATCAGTACTGACTGGATCTCATCACAGTCTCTGAACCATTTCGTGTCCACGATACCGCCAACATTCATCACTACGATTACATGCGGGAATGCTTTCTTTACTTTCTCTACCATGGCATTCTCTGCATTTGTCAGGCAGAAATCACCGTTTTCAAAAATCTTCGCTGACAGTTCAGAGTTTCTTTTTTCTTCTCCATCAAGAACGTATCCATCCTGTGCTGCTTCACATTTTCTGTCCCATCCTTCGCCTGAGAAACGACAGATAGTAATTACTGCAGTATCTGTATATTCTCGCGCTTCATTCAGAAGTTCATCCGGGAGCTCCGGCTCAACTGTCATACCTGGTACTGCACCATCTGCGTATTGTTTCTGAATATCTTTTTCATAATATTTCGCAAGTTTTATCGAAAACTTCTACTTTTCCCTCATCCTCTTTAATCTTCATGCCCTCATAAAGATTACGGATGTATTCTACAGTTACATCGCCGCTTCCTCCGCCGCCTTTTACGTAGTCTACAGTACCCTTACCAAAGAGTGCGACTTCGTCCCTTCCGAATCGGAAGTGTATTTTTCTCATTTTTCAGAAGAACCATTCCCTCTCCTGCTGCCATTCTGGAAAGTGCAATATGTTCTTTACTTCCTGTAACTCTTCGTCCATCTTCCCCCAGCGGAAGCACAGGCTGGAAAAAGCTTCTCTGCATTTTGCCATTATTTTAATCCTCCTTTAATTCTCCTTAGTCAAGCAGATAAAATCATCCGCTTCGCTACTTGCCTGATTTGGTTAAAGTTCTTCTTTCAAAAATGCAAAAGGTTCTTCATCCTGAAGGAAATGCATAAGCTGATATGCACACATGATCGCTACATTTTCTTCACGCAGAATCCTCTTTACTTCTTCTCTGTCAGCAAGTACAACTTCAATTTCTTCGGAATCCTCCTGTGCCGCTTTACTGATCTCGCCTTCCGCGTAACCGTAAACAGTCGCGCAGGATTCATCTGTCATGCCAACCGTTGTGAAATAAGGTTTCTCAAATGCAGGATCTACTTTCAGAGGTGTGAATTTCAGTCCTGTTTCCTCGTACATTTCTCTTACTGCACCCTCATGGAATTCTTCGTTCGGTTCTACCAGACCTGCCGGGAATTCGTAGATATATCCGCCGATTGCGTATCTGTACTGACGTACTAATACAACTCTGTCTCTCTTTTCCCCATAAAGACTGTAAATGATCACGCCATCCGGAGTGTTTTTACCTGTTTTTATCTTTAATTCGTTAATACTCTTCGCACGGGATGCCACGAAATATGACACAGGAGTGTTGTGAATGCTTGTTGCATTTAAATGGTACAAATTTAAAAATTTACAATCTGTCAGTTTTTCAATATTGTGTATCTGTCCCATAATGGATACTTCCTTTCGCTTTCTATACCTCTGTTGATTATCACAGCCAGTTTTCTTCTATCTCTGTTTTTAATTCGCAAAACATCTGATAAAACTCTTCTTTTGCATCAGCTATAATTCCTAACGCAATTTTCTGATTGTAAGAATGTGTAACATTATTTCTTGCCTGCAATGCACGAAGCCACTGCTCCTCATCTCTTATCATCCCGGCTTTATAGGCAGTCTTCAGAATGATTTTCGGTGAACCTGTTGCTCCCTCTGCATATCCATGAATCTCCAGTATTTCTTTCATCATTTTCCATGACTGCTCAAAACAAATTTCATACAATCCTACGAGTCCGGTAATCACTACATTATCATATGGTTCTTCATAATTATAAATATCTTTCATGTTAGACAGTGCATTGCAGAAATTCTCATATTTTCTCATACAAAATCCTCCTTCCTTCTCTATAGATTCTCTTAATTCATCCTGCATGTCACGATCAAGATTTACAATATCATACTCCAGAAGAGTACTTGTCTCTTCATCCACATCTAACGCAAACCTTGCAAAATCTCCTCCTGTGACTGCAATATCTATATCACTTGTTCTTCTGAAATCCCCTCTTGCTCTCGAACCAAAAAGAATTACTTTTTCAATATCATATTTTTGCGCAAGGTTTCGGATTTCTTCTATAACTTCCGGTCTGATTCCTGTATCATTCATTTTATAAACCTCACATTCCGATGTTTATATCGTCTGTTTTATCTTACCATATTATCGTATCTTTTTTAAGTCTGTCTGACAATTTCCGTAATTATTTTTTACACATAAAAAGAAGAACAGCCGCAGATTTTTCATCATACGGCTGTTCTTCTTTTTTATTTATTGTACTGCCAATTTATTTATTCTTTATCAGATATAAAATCAATCTCCCTTGAGCACCACGCGGATTCTCTTATAAATCAGGAATACGATCAGGGATGTCAGAGCATATTTGAATATGTTGAATGGGAAAATGATCATTGCTGCAAATGTAAGAAGATTATTTACAGAACTGTGTACTGCACTTCCCATTTCAATAAATGCTTCTACCGGCATTCCAAAAGCCTTTCCGTATGCCGGAAGTAACACGAATGCATTGATAAAGCATGCAACTACTGCTGTAAGTACGGTTCCAACTGCCATTCCGATCACTGCATGTTTTCTGCTCTTAACAGATTTATAACGGTAGATCAGACCTGCCGGAACTGCAAATGTACATCCAAAGATGAAGTTTGCCACATCGCCTACACCTGCTGTCATAGATCCCTTTGTTACCAGATGCACAAGAATCTTCACCAGCTCGATCAGTACACCTGCGATCGGTCCCATTGCGAATGAACCAACCAGTACCGGGATTTCTGAAAAATCCAGCTGATAAAAAGTCGGTGCCAGGAAAGGAAGCGGAAACTCCAGATTCATTAAAATTCCTGCGATAGCGCCAAGCATGGCTATCTGTGTAACGGTTCTCGTCTTACTCCTTGCCATCGCATTTCCATTTCTTAATACCTGTTCACTCATACTGTTTCTCTCCTTTGAAATTATTCTTTATGGATATGTCTCATATCCTGTTAAAAGAAAATTCCACAAGCTTTCTATATAATGAAGATTTTCTTCAACATATAAAAACCCCGGATCATATCCGGGGTAATGAGCACGTATGGTAAATATCGCGTGTTCTTCTCTCATCCAGACTATACTGTCGGTTCTGGAATTTCACCAGATCAGCCGCCGAAGCGGGTCGCGGACTATAACCGCCGGTAGGGAATCTCAGCTATGCTGATCACCACAACCCCGAAGAATTTTCTTTTATCTGCGTCTGATTATACTACATACAGATATCTATTGTCAATACAACTATTCCATTACGCTCCTCTATTGACTTTGCTTTTCCAGGCTATTATAATAAATCCAGAAAACGAAAGGAGGTTTTCAATATGAAAACATGGACAAAGAAGTTCCAGAAAATGTTAACACTGATACTTGCCATCTGCCTCGTTACCGGCTGCATGGGATTCTCAAATGTGCAGGCAGCTACCGGAAAGTCAGGTACAACCTACTATGATACCTGCATAAATGGAAAAAAAGGCGGAACAATAAACAACCAATGGCACAAAATACTATATGTCAGGCACAAGAAAGGCTATATGTAAGGGGAACACTCTGACAATGTATGCGTCATTTAATACTTCCAAAAACGGAATATTAAACAGCCAAAACAAAAAAGCATATATAAAATACGGAAAACATACATTTAAACTTACTTCCAAGACCAAATACTATTTTTCCGGAGGTGAAGCTCCCAACGATTATTGCTCAAAATCCGCTTTCATGTCTACCATGAGAAGCATGAATGGATTAGGTCTGCGCATTAAGGTAACCAATGGAAAAGTTGTTGAGATGTCTTTCAATTCATGATACCACAAAAGCCGCAAAGCTAGAAATTCCCACTTTACGGCTTTTGTTTAACTTGTCATTATTTTTCCGAAACCATTCTTTTTTCTCTGTTCTCACAACCCATCCCTGAGAAGATTTTCATCTCATCAGGCACTTTTCATAAGTCAGACGAATATTTGTAATATTAAAGCAGGAGACTCACTTCATTGATAAAATTTTACTCTGCCTGATCAATATTATCAACCCTACAGCCCGCTAATACAACCATTCCAGGATTAGAAAAACAGGAAATCACTGCCAGACAAATGAAAAATATATAATATCCCGGTATTTTGTAGTTCATAAGTATTGCTGCCATAGTTTTCACCTCGCTTATGTACAATCTTCTTTGATAATTGACGAACTACTGAGAATATGCTTTAATGGATTTAGCATAAATACTTCAGGAGAACAAACATAGTTCTCAACTATGCTTCTACACCAACGATACATGTATCATATCTCACAGAAAGAAATGGGGGAACACAAATGGGACTTATAGCTATCAGCAGCATGGTATTCTTAGGTGGTATGTATCTGATGATTGCATTCGCATGGTGGCTTCTGCAGATTATTGCAACTGGAGAATCTTTACCAAAGCAGGGGAGGCCGGATGGAAAAGTATTATTCCAATATATGGCGATTATATTTCTTATAAAATCGCATGGCAGCCTGCATATTTCTGGCTGACATTGGTTCTTGGAATCGTATCTTCCTGCTTACAGGGAACTCTTGAAACAAACGACAGTTTAATGATCTCCATGATCATCGTACTGATCAAAATCATACTTGCCATAATCAGCATTATGTACAGTGTTAAGCTTGCAAGAGCTTTTGGCAGAGGCACAGGATTCGCCATTGGCCTTATCTTCTTACAGCCAATCTTCATGCTGATCCTTGGCTTCGGCGATGACAGATATTATGGGCAGATAAATAAAAATACGCATAATAAAAAAGGGGCTGTGAAATAACAGTCATCTACGCAAAAAGAGGACTTTTCGTTCATTTTAAAAGAAAAGTCCTTTTTAAAATTTCATATTCAAATCTTAAGACACATTCTTATAATTCCTAAAATCAGCAAATGTACTGGATAAAAAAGATAATTAAACCACTTATTCTGTTTTCCACGTTCTCCATTATAAGTAAGTGTCAGGCCAAATCCAAGCAAAGCCCATGGTTCTTTGAACATGGAAAGATAGGAAAATGGAATCGCAAGTGCCTGTCGGTCATGAAAAATATAATAGAAATATCCAATCAGCACCGCATGGTGTTCATAATCTAATCCCAGATTCATTGCAGCAAAGCACAATACTGTCACAATGAGAAATGATACGAAATACCATAAAGCTTTCGGCAATGCTGCCATCTTTTCCTTGAGTACATCAATCAGCCAGATCATGGCAAGCACCAAGGCTAACGTAAACATAATATTGTTCCAGTTGGCTTCAAAAAATGTAGCTGTTGTACACATATCAAAAGGAATTTCTGATATTACTCCAAATACAAGAAGTGTAATTAAATACTTCCATTTATTTTTTGTGTGGAAATAGCCTTCCACGAGAAGGAAGATGAATATTGGAAATGCGATTCTTCCTAAAATATCAAAAAAGTCACTCAACCGATTCAAGCTCCTCCATCCAAATTCGGATAGATTAACGCTTTGTTTGTGTGATCGATAAGCATAGATAGAAAAGCAATGTATTTAAGCTGCGCCCCTGAAAATATTTTTATTCTTTCTTTTTATATTGTTCATAAAAAATAGTCCTTTTTTTTAATTTCTTCAATTACATTCACTTATTGGGTCATCTTTACCCACCCCACTGGATATGGCGAAAAGGAACCGTTGAATAGTAGGAATCTAAGATTGTGATAACTCTATATTACTATAGTTGTTTTGAAAAAACTATATAAAAGAAGAGTTTATGAAGCATAAAGCTTTAAAGAAAATCGAAGGAGGAAAGTCCACTCAAAGAGTGAATATACAAAAACAAAAGATTAAGGTGCAGAAACTTCATCTGGAATTGTTGGAGAAATTGCAGTAGCATACAGGTTACTGTTCACTCCCGTGTCAATCACTTCGCTGATTGACACGAGGATGCATGTTTTGGCTTGAAGCTGCCTGTTGTTTCACTTGGACTCTGGCACAATTTTGGTGATACAAGTATCTACGAAAATATGAAGCAGATGTGCTTTACCTCTTTTGACAATGGAATCACTCATTTTGACCTTGCCAATAATTATGGGCCTGCTTATGGCAGTGCAGAACGCAATTTCGGCAAGCTTTCAGGGAAGAACTTCATCCATACCGAGATGAAATGCTCATCAGCACAAAGGCCGGATTTGATATGTGGGAAGGACCTTATGGCAATTGGGGAAGCCGCAAGTACCTTATTGCAAGCCTGGACCAGAGTCTTAAGCGACTTGGACTTGATTATGTCGATATCTTCTATCATCACAAAATGGATCCTGAGACACCACTTGAGGAGACTATGGGTGCATTTGAAATGTCCTTTCGTAATCAGCCAGAACCGTTATTCTATTTTTGACAGAACAATTGAGAATAACGGGCTTAAGGACACTGCCTATGAGCTTGGAAAAGGTATCATAGCTTTCTCTCCTCTCGCACAGGAACTTCTTACGAAGCGCTACCTCAATGGTATCCCTGCTGATAGCAGAATTGCCACTGACGGACGATTTCTTAATGAGACTGCACTTACATCAGAAAAGCTTTCCCAGATTCAGGCACTTAACGAAATTGCTATGGAAAGAGGACAGACGCTTGCCGAGATGGCTCTTAGCTGGATTCTAAAAGATGATAAAGTAACAAGTGTCCTGATTGGAGCTTCAAAACCTGAGCAGATTCTTGATAATATCAAGATAATCGGACATACTGATTTTTCAGATGAAGAACTTAAGAAGATTGATGATATCGTTAATTCTTAATCAATGAAAGGGGCTGTGATCGGCTCTTCTTTTTGTTTCCTTCGCTCTGTTGCCTACTTGTTACCTACCTGTTGCCTATCTTACCATTTTCAAGACTTCTCACACTGACTCAAATTACATCTTCTTTTTTACGATCAAAATTAAGAAAAGTACCGCAGCCGCATGGATTTACAGACGTTATGACATTTCTTTTAAGGGATTTTTTAAAGATTACCCTGTCTGGCATTGGTTTGTTATTGATAACAGCCGATATCTTTTATCACAATTTACTGGCAGCAGCAGTGCTGTGTCCGTATTTGCATTTCCGTTTAAAAATCAAATCGGAAGAACTGCAATAAACAGCGCAGGGAGCGGCTGAAAATGCAGTTTAAGGACGGAAATGCAGTCAGTGGCTTTTTCTTTAAATTCAGGGTACTCCATAGAAAATGCGTGGAAAGAAGCAATTGTGGAAATGCGTCTTTTATATGGGGAAAACAGTGAAATCGTTACGGAATTCCAAAGAATTATCAATCGTCTGGAGAGAAATGAAAATATCGAAGATGTTTTAAGAGGAATTCGCTAAAAAAGCGGAGTCGCAGACATTGAGTATTTTGCGGCAGTATTCCGGTATGCCAAACGGTATGGCGGTGATTTAAATTGCAATTATCCGTCATACGGCAGAAACCATTCGTGAAAAAAATGAAACCTATAATGAAATACAGACCATCATCAGCGGAAAGAAGATGGAACAGAAGGTCATGAGTGCCGTTCCGTTTTTTTGCTGGGGTATATGAAACTGACAGCGTGGGATTTTATCTGCCCACTATACGGAAATCTGGCAGGTGTGCTGATGATGAGTATTTCTCTTATGGTATATATAGGAGCGGATTATATTGCAGGAAAAATTGTCGAAATTGAAGTATAAGTTTAAGACAGAAGTAAAATCCGGAAGTCAGGTTATATGCTGTATGCGGCAGTGCTGGCGGGGGATACTCTGTATTGCGGTTTTAAAGACAGGCGGAAAAGAGCAGTCGCAGACACAGACAATTGTACGGCCGGATTATACAGACAGTGCAGACAATATCGAACTGGAGGTGCTTGCAGAAGGAGAG
>ENA-OQCX01001292-OQCX01001292.1-human-gut-metagenome-genome-assembly--contig:-NODE-1292-length-11821-cov-2.148452_pt1 | contig 11821 bp, 15 predicted proteins | sample MGYA00242762_ERZ504587 | MGnify/ENA primary metagenome ERZ504587 (study PRJEB26092, sample SAMD00036337) | human gut metagenome | host: Homo sapiens | study: EMG produced TPA metagenomics assembly of...
GATGATCAATGCATTTGGCTGCGGATTCTCTGAAGGATACGGAAATGACTTTGATATTACCAAGTTGAGATATGATAAGATCATCATCATGGCCGATGCCGATGTCGATGGTGCACATATTTCTACCTTATTACTCACCTTATTCTATCGCTTTATGCCGGAGCTTATTTTTGAAGGACATGTATATATTGCGATGCCACCACTTTATAAGGCAATGCCAAAGAGTGGAGAAGAAGAGTATCTGTATGATGATAAGGCACTGGAACGTTATAGAAAGACACATACAGGTCCGTTCACACTTCAGCGTTACAAAGGTCTTGGAGAGATGGATGCGGAGCAGCTCTGGGAGACAACACTGGATCCGGAGAGACGTATGTTGAAACGAGTAGAGATTGAGGATGCCCGAATGGCTTCGAGTGTAACGGAGATGCTGATGGGAACTGAAGTACCGCCGCGTCGTAATTTTATCTATGAAAATGCGACAGAGGCAGAACTGGATATCTAAGGAGAAGAAGAATGAGTAATGAATCACAGATCATAAGGACAGAATATTCTGATCTTATGAAGAAATCTTATATTGATTATGCGATGAGTGTTATTATCGCCAGAGCACTTCCGGATGTCCGTGATGGTCTCAAGCCGGTTCAGCGTCGTACACTTTATGATATGTACGAGCTTGGTATCCGTTATGATAAGCCTTATCGTAAGAGCGCACGTATCGTCGGAGATACGATGGGTAAATATCATCCGCATGGAGACAGTTCCATCTACGATTCTCTTGTAGTAATGGCGCAGGACTTCAAGAATGGACAGGTTCTTGTTGACGGGCACGGTAACTTTGGATCCATTGAGGGAGACGGAGCTGCTGCGATGCGTTATACAGAGGCGCGCCTTACGAAGTTCACGCAGGAAGTATGTCTGGCCGATCTGGATAAGAATGTTATTGATTTTGGTCCGAACTTTGATGAGACGGAGAAGGAACCGCTTGTGCTTCCGATGCGTGTGCCGAACCTTCTGATCAATGGTGCGGAAGGAATTGCAGTCGGTATGGCGACAAGTATCCCGACACATAATCTCTGCGAAGTGGTCGATGCGGTCAAGCATATATGAAGAATGACAAGATCACTACAAAGCAGCTGATGAAATATATCAAAGGACCGGATTTCCCGACCGGAGGAATTGTGGTCAATAAGGATGATCTTCCGGCAATCTATGAGAGCGGACAGGGGAAGATCAAGCTGCGTGGAAAAGTGGAAGTGGAAGAATTAAAAGGCGGCAAGAAGCAGCTTGTGATCACAGAGATCCCATACACGATGATCGGAGCCGGAATCGGAAGTTCTTAAACGATGTCTGCAATCTTGTGGAATCCAAGAAGACGACAGATATCGTTGATATTTCAAACCAGTCTTCAAAAGAAGGAATCCGTATCGTGATCGAATTGAAGCGTGGTGCGGATGTTGAGAACCTGAAGAACATGCTTTATAAGAAGACACGTCTGGAAGATACATTTGGCGTAAATATGCTGGCGGTTGCGAATGGCAGACCGGAGACTTTAAGTCTGAAACAGATCATTGAGCATCATGTGGATTTCCAGTTTGAGCTTGCGACGAGGAAATATACAACTTTGCTTGGCAAAGAGCGGGAGAAGAGTGAAGTTCAGGAAGGTCTGATCAAAGCATGTGATGTGATCGACCTGATCATTGAGATTTTACGAGGAAGTAAATCTGTAAAAGATGCGCGAGCCTGTCTGGTAAACGGTGAGACGGAAAACATTAAGTTCAAGTCTGCGAATTTCCAAAAGGATGGCGGCAATGCTCCGTTTTACAGAACGTCAGGCAACGGCAATTCTGGAGATGCGTCTTTATCGTCTGATCGGTCTGGAGATTGAAGCACTTCAGAAAGAACATGAGAAGACATTAGAAAATATTGCCCGTTATGAAGATATTTTAAATAACTATGATTCCATGGCAGGCGTGATCATGGAAGAGCTTGACAGTTATAAAAAAGAATTCGGAAGAAAGCGTCGTACCATTGTGGAGAATGCAGAAGAAGCTGTTTTTGAAGAGAAGAAGATTGAAGAGCAGCAGGTTGTCTTTCTGATGGATCGTTTTGGTTATGCAAAGACAGTGGATACCGGAGTCTATGAACGGAATAAAGAAGCAGCAGACAAAGAAAACAAATACATTGTGCATTGTATGAACATTGGAAAACTCTGTCTGTTTACAGATGAAGGCAAGATGCATCAGGTGAAGGTGCTTGACCTTCCGCATGGCAAGTTCAGAGACAAAGGGATTCCGATTGATAATGTAAGTAATTATTCAAGCAGTGAAGAACAGATTGTTATGATCTGTGAAGAAGAGCAGATGCGTTATTCAAAATTATTGTTTGCAACAGCACAGGGAATGATCAAGCGTGTGGATGGAAGTGAATTTCAGGTATCCAAGCGCACGATCGCGGCAACAAAGCTGCAGGAAGAAGACAAGCTTGTCGCAGTGAAGGTTGTGACGGAACAGCAGAATGTTGTTCTTCAGACGAAGAACGGATATTTCCTGAGATTTTTATCTGCGGATGTTCCGGAGAAGAAAAAAGCAGCTGTCGGTGTCAGAGGAATTAAGCTTCAGAAGAAGGATGAATTAGAAGAAGTTTATCTTTTTGAAGAAGGAACAGAGACGAAGATTACTTATGGAGAAAAGACAGTTTCACTGAACCGCCTGAAACTGGCGAAACGGGATGGAACAGGAACCAAAAGCCGCTAGAAGTCTTGCCGGAAGCGGAGACGGTGAAGAAAGAGAAAGTCAAGGAGATTTCTAAGGTGTTGTAAGAAAATGTGCAAAAACCCTTGATTTCCTCAAAGAAAAGTGCTAGAGTAAATATAGTTACATAAGGAATTGGCAGAAGAGTGGACGAAAGTTCACTCTTCTTTGGTGATATGGAGAATTCCTTATGAATCAGATCACAAACTATATTATAGAAGAAAAGGAGTTTGACGCAGCGTGTCCAGAAGAGAAGATTATGAACAGCAGACAGAAGCACTTCTCGAGCCTATCGTAGAGGAACTCGGGTTTGAGCTGGTAGATGTAGAATATGTGAAAGAAGGAGGTACCTGGTACCTTCGCGCGTATATTGACAAACCAGGCGGAATTGCCGTGGATGACTGTGAGGCAGTCAGCAGGAGATTCTCCGATATCCTTGATGAGAAGGATTATATTGAAGACTCCTATATCTTTGAAGTAAGTTCTCCGGGACTTGGAAGACCACTTAAGAAAGAGAAGGATTTCAAGAGAAATCTTGGAGAAGAAGTAGAGATCCGCACATACCGTGCGATCGACCGACAGAAAGAGTTCGTCGGAATTTTAAAGAGTTATGATGAGAATACAGTGACCATCACATACGAAGATGAGACAGAGCAGACATTTGACAGAAAAGAAATCGCTTTGATCCGTCAGGCTTTGGATTTTTAATTTAGGAGGAAAGAAAAATGAACACAGAATTACTCGAAGCATTGGATATTCTTGAAAAAGAGAAGAACATCAGCAAGGATGTCATGTTGGAGGCCATTGAGAATTCACTTTTAAGTGCATGTAAGAACCATTTCGGAACATCCGATAATATTAAGATCGTTATGGACCGCAACACATGTGACTACTCTGTATACGCAGAGAGAGAAGTTGTTGAAGAAGTATTTGATCCTGCAATCGAGATCAGTCTTGAGGATGCAGAGAAGATCAATCCGGCACTTCATATCGGAGATATCGCACAGGTTGAGCTTCATTCCAAGGAATTCGGACGTATTGCAACACAGAATGCAAAGAACCTGATTCTTCAGAAGATCAGAGAAGAAGAGCGCAAGGCAGTATTTGATCAGTATTTCGAGAAAGAGAAGGATATCGTAACAGGTATCGTACAGCGTTATATTGGCAAGAATATCAGTGTGAATCTTGGAAAAGCAGATGCAATCCTTACAGAGAACGAACAGGTGAAAGGAGAGCATTTCGAGCCGACAGAGCGTATTAAGCTTTATATCGTAGAAGTTAAGAACACACCAAAGGGACCAAAGATCCTTGTATCCCGTACACATCCGGAACTTGTAAAACGTCTGTTTGAATCAGAGGTTGCAGAGGTAAAGGACGGAACAGTTGAGATCAAGAGCATTGCCCGTGAGGCTGGTTCCCGTACAAAGATGGCTGTATGGTCTAACGATCCGAATGTTGATCCGGTCGGAGCTTGTGTTGGTATGAACGGTGCAAGAGTAAATGCAGTCGTAAAAGAGCTTCGTGGTGAGAAGATTGATATCATTAACTGGGATGAGAATCCGGCACTTCTGATTGAGAATGCACTCAGCCCGGCGAAGGTTATTTCTGTTATGGCTGATCCGGATGAGAAGATTGCAGGAGTTATTGTTCCTGATTATCAGCTTTCACTTGCAATCGGTAAAGAAGGCCAGAATGCAAGACTTGCAGCCCGTCTGACAGGATACAAGATCGATATCAAGAGTGAGACACAGGCAATTGAGTGTGGAGATCTTCCGGAGAACTACATGGAGCAGATGGGTATGGTCGGAGAAGAAGGCTATACAGTCGGAGAAGAGGAAGAAGAGTACGATGATGTTCCGGCAGATGCAGCTGATGAAGACGGAGCAGATGAGATTGAATTCGTTGAGACAGACGAAGAGTAAGATCTGAGGGAGTGAATTGTTTGGCAGTAAAGAAGAAAGTACCTATGCGTAAATGTGTAGGCTGCGGCGAGATGAAACCAAAGAAGGAACTGATTCGGATCCTCAGAACAGAGGAAGAAGAATTTGTCATTGACACAACCGGAAAGAAAAACGGACGTGGAAGCGTATCTCTGTCCGCAGAAGGCATGTTTTGAGCAGGCTGTGAAGAACAGAGGACTGGAGCGTTCCTTTAAGCAGGCAATACCGCAGGAAGTATATGAACGGCTGGAAAAGGAGATGGATGAGATTGGCTAGAGATAAAGTACTGTCTCTGATCAGTCTGGCAACGAAAGCGGGGCGCTGCGCAAGCGGTGAATTTATGACAGAAGGACAGACAAAGTCCGGAAGAGCAAGCCTTGTAGTTGTTGCAGAAGACGCTTCAGATAATACAAAGAAAAAATTCCGTGATATGTGTAAATTTTATAAAGTTCCAATGATAGTTTACGGAGATAAAGATACCTTGGGGCATGCGATGGGAAAACAATTCCGTGCATCTCTGGCGATATTAGACGAAGGATTTGCAAAAGGAATATTAAAAGAACTGAAATCCCGTACCTGATGAATGGGAGTAGAAGACAAAGGTTCCCCGTTGATTGCTTGAAGGAGGTAGATTTATATGGCAGATGAGAAGATGCAGAATGAAAATAAAAAGAGTTTAAACACCAGGGAGGATAACGTGGCAGAAGATATTAGAAGAGAAGCAGCTGGCAAAGATGCTGAGATGGCTGCAGATAAAACAACAGAAAAAGAGGGTGCTCCAAAGAAGAAAAATCTTGCATTTGTAGTTCGCCCACAGAATTCAAAGAACAGCAGCAGACTGCAGGGAAAACGTCCGGGACAGGGACGTCAGGGACAGAACCAGGGTCGTCCAAACGGTGATGGAAAACGCCCGGCAGCAGGACAGAGCCGTTCGAATGGTGAAGGAAAACCGGCTCGTACAGAGAAACCGGCAGCAAAAAGCGAAAGACCGGTTCGTGCAGCAGAGGACAGACCGGCACGTCCGGCACAGAACGGAGCACGTTCTGAGAGACCGCAGGGATCAAGAACAGAAAGAACAGGACGTCCGAGTGGTGAGGGAAGACCGGTACGCTCTGACAGACCGGGACAGAAACCATTTGGAGACAGACGTTCTAATGGCGAGAACAGAGGCGAAAACAGAGGACCACGTCAGGACAGAGACGGACGCGGACAGCGTTCTGACAGAGGAGGACGTGACGGATTCCAGGGACGCGACAACCGTGATGGAAGAGAGAACCGTGACGGAAGAGACGGACGCGGACAGGGACAGCGCTCTGACAGAAGAAATGACAATCGCAGAAACGACAGAAGTGACGCTACACCGATCGTAGAACAGCAGAAGACACAGAGAAACAAAAGCGAAAGACAAAGAAAAGAGATAATAAGAAGAAAGAATACAGAGATGAAGCTTTCGAAGGAAAAGGAAGAAAAGGCAAGAAGCAGAAACCGGCAGTGGAAGTGAAGAAGCCACAGGTGAAGGAAGAGAAGCAGGAAGAGCAGATCAAACAGATCGTGATTCCAGAAGTCCTTACAATTAAAGAGCTTGCTGATAAGATGAAGATCGTTCCTTCTGTTATTGTTAAGAAGCTTTTCATGCAGGGCAAGATCGTAACTGTAAATCAGGAAGTTGATTATGAGACAGCAGAAGAGATCGCGATGGAATTCGATGTTCTCTGTGAGAAAGAAGAAGTTGTAGATGTAATCGAAGAACTTCTGAAAGAGGATGAAGAAGACGAAAGCCTTATGGTAAAACGCCCACCGGTTGTATGTGTTATGGGTCACGTTGACCATGGTAAGACATCTCTTCTGGATGCAATCCGTAACAGTAATGTAACAGGTCGTGAGGCCGGTGGTATCACACAGCACATCGGTGCATCTGTTGTTGAGATTAACGGAGAAAAGATCACATTCCTCGACACACCGGGACATGAGGCATTTACTGCAATGCGTATGCGTGGAGCAAACTCTACAGATATCGCAATCCTTGTAGTTGCTGCGGATGACGGTGTTATGCCACAGACAATTGAGGCAATCAACCATGCGAAAGCAGCAGGAATTGAGATTATTGTTGCGATCAACAAGATCGATAAGCCAAGTGCGAATGTTGAACGTGTAAAACAGGAACTGACAGAATACGAACTGATCCCGGAAGACTGGGGCGGAAGCACAATCTTTGTTCCGGTATCAGCGCATACACATGAAGGAATCCAGGATCTTCTTGAGATGATCCTTCTGACAGCAGAGGTTATGGAACTGAAAGCGAACCCGAACCGTGCCGCACGTGGTCTTGTGATCGAGGCTGAGCTTGATAAAGGTAAGGGATCTGTTGCAACTGTTCTTGTACAGAAAGGTACACTCCACGTAGGAGATGCGATCGCAGCAGGAAGCGCTCATGGTCGTGTAAGAGCGATGATGGATGACAAGGGAAGACGTGTGAAAGAAGCAGGTCCGTCCCAGCCGGTTGAGATCCTTGGTCTGAATGATGTTCCGAATGCGGGAGAAGTATTCGTAGGATGTGAGTCTGATAAAGAAGCAAGAGCGTTTGCAGAGACATTTATTTCCCAAAACAAGGTAAAACTTCTGGAAGAGACGAAGTCCAAGATGTCTCTGGATGATCTGTTCAACCAGATCCAGGAAGGTAACCTCAAAGAACTTGATATTGTTGTTAAGGCTGATGTTCAGGGATCTGTAGAGGCAATCAAGCAGAGTCTTCTGAAGCTGAGTAACGATGAAGTTGTTGTTAAAATCATCCATGGCGGTGTTGGTGCGATCAATGAATCTGACGTTATCCTTGCATCTGCATCAAATGCGATCATCATTGGATTTAACGTTCGTCCGGATGCAACAGCGAAAGATATCGCTGAGCGCGAGGGTGTTGACTTAAGACTTTACAGAGTTATCTACAATGCCATCGAAGATGTAGAGGCAGCCATGAAGGGTATGCTTGATCCTGTCTTTGAGGAGAAGGTTCTCGGTCATGCGGAAGTACGTCAGACATTCAAGGCATCAGGAGTTGGAACAATTGCCGGTGCATATGTGCTTGACGGTATCTTCGAGAGAAACTGTTCTGTTCGTCTGATCCGTGACGGAATCGTTGTATTCGACGGACCGCTGGCATCTCTGAAGCGTTTCAAAGATGACGTGAAGGAAGTCAGAACAGGATATGAGTGTGGTTTCGTATTCGAGAACTACAATGACATTAAAGAAGGCGATCAGGTTGAAGCTACAAGATGGTAGAGACAGAACGCAAGTAAGAATAAAAGATGCTGACATTTGCAGAGTGTTGTAATCGTCAGCGGGTGACAGAATTGTTACTCGTGCAGGGGTCATACATTGCAGGAGTAACTTTTCTGTATAAAAAAGGAGTTATAACATGAGAAAGAACAGTATTAAGAATACAAGAGTCAATGCAGAAGTACAGCGTGAGCTGAGTAATATCCTGCGTGGCGGGATCAAAGATCCACGTGTTGCACCGCTGACATCTGTTGTTGCTGTTGAAGTAGCACCGGATCTTAAGACATGCAAGGCATATATCAGTGTTCTCGGAGACAAGAAAGCACAGGAAGATACGATCAAAGGTCTTCAGAGTGCAGAGGGATATATCCGCAGAGAACTTGCACGTACAGTGAATATGCGCAACACACCACAGATTACATTTATCGTAGACCAGTCCATTGAATATGGAGTAAATATCAGCAAGAAAATTGACGAAGTGACAAGAGATTTGAAGGATGGAGCTGAGGAATAGATGATCGTATTAAACGATGTATTAAAAGGGAAACACAGTGTAGCCATTGGCGGACACATTCGTCCGGATGGGGACTGCGTTGGTTCTACACTTGGATTATATCTTTATCTGACCACTTATTATCCGGAGATTGAGACAGATCTGTATCTGGAGGAGATTCCGGAAGCATTTCAGATGATGGGACACAGAGATGTGCCGAAGCATGAGATTGTAGAAGGCAAAGTTTATGACCTTTTCATCAGTCTGGATTGTGGGGACGAAAGACGTCTTGGTTTTTCCGAGCCGGTGTTCCAAAATGCAAAGGAAACTTTATGTGTGGATCACCACATCAGTAACGAGTCTTTTGCAGACACGAATTATATCGTGCCGGATGCAAGTTCTACTTCTGAACTTGTTTTCCGTCTGCTGGATGAGGAGAAGATTACGGAAGAAATCGCATCTTTCCTTTATATGGGGATTGTGCATGATACCGGAGTGTTCCAGTATTCCTGTACTTCACCGGAGACAATGGAAGTCGGTGCTGCACTTTTAAGAAAAGGGATCAACGGAAGTGCGATCATTGACAGAACGTATTTTGAAAAATCCTATGTTCAGAATCAGATGCTTGGAAAGGCACTTCTTGAGAGCATGATGATCCTGAATAAGAAAGCGGTTGTCTCAGTGATACGTTTGAAAGAAATGGAGTTCTTCCAGGCAAAACCGTCGGATCTGGATGGAATTGTCAGCGTATTGCGTCAGACAAGAGGTGTGGAGGTTGCAATCCTTCTTTACGAGCTGGAACCGCAGACTTTTAAAGTAAGCCTTCGATCAAAAGAAATTGTTGATGTAAGTGCAGTTGCGAAATATTATGGCGGTGGCGGTCATGTGAGAGCAGCCGGTGTTACAATGAAAGGTTCCCCGCATGATGTGATCAACAATCTGACACTTTTAATTGAAAGACAGCTTAGAGCGGCAGAAGAGAAAAACGAGGAAAAATGATAAACGGAATAGTTAATATTTACAAAGAAAAAGGATATACTTCCCATGATGTGGTTGCAGTTCTTCGAAAAGTTGTCGGACAGAAGAAGATCGGTCATACAGGTACGCTTGATCCGGATGCAACGGGAGTCCTTCCGGTGTGTCTTGGAAGAGCAACAAAGGTTTGTGAGCTTCTGACAGATCATGATAAGACATATGAGGCTCTGTTGCTTTTAGGAAAGACGACAGATACGCAGGACATTTCCGGAGAGGTTCTGGAGGAGAGGGATCCGGGCGATCTGACGGAAGAGGAAGTACGTTCCTGTATCGAATCATTTATCGGAGAATATGATCAGATTCCGCCGATGTACTCTGCGTTGAAAGTGAATGGGAAGAAGCTTTATGAGCTTGCCCGTGAAGGAAAGACCGTGGAGCGTAAGAGCAGAAAAGTCCAGATCCATGGAATTCGCATTCTGGAGATGAATCTTCCGCATGTGCGTATGGAGGTGGACTGTTCTAAGGGAACATATATCCGTACTTTGTGCCATGACATTGGAGAGAAGCTTCAGGTAGGCGGCTGTATGGAAGAACTTGAGCGTACGAAAGTCGGCCATTTCCTGAAAGAAGATGCGGTAACACTGGATGAAGTGCGACAGAAGATGGAACAGGGAGAAGGTGCAGAACTTTTCACTCCTCTGGATCAGATCTTCGCGGAACTGCCGGCCGTTACTGTGACGGATGCGAAGGCATGGATGTCCTATAACGGAAATGATCTTCCGGAACGTTTTCTGTTAGAAAAAGAAGAGTGGACAGATGGACAGGAAGTCAGAGTATATGATTCCAGAAAGAATTTTATCGGTCTTTATCAGTATCGTGCCCCGAAGAAGCTGTTCCATATTAAGAAAATGTTTCTGGATCCTGAAGCAGAGAAAATTGAGAAATAAAGGACGAATAAGACAGACATGCAATATATAAAAGGATTAGATGCCTTTGACGGAAGAAATCACACAGCGGTAACGCTTGGAAAGTTTGATGGATTGCACAGAGGACATCAGAAGCTGCTCAACAGAATAATGAAATATGCGCAGAAGGAAGATTGCGACAGTGTCGTTTGTGCTTTTGATATGGACAGAGACTGTCTGATGACAAATGAAGAGCGAAGAGCATTTCTTGAGGACAAGGTAGATTATCTGATCGAGATTCCATTTACGAGAGAAATGATGGAGATGGAAGCAGAGAAATTTATTGATGAAATCCTGCATAAGAAGCTACACGCATCACACATTGTTGTCGGAACGGACTTTAACTTTGGTCATGAAAAAAGAGGAAATCACCAGATGCTGGAGAAATATGCAGCGAAATATGGCTATACAGTTGATGTGGTCGAGAAAGCATATTACAAAGACCGGGAGATCAGCAGCACTTATATCAGGGAACTTCTCCTCGATGGAAATGTTCCTCTTGCAAATAAGCTTCTGGGGTATCCGTATGAGATCACCAGTGTTGTGGAACATGGACAGCAGCTTGGAAGAACACTTGGATTTCCGACAATGAATCTTGCACCGCAGGAAAAGAAAATCCTGCCAAAGTACGGTGTCTATGCCTGCCGCGTCCTTGTGGATGGTGTATGGTATGGCGGTGTGGGAAATGCCGGGGTGAAACCGACCGTTGCGCAAGAGAAAAGACGGTTGTTCGAAGTTTATGTTTACGGATATGAAGGCGATGCTTATGGGAAGACTGCCACAGTGCAGATCCTGGAGTTCGAACGTCCGGAAACGAAATTTCATTCGGTTGAAGAACTCAAAGACCGCGTGATGAAAGATATGCGGTACGGAGAGGAATATCTGAAAAATCATCCATTCGATGAAAGATAAAAGATTTTAAATTTGTGCTTTACAAGCAGATATCTCTGTGCTATACTATCCGAGGTATCAAATCAGCCGGTGTTCGGTAATCGGATCACTCCGACCATTGCTTAATGCCAGGCGGTTTAACTAAGAATTTTAAGGAGGATATTACAATGATCGCAAAAGAGAAGAAACAGGCTATCATCAAAGAATTTGGAAGAACAGAGGGAGATACAGGATCACCGGAAGTACAGGTTGCTATCCTTACAGCAAGAATCAACGAGCTGACAGATCACTTCAAAGCTAACCCGAAGGATCACCACTCAAGAAGAGGACTTCTTAAGATGGTTGGACAGAGAAGAGGACTTCTTGCATACCTCAAGAAAGTAGATATCGAGAGATACCGTGCTCTGATCGAGAAACTTGGTCTGAGAAAATAATAAGATTTTCCAAAAAAGAAGATCAATTGACAGATCAGAAGCTGCATCTGATGATGTGGTTTCTGGTCTGTTTCTTTTGTCTGAATTTTTGGTACTT
>ENA-OQCX01001293-OQCX01001293.1-human-gut-metagenome-genome-assembly--contig:-NODE-1293-length-11810-cov-2.851494_pt1 | contig 11810 bp, 13 predicted proteins | sample MGYA00242762_ERZ504587 | MGnify/ENA primary metagenome ERZ504587 (study PRJEB26092, sample SAMD00036337) | human gut metagenome | host: Homo sapiens | study: EMG produced TPA metagenomics assembly of...
ATCCCGGGGAAAGGTTCAAAAATCAGGAAGGAACGGAACAAAAAGGAGTTTGAAAAAACATGCATAGGAAGTACAGGAAACTGGTAAGTGCCGGACTGGTTCTTACGATGGCTGGGGCTATGACGCTGCAAGGATGCGGGCAGAAGGAGAAGACAGGAAAGACAGAAATAGAACTTGTGCAGTATAAGCCGGAAGCAGTAAAAACATTTGAGAAAATAGAAGAAGAATTTAACCGTACACATGATGATATTCATCTTACAATTGAATCTCCGAATGATGCAATGACGGTTTTGAAGACGAGATTTATCCGGGAGGATAATCCGGATATTATTGGAATCGGAGGAGACGTGAACTATTCAAACTTTATCGATTCTGACATGTTGATGGATATTTCTGACTATAAAGGTCTGGAAGATATTAAAGAGGCATATAAAGAAATTGATAAAAATCTGGAATTTGTTCCGCAAAAAGGAACTTATGCGGTGCCATACGTTGCAAATGCAGCAGGAATTCTTTACAACAAGGAAATGTTCGAAGAACATGGGTGGGAAATACCAACTACCTGGGATGAACTCATGAGCCTGTGTCAGGAAATACAAAATGCAGGAATCCAGCCATTTTATTTTGGATTTAAAGATACATGGACTTGTCTTGCACCGTGGAATGCGGTTGCAGTAGATCTTGCACCTGCAGATGTGTGTGCGCAGGTGAACCGCGGAAAGACAACATTTTCGAAAGGATATAAAGAAGTGGCAGAACGTATGCTGGAGCTGCTTCCATATGGACCGGATGACCCGTTTGCATATGATTACAACGGGGCATGTACGGCATTTGCAAAAGGTGAATCCGCAATGTATACGATCGGAAGTTATGCAATTCCACAGATCCAGACGGTGAATCCGGATATGGAGATTGATTCATTTGTAATGCCGGCAAGTAATAATAAGGAAGATAATAAGTTGAACTCGGGAATAGATCTTCAGTTCTGCGTAATGCAAGACTGCAAAAATAAAGAGGCAGCATATGAAGTATTAGATTTTCTCCTGGAAGATGAGAATGTACAGGCATATCTGGATGCGCAGAAGGCGGTTGCTTGTAAAGAAGGAGATTTTGAAATGCCACCAACCCTTGAAGGAATGAAAGAATATATAAAAGAAGGAAAAATGTCTGACTACCAGGATCATTATTATCCATCGGAAATGGCAGTAGATGCCAGATCCAGACATTCCTGATGAAAAAAGACAGCGAGGCATTTCTTAAGAAATTTGATACAGACTGGGTAAGATATAATCGTGATATTATCCGTAAAGTGGAAGATTACGAGAAATCGCATAATGACTAAGACAGATAAGTTACCGGTAATACGGAAGTTCAAGGAGTTAGTATGATGAAAAAGAATAAATTAAATGATAGAAAGCGGACATTTCTTCTGATCACGATTCCGATTGTTGCATTATTTTTCTGCTTCAATACGCTGCCGCTGATCAAAGGTGTAATCTATAGTTTTACCAATTTTAAAGGATATGGAAGTTACGACTGGGTAGGGCTTCGCAATTATAAAGACCTGTTTACCGATTCCAGGGTCGGAGGCTCATATATCTTTACATTTAAGTTAGCAATTGCGGCGACAATTTTGACAAATGTATTGAGTCTTTTGCTGGCACTCGGACTAAATAGTAAGATTAAGTTCAAAAGCGCACTCAGAGGTGCATATTTTATCCCGAATGTACTGGGAGCATTGGTAGTAGGATATATTTTTAACTATTTCTTTACGTATATCCTCCCTGTATTTGGAAAAATGATCGGAAGTAAGACATTTAGTTCCAGTATGCTTTCTAATACAAATCTTGCGTGGATCGCGATTGTGATCGTGTGTGCATGGCAGTCGATAGCAATGAACACAATCATTTATATTTCGGGACTTCAGACAGTTCCGGAGGATGTATATGAAGCAGGTGCCATTGATGGCGCCACAGGATGGAAGAAGTTCAGAAACCTGACATTTCCACTGATCATTCCATTTTTCTTCTATTAATATGGTTCTGAGTGTGAAAAACTTCCTGATGGTATTTGATCAGATCATGGCATTGACAAAAGGAGGTCCTGCCCAGAGTACAGAATCCATCTCATACCTGATCTATAATAACGGAATGAGCGGCGGACAGTTTGGATTCCAAAGCGCAAATGCAGTTATTTTCTTTATCGTGATTGTAGTGATTTCGGTAATGCAGTTGACTATCACCGGTAAGAAGGAGGAACAGTTGTAATGAAAAAAGTTGGGAAAGAAAGAATAAACTGGCCTGTAACGATTCTTTTGATCACAGGGCTGATCACTGTAATATTTCCATTGTATATGACTGTTGTCATTGCGCTGAAGAAACCTTCGGAAATGACGAATGATGTCGCAGGAATCTTATCACTTCCAAAGCATTTCAGTCTGAGTAATTTTACAGAGGCGATGAAAGTGACAGATTTCTGGAACTCATTGGGAAACAGTCTGCTGATCACAGTTGTGACGGTAGTGCTTGCAATTCTGATTCATTCACTGCTTGGGTATGCAATTGCAAGAAATAAGGCACATAGTAAATTTTATAAGTTTCTTTATTTTTATGTTGTCAGTGGTATGTTCGTACCTTTCGCAATCCTGATGATGCCGGTTGTAAAACAGACGGCGCAGATGGGACTTGCGAACAGAGCAGGAGTGATCATCTTATATCTGGTATTTTATATGCCGATGAATGTGCTGCTGTATTCCGGATATCTGACAAACATTCCGAGAGCGCTGGAAGAGGCAGCATGCGTGGATGGAGCAAGTACATGGACAACTTATTGGAAGATCATCTTTCCGATCATGAAACCAATGCATGCAACGGTTGCGGTTCTGACAGCACTTGGAACATGGAATGACGTTATGACACCGTTGGTTATTATGTCAGGCACAGGAAAGAATACACTGCCGCTGGCACAGCTTAATTTCCAGACACAGTTTGGAACGAACTATAACCTGGCATTTGCCTCTTACCTGTTGGCACTTCTGCGATACTGATTTTCTATCTGATCTGTCAGAAGCATATCCTGAACGGTGTGGTAAATGGAGCTGTAAAATAAAGAAAATACAAATCGGATAAAAGACACAAAAAGGAGACTGGAAAATGGGAATTGTTTACAGTAAATTAGACAGGACATTTACAATACAGACAAAGAATACAACGTATCAGATGCAGGTGGACCCTTATGGGTTCCTCCTGCACCTGTATTATGGAAAGAAAACAGATGGAAGCTGCATGGATTATCTGCTGACGTATTATGACAGGGGATTCTCTGGAAATCCGTTTGATGCAGGGGATGACAGAACATATTCTATGGATGCACTTCCGCAGGAGTATCCTTCCTATGGAACCGGAGATTACAGAAGCACGGCACTGATCGTTGAAAATGCAGATGGAAGTACAGCGTGTGATCTGCGTTACCGTTCGCATCATATTTTTAATGGAAAATATAAGATTCCGGGTCTTCCGGCAGTCTATGCGGATGAGAGGGAGAGCCAGACGCTGGAGATCGTAATGGAAGATGCGGTTACAGGCGTAGAAGTTACATTGCAGTATGGTGTGCTTCCTGATTATGATGTGATCACAAGAAGCGAGAAGATCGTTTATCGCGGCGAAGGAAAGATATGTATCAGGAAAGCGCAGTCTGCATGTCTGGATTTTGTTCAGGGGAAATATGATCTTCTGACATTTTACGGAAGACATGCAATGGAGAGAACGATGCAGAGAGAGCCGGTCACACATGGAAGTCATGTGATCGGAAGTGTGAGAGGAACTTCGAGCCATCAGTATAATCCGATGATGATTCTTGCAGATGAGAATACGACGGATCAATATGGAAATTGTTATGCAATGTCTTTCGTATATAGTGGAAATTTTAAAGGTGAGACACTGAAAGATCAGTTTGGACAGACACGTGCGCTTATGGGGCTGCAGGATGAGATGTTCTCGTATCCGCTGGCAGAAGGAGAAACATTCTATACACCGGAGGTACTTCTTACTTTTTCCGGAAATGGAATGAACCTTCTTTCACAGAATCTGCACAGATGTATCAGACAGCATATCTGCAGAGGAAAGTACAAAGAAAGTGTCCGTCCGGTTCTGGTGAACAGTTGGGAAGCATCTTACTTTGATTTGATGGTGATACCTTATACGAACTGGCAAAAGAGGCAAAGCATGCAGGCATTGACATGCTGGTGCTGGATGACGGCTGGTTTGGAAAACGTGATGATGATAACAGCGGTCTCGGGGACTGGTTTGTCAATGAGAAAAAGCTTGGGGGGACACTGGGAGATCTGATAAAGAAGATCAATGATCTGGGTGTAAAATTCGGAATCTGGGTGGAGCCGGAGATGATCTCGGAAGACAGTGATCTGTACAGAGAACATCCGGACTGGGCACTTACTATTCCGGGAAGGAATCCGGTTCATGCAAGAAATCAACTGGTGTTGGATTCTCGAGAAAAGAAGTTGTAGATCATATATTTGATCAGATCTGTAAAGTCCTGGATCAGGGAAATATTGAGTATGTGAAATGGGATATGAACCGGAGTCTTATGGATGTGTTCTCGAGAGGAACCGAAGATCAGGGAAGGGTCATGTATGATTACGTTCTTGGATTATATGATTTTCTGGAAAGGATTGTGACAAGATATCCGGATCTGCTGATCGAAGGATGCAGCGGCGGCGGTGGAAGATTTGATGCCGGAATGATGTATTATACACCGCAGATCTGGTGCAGTGATAATACAGATGCATTGGACAGATTGCAGATCCAATATGGTACATCATTCGGTTATCCCGGTATCCGCTGTAGGGTCACACGTATCAGCAGTGCCGAATCATCAGACAGGAAGGATCACATCTCTGCATACCAGAGGTGTAGTGGCAATGGCCGGAACATTCGGATATGAATTGAATCTTGGAAAACTTTCCGAAGAAGAGAAGCAGGAGATCCGGTTACAGGTGGAAGAATACCGGAAGTTCGCACCACTGATCCAAACGGGACTGTACTACCGGCTGTCTGATCCTGCGAGGGAGGAATATGCAGCATGGGCATTTGTATCCGAAGATCAGAAAGAAGTTCTTCTGAACGTCGTACTGCAGGAAATTCATGGAAATATGACTGTGAATTATGTAAAGCTTCAAGGATTGAAATGTAGTGCGATCTATCGTGACACGGAAACAGGAAAAATATATAATGGTGCAGCACTGATGGAAGCAGGAATTCCGATGCCTGTGGAAATGGGAGAATTCAAGGCATACCAGATGCATCTGGCAGCAGAAGAGTAGAGTATAAAAATGGGAAAAAGAGTAGAAAAAAATAACAGTATTTTTCAATATAGGTTAGAGAAACATCATGATGAGCTCAGGTGGCTTTACATGGAACTTTATCAGAACGATGATATGTTCGCGGAATTGTGTTCCCAGATGTATGGGTATTACAGACACCGGAGTAGCAAACTGAAAGAAAGAGATGCAAAAAGAGAGCAGGAAGCCGGCTGGTATCACAGGAAAGATATGCTTGGCATGATGCTTTATATAGATAATTTTGCGGGAAATATGCAAGGTGTAAAAGAAAAGATTCCCTATCTGAAAGAATGCAACATTAATTGTCTTCATCTTATGCCTTTCCTGGATACGCCGGAAGGCAGATCTGACGGCGGTTATGCGGTGGCAGATTTCCGTAAGGTACGTCCGGATCTCGGTACGATGAAAGATCTTGCAGAACTGACAGAAAAGTGTCATGAGGAAGATATCAATGTGTGTATGGATTTTGTTATGAATCATACGTCAGAAGATCATGAATGGGCGAAACGGGCAAGAGCTGGCGAAGGAGAGTATATGAGCCGGTATTTCTTCTATGATAATGATGAGATACCGAAGAAATACGAGGAGACAGTACCGCAGGTATTTCCGACAACAGCTCCTGGAAACTTTACGTATCTTCCGGAGAATGGCCATTATGTAATGACAACATTTTATCCGTATCAGTGGGATCTGAATTACCGCAATCCGAGAGTGTTTAATGAGATGATGTATAACTTCCTGTATCTGACAAATCAGGGAATAGATATTGTGAGAATTGATGCGGTGCCATATATCTGGAAAGAACTAGGAACTACCTGCAGAAATCTCAAACAGGTACACACAATCGTCCGTATGATGCGTATGATTGCAGAAATTGTATGTCCGAGCGTATTACTTCTTGGTGAAGTTGTAATGGAACCGGAAAAAGTAGTGCCGTATTTTGGGACGATAGAAAAACCGGAATGTCACATGCTTTATAATGTGACTACCATGGCAACGACCTGGAACAGCATAGCGGCACGAGATATCCGATTGTTGAAAAAACAGATGGATATTCTGAATCATCTGCCGAAACAGTATGTATTTTTAAACTATCTGCGCTGTCATGATGATATCGGATGGGGACTGGATTATGAGACCCTGAAACAGTGGGGAAAGGAAGAGATCCCACATAAGCGTTACCTGAATGATTATTTTACAGGGAAAATAGCGGGAAGTATAAGCCGCGGAGAATTGTATAATGATGATCCGGTAACGCAGGATGCACGTTTCTGTGGGACAACAGCATCGATGTGTGGAATTGAAAAAGCCGGATTTGAACAAAACAAAGAAGCAATGGAAACTGCGGTCAGGGAAGATCTTATGCTGCATGCATATATGTTGACACAGTCGGGTATTCCGATGTTATACAGTGGCGATGAACTGGGGCAGGTGAACGACTATAGTTATAAAGAAGATCCTGCTAAGTGTGCAGATTCAAGATACATCCATCGTGGTAAGCTGCAGTGGGAGCTTGCAGAGAATAAGAATGATCCCACAACTGTTCAGGGAAGTATCTTCCAGACTCTTGACCGGCTGGAAAAGATCCGCGGACAGGAAATAACATTTGATAAAGATGCAGATGTGTATACATACGATGTGCATGATGACAGTGTCCTTTGCATATTACGTGAATATAAGGGAAGAAGATTTTTTGGAATATTCAACTTCAGTGATCAGGAGAAGACAGCGTGGATGCAGGAAGATGGAGTATATCGTAATCTGCTGACGAGTGAAAAGATGGAATTAAAAGATATAAGATTAAGAGGGTACGACTTCCTTTGGTGTGAAAAATAAACTGGCCTGCATGGAAATGTTACAACTGGCTGTTTGGACGAATCCACTATCGTGCTAATATATTCAGCAGAATTTATTTTTCATTACATATTACAACAGGAAGGAAGAGTACAATGAGTACAAATACAGCAGCAGGAAAGACCATTCATAATGATAAGGTGAAGAATCTGTGATCACGGCATTCTTTACAGCAATTACATTTCTTGGAATCCAGTCTTTCAGGATTCCGCTTCCGGCAGCAGTCGGAACACCATTTCTTCATTTCGGACATATATTTGTCGTAATGGGATTGTTACTTCAGGGAGGAAAAAGAGGAGCCGTATCCGGAACGCTGGGACTTACCATCTTTGATATGTTAAATGGATATATGCAGGATGCGCCAAAGACGTTTGTTGAGACGGCGCTGAAGTGTCTGATCGTCGGAGCACTCTTTGTGATGCTGAAGAAAAAGACAGCCGGTGATAAAAAGAAAGAATACGGAGCAGCGATGATCTGTGCCGTGGTTTACGGATGCATCAACGTGATCATGGAATTTATTATGGGAACCATATCTATGATGATCATGGGAAGTGGATTCGCAGCGGCTGCGGTGGGAGCATTTACATCTCTTCCGGCTACAGTGATCAATGCAGTCTTTATGGTGATCGCAATTGCGGTTCTGTATCAGCCGGTGAAAAAAATCTATGTGCGCATGGCATAGAGCGGAGAGTGGAAAAAAATAATGAATTGAACAAAAAGAGCGGATACGCCGTAAGTGGTGTATCCGCTCTTCTGATATCTGAATCCGTTATTTTTATCCGAAATATCTGTTAAGAAGTCCTTCGAAAGCTCTTCCGTGACGGGCCTCATCTTTAGCCATCTCATGAACAGTGTCATGGATCGCATCCAGATCAGCAGCTTTTGCACGTTTTGCAAGATCGAACTTACCGGCTGTAGCTCCGTTCTCGGCATCTACACGCATCTCAAGGTTCTTCTTTGTGCTGTCTGTAACAACTTCGCCAAGAAGTTCTGCGAATTTAGCAGCATGCTCAGCTTCTTCCCAGGCAGCTTTTTCGTAGTATAATCCTACTTCAGGATAACCTTCTCTGTGGGCAACTCTTGCCATTGCAAGATACATACCAACTTCTGAACATTCTCCTTCGAAGTTCGCTCTTAAATCAGCTAAGATATCTTCGCTGACACCTTTTGCAACACCTACAACGTGCTCTGCAGCCCATTCTCTTTCACCTGTCTGCTCTTTGAACTTATCAGCCGGTGCGTGGCAGATTGGACATTCAGCCGGTGCAGCTTCTCCTTCGTAAACATATCCGCATACTGTACATACAAATTTTTTCATAATGTTGTTCTCCTTTTCTTTGAAATAATTTTTTGATTTATTAAAATTTAATATTAGTAATTGTTACTGATATTAATTTAGCACGATATTACTATTTTGTCAATTAGTTTTTGATAAATTTTATTATTTATTCTCGTTCTTTTTCTTTATACAGTCGGCACAAAGACCATGGAAAAGTGTGTTGTGAGATTCGATAATTCCATCAAAACATGCGTTGCATCTTCGTTGATCTTCTGGATATAAGAATCATCCATTTCCAGATCGAATACTTTTCCGCAATTCGTGCATACTACATGGTAATGAGGTTCACAGCGCCCATCAAACGGTCGCCACCGGCAGGTGTCGGAATCCGGAGTGCTTCACCGATGTCGGCAAGCAGATTCAGGTTGCGGTAGACGGTTCCGAGGCTGATATTCGGAAATTCTTCTTTTATATGAAGATATACGGTATCAGCCGTAGGATGTGCGGTTGTGTGTAATAAATACTCTTTGATAGAGGCTCGCTGTTTACTGTATTTTAAAGCAGCCATAACATCCTCCTTCCAATAACGATAATAATTACTATAATTGATATCTTTAGTATAGTGTTGTTTATATCATTTGTCAATAAGGAGAAATAAATGTAACAAAATGTAATAAAATAAAAAAATGAAACGAATGGAAGATAGAGGAATATCAGATGATACGCTTGAAAATAAAAGAAATACTTGACAAAATGTATTCGGATGATATAATAACAAACGTAACATATGTAACAATTCTGTAACAATTACAAAAGACGAGAAAACATAAAGGAGGGAGTTTATGGATTCGATTCTTAAAAAAGGAGTGCTCCTGGTTAGTGTGACCGGGATCATGACAGCATTTCCAATGGTGGTGCATGCTGCAGACATAGATGATACGCAGAATATACCAGCGGCGGAAAGCACACAGATACTGGAAGATTGTTACACATCAGATAAGACAATATCGGTAAAAGATCATCTTGTACCGGAACAAAAGGGTGAGTATTCAGATATGGCATTCGCAAATGTACAATCGTTTCTTTATATAAGAAGTGAACCAACAACAGACAGCGAATGGGTTGGAAAACTATATCCGGATTATGCGGCAAAGATCACCGGTCCTGTGGGAGAATGGACGAAGGTTGAGTCGGGAAATGTGACCGGGTATGTGTATTCCAGATATATAACGGTAGGAAATGAGGCACAGAAGAAGGCAGAAGAGTTAGTGCAGAACAATGACACGGGAAATGCAGAAGATGCATTTACGTATGCCGAATCGAGAGAAGAAGAGGCGGCAAGACTTCAAAAGGAGCAGGAGGAGCAGAAGGCGCAGGCTGCGGGAAACGGGCAGGCAATTGTAGATTATGCGTGTCAGTTTATCGGAAATCCGTATGTATGGGGAGGTACGAGCCTCACAAACGGGGCGGATTGTTCCGGATTCGTACAGTCGGTATTTGCACATTTTGGAATCGCACTTCCGCGTACGACATGGGATATGGAGAATGCGGGAACGGCGGTAAGTTACGATCAGGCAGTTGCAGGAGACATTATCTTATATAATGGCCATGTAGGAATCTATATGGGAAATGGGCAGATCGTAAATGCGATCAACAGTGCAAAAGGAATCGGGATCCTGCCGGCAACCTATACGAATATTGTGACCGTAAGACGGCTGATATAAGAAAAGAGACCGGAGGAATTTATGAAAAATTCCCCGGTTCTTTTTTTATCCACATTATCCACATGAATTGAAAGTTATCCACAATATACAAAATCCACAAAAATCGATATATTTCTGCAAAAAACAAAAAATAACAAAAAAATTCATGAAAAAAGTTATCCACATCAAAAAATGCAAAAAATGTAGAAAAAATGGGGATTTTCACAAAGTTATCCACGTTATCCACACCCAAATCGGGAAAAACGGGGGATTATTCGGGGATAGAAAAAGAACGCACGTTTTGTAGAGTTGTTATAAAAATGAAGAAATGTCGAAAAAAAGAGTTATCCATATTGACATTTGAGTAGTCAAATATTAAGAATAAATTTGCGGAAAATGTTTACACAATGGTAAAAAGCTACTATAATGGAAACACTGAAATAAAAAGGAGGCGATAAGATGGCACAGATTACAAAAGACATGACATTTGGTGAACTGCTTTCCAAATATTATTCTACATGTCCAAAGCTTGTTGACGATCTGATGGAAGCAGGAATGGGATGCATCGGATGCCCACATTCTCAGATGGAATCTATCGAAGAAGGCGCTATGGGACACGGAATTGATCCAGACCTCTTAGTTGCAAAACTGAATGCAACACTGGAAGCAAGCCAGGCATAATATAAAAATAACTACAAAAAACTCTACAGGATTCCTGTAGAGTTTTTTGCAGTTATTTGTAAAGAACTGCCGCTAGCAGATCTTTATGACAATTCCGGATCATAATTCCGGCTAAATATTGGCGAGCTGCTGAACCGCATCTCCGGAAAGAAATGTCTTGCAGTGTTCTTCCAGGAACGCGAAAGTTGCGCCGGACGCTCTTTCTAAAGCACCGTATTCAGACAACATATTGCAGATCCGATTGAAATCTGCGGCGGAGTGATCGGACCGGGCAAGTGCCAGCAGATACATCTCCTCCTGTTCGTCTTTGTATAAAGTATTGGAACCGTGGTACATCGGAGCCAGAAGTCTGGCGGCTTTCAGTACATTCTCCATCACAGGGAAAGAAAAGAGCCGGATATTGTTACCGGAATCCTTTTTTTCTGTATCATCACCGGAAGCAGATGTGGTATCCGAGGCAGACTTCACTGCCTGTGCTTCAAATGATTCCTGAACCTTTCCGAGCAGATCGAGTAAACCTTCTGCTCCTTCCAGCTTGCCCGGAGTATTCTTTTTCCTGGCATCAGCAATGGAAGAAGGTGCAAATTTTGAAAATCTGGTATCGAGTTCCTCAGGATCCTCGACTTTTGTAATTATCAGCACGATCGAATCGGCGGAAGGGATTGCCTCTATCATGAGAGGAATGTCTTCTGCTTCGAATCCGAATTCGAAGGCTGCCTGTTGCATCATATCGCGGAAAAGTGATTTTGCTTTTTCGGTTCCGTATGCCAGTTCACTGAGCTGTAACTGACGGTCAGCCAGATCGGCGCGTGTCAAAGTACAACGGATCTGGTTGTCACTGATTTTTTCAATCTTCATAATCATCACTTCCTTCTAAAATAGTATATCATAGAAAATGTTTGATGTTCAATAAATTTAGTATAAACAAACGGAATAA
>ENA-OQCX01001294-OQCX01001294.1-human-gut-metagenome-genome-assembly--contig:-NODE-1294-length-11805-cov-1.772478_pt1 | contig 11805 bp, 16 predicted proteins | sample MGYA00242762_ERZ504587 | MGnify/ENA primary metagenome ERZ504587 (study PRJEB26092, sample SAMD00036337) | human gut metagenome | host: Homo sapiens | study: EMG produced TPA metagenomics assembly of...
GTAAAATATACGTGGTCATAGGAAAAAGTATTCTCTCCATCTAGGGTCACTGTCATTTTTCCTGGATTAATAAAAATCAGCTGCTTCAATGCAATGAAAAGATAAATCAGCTTTCCCAGCCCAAGACGATTGAATATCTTCTTTAAGGGCGTTGCCAGAACCTCCTGGCATACGCCGGCGTCATATCCGATTCCCGTGCTGATACCGAATCGGGACTTCTTATTATTGCGGAGCAGGTAAGGAACATCCATTTTGCTGATATGCTCTGCCTTTAGGATATATTCCAGTGATTCCATTGGATCAAAAGGGAGTCTCATGCTTCTGCAGAAATCATTGCCAGAGCCGGTTGGAATGTATCCGAAGACTACCCGGTCAAAATCGGTGATGCCGGTGAGCACCTCGTGAATGGTGCCGTCACCTCCCACTGCAATGATATATACAGGCTCAGATTCAGTGCCAAGAGCACAGGCATCAGAAGCAATCTCTGCAGCATGTCCGGAATATCTTGTAAGGCAGTACTGGAAATCAATTCCCCGAAGCATAAGCTGCTGATGAATTTCATTCCAGATGGAACGTCCCCTGCCAGAGCGGGAATTGGGATTAACAATAAAATAATACATAACTTCTCCTAGGTTTTTAGAACATGTTTGCAAAATCTCCCATAAATTGTGAAGCACATATCAGGGAAAGTATTTGGGGGCATGCTCTGTGGCAAAGAACCTGAAGCCTTGCGATGTAGATTCTCTGTCTTTTATGGTTACATAATAGCATTGGTGGGATCGTTTTACAAATTAATTTTAACAAAATATTCTTAAAAATTTCTGAAGTGTGTTATAATGTAACTATTCCTTAACAATTATGGAGAGGATTTCACTGTTTGCTTAAGCAGACATCATCAAATACGAAAATAATCAGGAGTGTATACATGAAATCACTTGTAATTGCGGAAAAACCGTCCGTTGCCAGAGATATTGCCCGTGTTCTTGGCGCAAACCAGAAAAATGGTGGTATTCTCGAAGGCAAAAACTATGTAGTAACCTGGGCACTTGGACATCTTGTAACCCTGGCTGACCCGGAAGAATATGACAGAAAGTATGAAAATGGGAAATGGCGACCTTGCCCATGCTCCCCAAGGAGATGAAGCTGGTAGTCATCCGCCAGACAGGCAGGCAGTTTTCCATAGTGAAGACCCAGCTTTTCCGAAAAGATATTGGAGAAATCATTATAGCCACAGATGCAGGACGGGAGGGGGAACTTGTTGCCCGCTGGATTCTGGAAAAAGCAGGCTGCCATAAGCCAATTAAGAGACTGTGGATTTCCTCAGTCACAGATAAAGCAATTAAAGAAGGCTTTGCCAATCTGAAAGACGGGCATGACTATGATAATCTTTACCGTGCAGCTGTTGCAAGGGCAGAAGCAGACTGGCTGGTGGGAATGAATGGTACCAGAGCTCTCACCTGTAAATACAACGCCCAGCTTTCCTGTGGCAGGGTGCAGACCCCCACCCTTGCCATGATGCAAAGCGCGAAGAAGAAATCCGCAAATTGTGCCAAAAGAATATTATGGTATTTCTCTGGAGACCCAGGATGTGAAATGGACCTGGAGAGATGAGAAAACAAAGAGCTTCCGTACTTTTCCAGGGAAAGGGCAGAGCAGATCAAAGGCAGGCTGGAGAACGCTGCTCTTGAAATAACCAGTGTAGAGAAAAAAGCAAAAAAGACTATGGCCCCGGGCCTGTACGACCTGACAACTTTGCAGAGGGAAGCCAACCTGAAATATGGTTTTTCTGCAAAAGAGACCCTGAATATTATGCAGCGCCTTTACGAAAACCACAAAGTACTCACATATCCAAGAACCGATTCCCGATACATTGGAAAGGACATTGTTCCTACTATTAAGGAAAGACTGAAGGCCTGCGGAATCGGTCCGTACAGAAAGCTTGCTGGCGCACTTATGAATAAGCCAGTGCAGGTGAATGGAAGCTTTGTGGATGATAAGAAGGTCAGTGACCACCACGCGATCATTCCGACAGAACAGTTTGTTCAGCTGGACCACATGACAAATGAAGAACGGAAGATTTATGATATGGTTGTCCGTCGTTTCCTTGCAGTTCTTTATCCTGCAAGCCAGTATGAGCAGGTGACCATGGAGGCGAAAGCGGCAGGAGAAACTTTTGCAGCCAGCGGCAAAGTGATAAAGAGCATGGGCTGGAAGGAAGTTTACGAAGGCGGAGCAGATGATGATTTGGAAGATGAGGCGGATGATGAGAAAAAACTGAAAGACCAGCGTCTTCCGGAGATGAAAACCGGAACCAGACTAAAGATTTTGAAAACTTCCTTAAATACAGGAAAAACAAAACCGCCAGCAAGATTCACAGAGGCAACTCTTCTTGCAGCTATGGAAAATCCGGTGAAATTTATGGAGACAAGAGATAAAGAAGCGGTGAAAACCTGGGAGAGACTGGGGGGCTTGGAACCGTTGCCACAAGAGCAGACATTATTGAGAAACTTTTCCATTCCTTTATGATGGAGAAAAAAGGCAATGAGATCCATATTACCTCAAAGGCAAAACAGCTTCTGGAGCTGGTGCCGGAAGACTTGAAAAAGCCTGAGCTCACGGCTGACTGGGAGATGAAGCTTTCCCAGATTGCAAAAGGCAGGATACGTCAGGGGGATTTTCTTCACCAAATCCGTGACTATACCTGTGAAATTGTAGATGAGATCAAGACCGGGGAGGGCACGTTCCGCCACGACAATCTTACCAACAAAGTATGTCCGCAGTGCGGCAAAAAACTTCTGGCTGTCAATGGCAAAAACAGCAAAATGCTGGTATGCCAGGACCGTGAGTGCGGCTACCGTGAAACGATTTCCCGCACTACCAATGCCCGTTGTCCGAAATGCCATAAACGTATGGAAATGTATGTGAAAGGTAAGGAAGAGACGTTTGTCTGCCAGTGTGGTTATAAGGAGAAGCTTTCCGCGTTCCAGGCAAGACGCCAGAAAGAGGGCGCAGGAGTAGGCAAGCGTGATGTGCAGAACTATCTGCGCAGGCAGCAGAAGGAGGCAAATGAGCCGGTGAATAATGCTTTTGCACAGGCATTGTCTGGAATTAAGCTGTAAATACAGAGGATAGATAATACGGAGATGCTGTTGATGGCAGCATGTTATATTACTGTTCACTGGCAATGTTCCGCGAGACGTTTTTTGTGAATATCGTTTACAGAAAAAACGGGAATCTCAGCGGGAAATCATGGGAATGCATGATTTCTGTGCATCGCGAAGTGAACCGTAACCTTGTTTGTCCACAAAAAAATAAAAGAAAGAGGAATTTGCATATGCGCCGAGAAGTATCTTTGGAAGAGATTTCCGACGGAAGACTTTATGAATTAAACGATATGGTAAAGGCAGACTGCCAGGATTGTGCAGGATGTCATGACTGCTGTGAGGGAATGGGGGATTCAGTTGTGCTGGATCCCATGGATGTGTACCGCCTGTGTACGAATCTGGGAAAAACACCGCAGGAACTGGTAAGCGCAGGGCTGATCCAGTTTGATGCCATGGATGGGAACATTCTGCCTCATCTTTGCATGAGTGGAAAAAACCAATGTTGTGTTTTCCTGAATGAACAGGGACGGTGCAGCATCCATGACTTCCGTCCTGGTTTCTGCAGACTTTTCCCATTGGGACGTTTCTATGAAAATGGAGGATTTAAGTATTTTCTGCAGATCCATGAATGTAAGAAGACAAGCCGGAGCAAGATCAAGGTAAAGAAATGGATCGACACTCCGGATCTTCGCCAGTATGAAAAGTTTGTAGCTGACTGGCATTATTTTTTGCTGGATGTGCAGGAAGTTCTTTATAATGCCACAGATGCCCAGCTGATCAAAAATCTGAATTTATATGTGGTGAATCGTTTTTATATGAAAACATATGAAGTGGGCAGAGATTTCTATGAGCAGTTTGAAGAAAGACTGACAGAAGGAAAGCAGCTGTTAAGTCTGGCATAATTGAATAGAAAAACTCCCGGAACACTTGAGCCTGTTTGAAAAATCTTACAGAAAGCTTTTTCAGACACGCTCTAGAGCGCCCGGGAGTCTTTTATTTTTAGATTGCAGTATTCCATTAGAAGCTTTGGGAGGGACTATGGTGTCTGCGCACTAAAAATCAGAAATATATATCAAATGTTAAGTGAAAATCAAATTGTTGAAAAGTAGTCCGTATAATAGAATACACGAATTTCTCCATTTTGGCAAGAGATTTTTTGTAAAAAACTAAGAAATGCCAAGATATATAAAAAATAAGATAGTTACTGGTCACAAAGTGAACAATAATACAAGACAATGCTGAATTATGAAACAGGCCAACTCATTCTGGACATTAGAGAAAAATGTTGTTATAGTAGGTAAGAGAAATTAGAGAAATATATCCCTTTAAATACACAGGAAAGAGGAAAAAGCTATGCCAGTATTTGATTTCAGCGGTGCTTCTGCAAGTAAAGCGGAGGCAAAGTGTACTTACACAACATTTCACAGCAGCCATACGAAGCCTTCACCGGAGCAGCCGATATGGTGCTTGACAATAAAGAGAGACAGTGGAAACATCATTCCTGCGGTGTGTTTACCAATCCGGTAAACCGTACTGCTTTTGATTTTAAGGAAGAAGACGGTAACCATACAGCAGATGTGGTGAAAATTGATTCCAGATTTACCAGTCTTTTGAAATGGCTGGGAGACAGCAGGATCAATGTACGTTTGTCTGGTACTAACAGGGAGGACGGATATGCGGTATACCGCATTCGCGAAACTGCTTTTGGCGGCGGCACAAAGCTTTCTGCAGAGGATGGCTTTCTGCAGTTTATGATTGAGAGACTTCTGGAGAGTAATGCACCTGCTGAGGCAGAAGAGGATGAGGAACAGGAGGAAAACGGTGATGAGATGAAGCTTACCAGCATTCAGAGTATTACCGATTTTATGACCTGCGCAGCAAAACACTGCCGGATAATATCAGACTCTGGACCAGAAGAAATCTGGCAGTGGCAAGATCCAGTGAAGTTTCTCAGGAAGAGCGCCATCATGCACAGAGGCTCTTTCTATTATGTTGAATATCCAGTGGAAGAACAATTATTTTGAAGCAATCGATCCTGTTGAGGCAAGGAGAATCCTGGATGAAGAGCTTTATGGAATGGAGCGTGTGAAACAACGTATTATCGAGACGATTATCCAGATCAACCGTACACATACCCTTCCGGCCTACGGACTTCTTCTGATCGGACCTGCCGGTACTGGCAAATCCCAGATAGCCTATGCAGTTGCAAGAATCCTGAAACTTCCGTGGACTACGCTGGACATGAGCTCAATTAACGACTCTAAGCAGCTTACCGGAAGCCCCCGTATTTACGCAAATGCAAAGCCCGGAATTATTATGGAGGCATTTTCCATGGCTGGTGCCTCTAATCTGGTATTTATTATTAACGAGCTTGATAAGGCAAATTCCGGCAAAGGAAATGGAAATCCGGCAGACGTACTTCTTACCCTTCTGGACAACCTTGGATTTACAGATAACTATATGGAGTGTATGATCCCAACTGGCGGTGTGTATCCAATTGCTACTGCAAATGACCGTGACCAGATCAGTGCACCGCTGATGTCCAGATTCGCAGTAATTGATATTCCGGATTACACAGCTGAGGAGAAGAAAGTAATCTTTTCCAGATTCTCTCTTCCGAAAGTTCTTAAGAGAATGCATATGGAAGAGAGTGAGTGCATTATCACAGAGGGTGCGCTGGAGGCAATCATCCAGCGTTATTCCAATACTTCAGGTATTCGTGATCTGGAGCAGGCAGCAGAGCACATTGCGGCAAATGCACTGTATCAGATCGAGGTCAACCATGTAGAGAAGGTAGAGTATACCAGAGAGATGGTGGAGGAACTGCTGAAATAGAAAAAGTAAAATATTGCATATGATAACAATATTTGCGAAATAAGAATGAAACAAGAACATACACGAGAAAAATATAACAGGAGTGATCAAAATGGAATTCTGGGGACATCTATGATATTAACAAGAGACCATACCGGCCGTACCATGAAACGAAACGACTGGTGTTTAAAGGACGGAGAATACCATCTCACCGTACTTGGAGTAGTGGCAAGACCAGATGGTACGTTTCTCATTACCAAACGTGTGCTGACAAAAGCCTGGGCACCAGGCTGGTGGGAAGTTTCCGGCGGTGCAGCACAGGCAGGGGAATCCTCTTATGACGCTGTACTCCGCGAAGTGAAAGAGGAGACAGGTCTTGACGTAAGCAGTGCGCAGGGCGGCTATCTTTTTACTTACAAAAGAGAGAATCCCGGGGAGGGAGATAACTATTTCGTAGATGTTTACCGCTTTGTGATGGATGTGAAAGAAGAAGATCTACACCTTCAGGAAGAAGAGACAGACGGCCACATGTTTGCCACCCTGAATCAGATCAAGGAATTTGCAGCCCAGGGAAAATTCCTGCACTATGACAGTATTTCAGGCTGCCTTTGAGAATCTGTAGATTTATTATATATTCTGCAGGAAATAACTGTGATATGCAGGGGGATTTTTTTAACGAATTCTGATGAAATGGGAATATTAATTAGAGCGTGCTGGTCAGACTGCGAGCAGTACAATTCTGTTAAGGGTATGTAAAATATAATTGAGATAAAAATAGTTTCTTGTAATTTGAAGAAAGGTGTATTATAATAAGCAACGAAATCTGAATAACGACCAGGGGAGTTTCAATTGAGAAGCTGAGAGTAAGGTAGTCCTTAGACCCTTTTAACCTGTTGGATCATGCCAGTGTAGGAAGTGTTTAACGATGTAATTAGGAGCATTTGTCTGGATGGCAGGTGCTCTTTTTTCATACTGACTGACAGAGCCTGTTCAGTTCCGTCACAGTTTCAAGAATGGTTCTTATTCGATTTTTAACGCAAAGTCCTGTTTATGGGACGGAAAATAGGAGGAAAAGAAAATGAACGCAAGTGTAGCAATTCAGGTACTGCCAAATGTACAGGATGAAGAGGAAGTTATCCGCATTGTAGACGAGGTGATCGCCTACATCAGATCCACTGGTCTGAACTATTATGTAGGACCATTTGAGACCACCATTGAAGGTGATTACGACCAGCTGATGGATATTGTAAAAGAGTGTCAGCATGTAGCTGAGCGCGCAGGCTGCAAGGCTATGAGCGTATATGTTAAAATTGCATATAAACCAGAAGGGGATGTACTTACCATTGAAAAGAAAGTTACCAAACATCACCAGTAAGATACCTCCAATTGCAGCCATGGCCGTGATTCTGCTTGGCTGGGAAGTGGTAAGCATTTCGGGAATTGTTCCCTCCTACATGCTTCCATCTCCGGTAGCAGTGCTGACAGCCCTGTTTGGCGATCTGCCAACCATACTTTTCCATGCGAAATTCACTTTGCTGGAATCCTTTTACGGACTTCTCATTGGAATCGCGCTGGCATTTGTGTTTGCAACTATGATGGATCGGTTCCGTGTAATGGATCAGGCATTTTATCCGATCATGATCATTACGCAGACCATACCGACCATTGCCATTGCGCCAATTCTGGTGCTTTGGATGGGATTTGGAATGGCACCTAAGATCACTCTGGTTGTGATCACCACTTTTTTCCCAATTACAATCGGACTGCTGGATGGATATAAAAGTGTGGATCCGGATGCCATTCGTCTGATGAAGGCCATGGGAGCCAGCCGGGCACAGATTTTCCGCCATGTGAAATTTCCAGGTGCTTTGCCCCAGTTTTTTTCCGGGCTGAAAATATCTGCTTCCTATGCAGTTGTAGGAGCAGTTGTTTCTGAGTGGCTGGGTGGATTTAACGGACTTGGTGTTTATATGACCCGTGTAAAAAAAGCATATTCTTTTGATAAAATGTTTGCAGTTATTATCTTCATTGTGATCATCAGCCTTTTACTTCTTCTGGCAGTAAATATTGTCAGCCGGATCACAATGCCATGGCTGCAGGTAGAAAAGGAGAAAAATCATGAATAAGAATCTGAAAAAAGTAATCGCACCAGTTGCAGCGGCAGCTATGGTGTTTGCAGTTCCTACAGGTGTATACGCAGAAGATGGTGCGCAGGAGAAAATCACATTCTGCCTGGACTGGACACCGAATACCAACCACACCGGACTTTATGTAGCACAGGCAAAAGGCTACTACGAAGAAGCTGGTCTTGATGTGGAAATCGTTCAGCCACCGGAAAATGGTGCAGCCTTATGTGCGCAGCAGGTCAGGCTCAGTTTGCGATCGAGGCCCAGGATACCATGGCTGCTTCCCTTGCACTTGACGAGCCTCTTGGAATCACAGCAGTTGCAGGAATCATTCAGCACAACACCTCCGGAATCCTTTCCCGAAAAGGTGACGGAATTGATAAACCAGCCGGACTTACCGGAAAAACCTATTCCACATGGGATTCCCCAATCGAGCTTGCTATGCTGGAAAATGTTGTAAACGGCGACGGCGGAGATTTCAGTCAGGTTACCCTGATCCCTAATGATATTACAGATGAGCCAGCAGCACTTGCTGCCAATCAGACGGATGCCATCTGGGTATTCCAGGCTGGGGCGGAATCAATGCTGACGTAGAAGGTGTAGACTGCGACTATTTTGCATTCTCTGATATCAACCCTGTATTTGACTACTACACACCGGTTATCATTGCAAATAACGACTATCTTGCTGAGAACCCGGATCAGGCGAAAGCATTTATGGAAGCAACTGCAAAGGGATATGAGTTTGCAGCAGAGAATCCGGATGAGGCAGCACAGATCCTCATTGACGGCGATAATACAGGCTCTCTGAAGGATGCTGAAGATCTTGTAAAGAAGAGCCAGGAATTCCTTTCCACAAAATACATTGACGACGCAGAAAGCTGGGGCGTAATTGACGCAGACAGATGGAATGCATTCTACAAATGGCTGTATGAGAACCAGCTTTGCGACAAGGATCTTACTGGAGTCGGCTTCTCTAATGATTATCTTCCCCAGTAAGGAATGAAAGAGAAAGAAATTAACGCATAGAGCTATTCTGCTAGGAAAATTTACCCCAATTTTTGCGGAAAATGGAACTGGTTATGGAAGTAGCGCTGTGTATAAGGAACGAATATGTCATCAGAACAAAATAAAGTAATTTTACGAGCAGAACATATTTCAAAAACATACGGTGAAAAAAAAGTTTTGGAGGACATTTCCATTTATCTGGAGCAGGGGGAACTGGTTTCCCTTCTGGGAGTCAGCGGTTCCGGAAAGACCACATTGTTCAATGTGCTTTCCGGTATTATCCCGCCTGATGAAGGAAAGGTCTATCTGAAAGATCAGGATGTGACTTCCACACCTGGAAGCATCAGCTACATGCTGCAGAAGGATCTTCTCCTTCCCCACAAGAAAGTGATCGACAATGTAGCACTTCCCCTTGTACTGAAAGGCGTGAAGAAAGCAGAAGCCAGGGAAAAGGCCAATCCGCTTTTTGCAGAATTTGGTCTGGAAGGCACCCAGTATCAGTATCCAAGCCAGCTGTCCGGTGGTATGCGTCAGCGTGCGGCTTTGCTTCGAACCTATTTAAGTTCCAGCGGAGTTGCCCTTCTGGATGAGCCTTTCAGTGCACTGGATACATTGACAAAGGCCAGCGTGCATAAATGGTATCTGGAAGTTATGCAGCATATTGATCTGTCTACCTTGTTTATCACCCATGATATTGATGAGGCCATTCTTTTGTCCGACCGGATTTACATTCTGAACGGAACTCCGGGAACCATCAAAGATGAGATCGTGATCCAGGAGAGAAAACCCAGGGCAGCGGATTTTGCATTGTCAGAAGAATTTTTGGAATATAAGAGACGGATTATCAGTAAGCTATAGTTTTTTGGTTGATGAAAATAAAACTTCCCGGCAGGTTTCATACTACCTGAGTTTGAGCGCTCAGAAGCAGAAGCCTGCGGGATCTTTTATATAAAATATCCAGTTGACTTGCTATTGTGAAGCGGACACAAAAATGATACTATTAGTACTATAACTAAGAAGGAGAAAAGTGTAGGATGAGGAAAAATGAAAAAAGAAATGGAAAAGCACTGCTTCCTATAGTAGTGTTTGTTGTTTTGTATCTGGGGCTTGGCATATTATTTGAGTATGGCTGGATATCGAGATGGGATTTTATAAATCCCCGTTGTTGTAATATTTCTGGTTGCATTACTTGTTGCCTGTATACAGAACCGCGAGCTTAAATTGAATGATAAGCTGGAAGTTATGGGGATTGGAATCAGTGATCCTAACATTATTACAATGATCATAATTTTTATGCTGTCAGGTATTTTTGTAGGTATAGTCGGAAGAACATCCGCAAACAGTGTTGCATATTTTATTTTGTCACTGGTTCCGCCTCAGTTTGCAGTTGTTGTGCTTTTTGTGGTCAGCTGTTTTGTTTCTCTTGCAATGGGTACCTCTGTAGGAACAATTACACTGATCGTTCCAATTGGAGTTGCAGTAGCAAGGGTATCCGGATTTGCACTGCCGGTTTGTATTGGTTCTGTCATGAGCGGCGCCATGTTTGGAGATAATCTGTCATTTATATCAGACACAACCATTGCCGCATGTAATGGACAAGCTGTGAAATGAAAGATAAATTTAAGGAAAATTTCTTTATTGCACTGCCGGCTGCCATTGCCAGCATTGTTATTCTGCTGGTTTTGTCTGTGAAAAATTATAATGGTGGATTTATCGAAGAAAATACGATTTAATACAGACCGTTCCCTATATTCTGGTTCTTATAGGTGGTATCATCGGATTTAATGTATTTTTCGTACTGATTACAGGTATTCTAAGTGGCTCAGTTATTATGATTGCAACAGGAATGATAGCACCAACAGACCTGATCGGAAATATGGGAACTGGTGCTGCAGGGATGTTTGAAACCAGTATGGTTGCGATTCTGGTAGCTGCAATCTGTGCCTGATCAAGGAGTACGGTGGATTTTCCGCTTTATTATACTGGATAAAGAAAGTGTTTAAAGGAAAAAAAGGCGGACTCTTGGGAATGGGATTGTTGGTTGGGTTAATGGATATTGCAACTGCCAATAATACAGTTGCGATCGTTATGGCGAACCCGATTGCAAAGGAAATGTCAAAGGATTACGGTATCAGCGCCAGAAAAGCGGCTTCTATTTTGGATACATTTTCCTGTATTTTTCAGGGGATTTTACCGTACGGAGCGCAAATGCTGGTTGCTGTTTCTGCTGCAGCCAGTTTAGGAGAAGTGGTCAGTGCATTTGATATACTTCCAATGCTGCTGTATCCGTATATGCTGCTGATAAGCTCACTTATTTTATATTTTTCGAAAAGAAAAGACAGAGAATGCCTGACACCATAAAGCGTGCGGGAGAAACAGGGGCGGCGTAAATCGCTTACCTGCGATATTCCCGCGGTGTCATACCGAAATGTGCCTTGAACTCTCTGTTAAAGTAGGAGAGGTTTTCAAATCCGCACTGTTCGGCAATGCTCATGACGGTGTCATCTGTTGTGTGAAGCGCCTCGGCGGCAGCGTTGAGCCGATACTCCCTCAAAAACAGGATAAAGGTCTGGCCGGTCATCTGTCGGAACCAGCGCATGAAGTGGTTTGGGCTGCACTGGCAAAGAGCGGCAGCATCCGCTACGCAGACAGGCTCGCTGTAATGAGCCGAGATCCACTGCAGTACGTTTTTTAGCCGCTGGGTGTTTGCTTTTTTCGGCTGGGGGCAGCGCCTTGCTCTGCGCGATCAGCTAG
>ENA-OQCX01001296-OQCX01001296.1-human-gut-metagenome-genome-assembly--contig:-NODE-1296-length-11775-cov-1.801425_pt1 | contig 11775 bp, 14 predicted proteins | sample MGYA00242762_ERZ504587 | MGnify/ENA primary metagenome ERZ504587 (study PRJEB26092, sample SAMD00036337) | human gut metagenome | host: Homo sapiens | study: EMG produced TPA metagenomics assembly of...
TTTTATTTTTAAAGCATTTTTTATTGGACAGAGTGCGAATCTTTTCAAAAAATGCGGGAATGATTTCTCAAACACGCTCTAAGACAACATCCCACCAAGAGCACCACCACCCAGACACATAAAAAAGTAAGTTACTGCATGTACCAGACTCATTTCCCATTTCCCTGCACTACAAAAGATACTGTAATCAAAAGCAAATAGTAAAAAGCCCCTACCAGAATTCCCCATAAATACTTATCTTTGCGCAGAATTTTTCCTGACATGAAGCCTCCTGAAAAACAGGACAAAATATACACAGCTACAATTCCTGCTGACACAGGCTTTTCTCCCAGGTCAAACTGGAATAAAAGGAATGCCAGAAGCAAAAGAAACGCTCCGGTAACTGCATAGGAAAAAAGTAAAGATTTTAAAATGACTTTTACTTTCATAAAAACAGCCCTCCCATATGTAATATATGGAAGGGCTGGCTTCGTTATTCATGGATTATGAATGTCCGTTTTAATTATCCTGTCTGCTTTATCTTTTCTTTTTGCGGACAATAATCACAATAATGATCACAGCGGCTGCAGCGATCACAAGGATCACAAAGGGAAGGATCATGGTGTTGTCACCAGTTTTTACTGCATTTGAGGTCTGACTCTGACCGTTATTTCCGTTTGAGGTAGCAGCCGTATTTCCTGCAGTGTTGCCTGTAGTGTTTCCTGCAGTCTGTCCCGCATTTGTACTGGAACCTGTTCCATTTGAAGAACTGCCATCTGTTGTGCCAGAATTTATAGTTCCATCAGATGCCACACCTGGTGTATTGCTGGTTCCGGAATTGTCACTGCCGTCAGAGCTTCCGGTACCAGATGAAGAACCACCATTCCGGTTCCTGAAGTCCCATTGGAAGAGCCATTTGTATTTCCATTGCTGATTCCATTTGAATCACCTGTATTTCCACCAGTTTCATTTCCGCTATTGCTATCCGTTTTACCCGTTCCGGATCCATTTGTTCCATTCGTACCAGCTCCGGTCACAGATGGAGACGGGGTAGGTGTTCCACTGATCGTCACAGTAGGTGTAGGAGTTGGTGTACTTCCATCGCCATACGCTCCATTTGCAATGTCCTCTCCTACGATTGGACGAAAACCTGCAATTCCAAACGGGCTGAAAGAATGTGTGCTGAATACCATGGTGCTTCCGTTTACACTGGGAATAATGGTCTCTGTCGCACCATTATCAAGAAGATGCTCAATCGAATATTTATATCCTTCTTTGACAGGAATCGTTACGCTTACATACTGTCCATCCGGAATTTCATACTCTGTATTATTCTTCAGATCCCATAATTTAAATTCATAGGATTGGAAGATCGTAGCATTATCTTCATTTTTAAATTCGTAATTTTCACCACTGGTCACCTGGAACTGGACATACCAGGGAAGATCTATGCCTGATACAGAAATTCCCTCACAACTATGATTCTGAGCAGCCCTTGCAGCCTGCTCTTCTTCTGTGAGATCGTCCTCAGCAGTTGCCGGTCTTGTATCCGCTGTGGTAAAGTCAAGAGGATTATCAAATATATTTTTCTGGTCATCCTCTGTAGGGTCTGTTGTGTCTTTTACATCCGTGGTGTTCGTTGTATCTGCAGTATCTTTTTTCTCTTCTGTGTTCTCATTTTTCACAGAATCCCCTGTACCATCAAGAATGGTAGCACCAGGCATCACCTCACCAAAAGTTTCGTTCAGTTTTCCAGTATCATCTGAGGAATCTGCGGTCTGCACATTGTCAGATGCTGCATCCTCACCATTATCAGAATTTGTACTCTCTATGCTATCTGCGGCTGTATCTGAACCTGTATCAGCTTTTGACTCTTCTGCAGCTTCCTCCTGAATATCTTCAGAATCTACAGTTTCTTCCATTGCAGGAGCCGCTACTTCTGTTTTTTCTGCCGGGGTTGTAATTCCCGCAGCAGCTTCGGTGTTGTCTTCAGATTTTGCTTCATTAGAAGCAGGAGTGCTCTCGATGGTTTCTTCTTTCTTATCTGCTTCACTGTTCTGCTTGTTTTCCGCATTCTCAGTCTGATCTTCTGTCTTCCCTGAAGTTTCTGAATCATTCTGCTGATTCTCACCTGGAACTGCCTCATCATCAGATTTTATATCTGTATCTTTATTGTCAGAAGTTGTGTCATCCGGGACAGATGCTTCACTGCTCTCATCACCTGTTTCCACATCTGCAGCAATATCAGAAGGCTGATCTTCAGAACTCTCTTCTATGCTGCTGACAACAACTGTGATCTTACCTTTCACAACTTTTTTCTCAGAATCCCATCCGGAAATATAAGAAAGATCCACGTCTGCTGCTGGTTTAAATACTACTTCGCAGGTCTGCACTCTTTTATCCGGTATATATGAATCATCCGCCCAGGAAAGCGTTCCATAATCACTCTTGGGCAATGCCACTTCCGAAAGAGCAACTGGCTGATCAATTGTGATATTATCCGGAATCAGACTGGATTTCTCAAGTCTGGTCTCTGTATTCTGCCCCCATGCAGCTACTGGATAAACCTGTCCAGTCATAAGTACTGCTGTCATCGCAGCTGCCGCAAGTATGATACGCTTTTTCTGTACATAACGTTTTTCTTCTTTTTCATCCTGGCACCTCTGTCGTAATATGTATATTAAATGTAACTGCCCACATCCCTAGAGCCTGTTTGAAAAATCATTCCCGCAATCTGCACGCCCCACTTTGCGGGAGATTTCACCCGAATTCAGTTGCCGTAGCCCGCTACGCGCCCTCATTCGAGCGAAATCTCCCACAAAATTGTGACGCACATCTTGCAGAAAGCCTTTTTCAAACACGCTCTAGCCAAATCCACATCAATCATAAAATCTATATAATCCAAAGGCAGTACAACTGTCCAAAATCAATCTAAAATTATAAACAGGTGAATTTTCACACTGTGATTCACAGTAGTTATTCAGCCCTTAACCTACACTATATCAAATCTTTACTCTTTTGTAAATATTTTGTAATAATTTATTTTTTTACCGAACTGAATTATAACACAGTTCTTCTTTTTTCGACACCCCTAATTCCACTTTTTTCGTTACTTTTCGCAATCCATAAACTCAAATACTTTTTCCTTGCATTTTAAGCCTGAATCATGTATATTCTTTTTAATACATAAAAAAAGGAGTGAATATAGTTTGGATTCAAGTGTCCCTATACAGGCGGTCACCATACTGATTCTGGTGCTGTTGTCCGCCTTCTTTTCCTCTGCGGAGACATCCATGACGGCTGCCAACCGCATTCGGATCCATTCCCTGGCTGAACAGGGAAACAAGCGAGCCATTATCCTGGAGAAAATAATTTCCAATTCTGGAAAAATGCTCAGTACAATTTTAATCGGAAACAATATTGTAAACATTGCAGCCTCTTCCCTTGCTACCACTTTTACCATGAAAGTATTTGGAAGCATGTATATCGGCGTGGCTACCGGCGTTATGACATTGCTGGTACTTCTGTTTGGCGAGATCACCCCGAAGACCATTGCCACACTGAAAGCGGATGATCTGGCGCTCACCTATGCCAGACCTATATATGCGCTTATGACAGTACTGACCCCGGTTATTTACATTGTGGGAAAACTGGCTAACGGCATTCTTTTTCTCCTTCGTGTTGACCCCAATGCGAAGAAAGACACCATCACAGAACATGAGCTTCGTTCTATGGTAAATGTAGGCAGGAAACGGTGTTATTGAGCGGGAAGAAAAGCAGATGATCTACAATGTGTTTGATTTCGGTGATTCTGCTGCCAAAGATGTAATGATTCCCAGAATTGACATGACTTTTATTGACGTGGATTCCACTTATCAGGAACTTATGGATATTTTCAAAGAAGATATGCACACCCGTTTTCCTGTTTATGAGGATAACACAGACAATGTAATTGGAATTATCAATATTAAGGATCTTCTTCTCTATCCGGAAAATGAACCGTTTTCTATCCGTAAGATTCTCCGTGAGCCTTATTTCACTTATGAATATAAGCGTACCACAGATCTTATGATGGAAATGAGAAAAGCTTCCGTAAACCTTGCAATTGTTCTCGACGAATACGGCTCCACTGCCGGTCTTGTCACTCTTGAGGATCTTCTGGAGGAAATCGTAGGTGAAATCCGTGATGAATATGACGAAGATGAGGAAGACCGATCCGTGAGATTCAGCCTGGCCGGGAGTATGAAGTTCTTGGTTCTGCCAAACTGGATGATGTCAACGAAGCACTGGTACCAAACTTGAATCAGAGGACTACGATTCTGTAGGCGGATATATTATTGAACAGCTTGACTGCCTCCCACGCGAGGGCGAATCTGTCACTTTGGAAGACGGCATGCATCTTGTTGTAGATGAACTGGATAAGAACCGTATTGAACTGGTGCATATCTGGCTGCCAGAGCATAAAGAAAATCCAGAAGCTGCTGACGCATAAATGAATCTGTCATACTGCTGATTTTTTCATAATCTGCAAGCCTGCAAATGCCGGTATTTCCGGTAGATTTCAATTGTAAAAATCCGAATGTTTCCAAAACGGATCATTCGGATTTTCTTATCTCACCGATTTCCCAGCATTAAACAAAACTGCTTGACAATCCTGTCTATTTCGCCGGTAACAGCCTCCACACCAGTTTCTGTCTCTCTCCAGTTCTCCCTGGTAATTCCATCCGGGCAGGCCGGACATACCATAATTACCGTCTCCGGATATAAAAGCTGATAATACATCAGTGATCTTCTGGCATGGTAAGTTTTGCAGCACAGAATCGCTTTTTTCACATTCATTTTGTGAAGGTCTGTCACCTGTCTGGAAAAAATTGCATTTTCATAGGTAAAGGTAGCCTGATTCTCCCTCAGAATAGCCTCTTCCGGAACTCCGTTTTTCAAAAGTACATTTTTCAGGAATTCCCATTCCGTCTCATAATCTCCACCATATATTTCTTTTTTTGACTGCACACCTGCAAATTGCCAAGTGTAATACTGTATCTTCCGCTTGGCAAAATATAGGGGGCATATCCTTCTCTATATAAAGAAGCTGCTTTTTCTGCCATATCCGGGAAACCATTTCCCGGCACGAAAATGATATCTGCTTTTTCCGGCTGGCTCTCGGCAAAAACAAACTCCTCCACATTTTTCATAAATTCATTATAATTCACGCTTTTGTTCCTTCTTTCTGCCAGAGGACTTTCCCCTGCACTTATGATTTTCCATTATAACTTTTTTTCCTGCTTTTTTCTACTTTCTTTTCACTTCGTCACAATCAACGTACAGTACCCATCCTCCCGCAATTTCTGTTCCATACGGATAGCATTATCCAGCTGTAAAAATGCACCTACCTGAACCTTATAAAGTTCTCCATCCTGCAAAATATATGCCGGATAACCTTTTTCCTGAAGCAAGTAAAGCATTCGATCCGCATTTTCCCGTTTGCGAAAAGCTCCAGTCTGTACACGGTAATACAAAGGTTCTTCACCCTGCTGCTGATCCAGAGTTCCAAGAATCGCCCCGGCAATAGCCTGCGCGATCTCAGCATTTTTTTCATCATAAAGCTGATTATCTTTGTCAGAATTTAAAAATCCGGTTTCAATAAGCAACGCCGGCATTTTTGTTTTTCGCAGCACAACAAGGCCCGGTCTTGCCTGAACTCCAATTTCACGGAATCCCAATTCGCCCAGAGCACCTACAATATTCTGTGCCATTTCATACTTAATTCCGTTTTTATCATAAACCAGCACTTCTACACCATTATACTGATTCACCTCAGGGCTGCTGTTCCTGTGAAAAGAGATAAAAAAAATCCACTTTTGCCTCATTTGCCAGCCTTGCCCGCTCAAAAGGAGAAATGTAATCATCTGTAGTTCTTGTATATAAAACATCAACTCCGTTTTCAGACAGAATTCTTCCAACCTCCATAGCCAGAGCAAAATTGTCATCTTTCTCTCTGCGCCCTTTATATACCGCTCCCGGGTCGTTGCCGCCATGCCCGGCGTCAATCATAATAGAATATGGCATGTCAAAATTTCCTTTTCAAATACTATTTCTCTATTAGGATATGTGAAAAAATTACAAAAGCGACTTGACTTTTACGCTTTAAAGCGGTATTATTTTGTGCAGGCAATACTTTAAAGCAGAAAAAGCACTTTAAAACACGAAAATACTTTTTAAGGAGGAAATAAAAATATGAAAAGAAAGGTTTTGTCAGTAATTCTGACCGGAGCTATGGTAGCAGGTCTTGCAGGTACAGTAACCGTACACGCTGAAGAGCAGAAAACATACAATATTGGTATCTGCCAGTTAGTTCAGCACGAAGCACTGGATGCAGCAACACAGGGATTTGAAGATGCAGTAAAAGAAGGTCTTGGCGAAGAAAACGTAACATTTGATGAGCAGAATGCACAGGGTGATTCCGCAACATGTAGTACGATCATCAACAACTTCGTATCCAGTAACGTAGACCTTATCCTTGCAAATGCTACTGCTTCTCTTCAGGCAGCTGCTGCCGGAACAAGCGATATCCCGATTCTTGGAACTGCAGTTACAGAGTATGGCGTAGCTCTTGACCTTACAGATTTTGATGGTACTGTAGGCGGCAATATTTCCGGTACTTCAGACCTTGCTCCTCTCGACCAGCAGGCAGCAATGCTGAATGAACTTTTCCCGGATGCTAAGACTGTAGGACTTCTGTACTGCTCCGCAGAACCAAACTCCCAGTATCAGGTTGATACGGTGAAGGCAGCTCTTGAAGATCTTGGATACACTTGCGAATACTACGCATTCTCTGACTCCAACGATATTTCTTCTGTTGTAACAAATGCAGTTGCAGACAGTGACGTTATCTATGTTCCTACCGATAACACAGCAGCTTCCAACACAGAGCTGATCAACAACATCTGCCTTCCGGCAAAGGTTCCGGTAATCGCAGGTGAAGAAGGAATCTGCTCCGGATGCGGTGTTGCTACACTTTCCATCAGCTACTATGATCTTGGAAAAGCAACTGGTGAAATGGCAGTTAAAATTCTGAAAGATGGTGAAAGATATCTCTACAATGCCAATCGAATATGCACCAAACTTCACAAAAGAATACAAGCAGACATCTGTGCTGAGCTGGGAATTGAAGTTCCGGATGACTATGTTGCAATCGGTGCTGACGCAGAATAATTACTGGTTTATAACATATGCAGTAATGCACAATAAAAATTTTCATATTTGTTTGACAGTTAATTTAGACATTCAGTTGCTTTTAGAGCTTGTCAAAAGACTCTGACAGTAATCAACACAGACAGCGGGAAGGGAAGCCTCTCTCGCTGTTTGTGTCGTTTCTGAAGGAATGTATTTTTAAGTATATTTTATGCATAATTATGCATAAAATAGCATTTCTTCCAAAATGAATATTTCTGTTTACGCAAATAACAAAAAGCCAGTTACTCCACATACAAAACACTATAAAGATTCCAGTAACTGTCTTTTTCAAACATTTGTCCACAAAACAAATGTTGATGTTCACACAGTGAACACCAGAGTGTATTTGTAAAAGGCTTTCTGCAAGATGTGTGTCACAATTTGTGGGAGATTTTGTCCGGGTGAGGTCGTCGTAACGGGCTACGACAACCGAATTCAGGCAAAATATACCGCACAGTGGGGCGTACAAATTGCGAAAATGTTTTTTCAAACACGCTCCAGCAAACAAATCACGCATGCAGGAGGATAAAGACATGCAAATTGCAAACTTAATCATGGCACTTCCGGGTGCCGCTGCCCAGGGTCTGATCTGGGGTATTATGGCTATTGGCGTATATCTTACATTCCGTGTCCTTGACATCGCCGATCTTACCGTAGACGGTACCATGTGTACCGGAGGTGCTGTCTGCGTCATGATGATGACCAGCGGACATAACGTATGGGTATCTCTTTTAGTTGCCACTTTGGCTGGCATGACAGCCGGTCTTGTTACCGGTATTTTCCACACCTTTATGGGAATCCCGGCCATCCTTGCCGGAATCCTGACACAGCTTTCCCTGTACTCTGTTAACCTGAAAATCATGGGAAAAGCAAACCAGGCTATCAACGTTGATAAATACCCGATTCTGATTTCCTTACGCCGTATAAAAAATGTACCGATCACTCAGAACACAATTCTTATCGTCGCTTTATTTATTGTTGTGATCATCGCAGTTCTTTACTGGTTTTTCGGAACAGAGCTTGGATGTTCCCTCCGTGCTACCGGATGCAATCCAAACATGTCCCGTGCACAGGTATCAACACTGATTTTTGCAAAGTACTTGGACTTATGATTTCCAACGGACTTGTTGCTCTTTCCAGCGCCTTGCTTGCACAGTATCAGGGATTTGCAGACGTCAATATGGGACGTGGTGCTATCGTAATCGGACTTGCTGCTGTTATTATCGGCGAAGCGATTTTCAGCCGTATTTTCCGCAATTTCGCGCTCCGTCTTCTTGGCCGTAGCATTTGGTTCCATTCTCTACTATCTGGTTCTCCAGACTGTTATCTGGATGGGTATCGACACTGACCTTCTGAAAATGCTGTCTGCACTTGTAGTAGCTGTATTCCTGGCAGTGCCTTACTGGAAGGGAAAATATTTCGCAAAACCAGCAAAACGCGGAGGTAAGAACAATGCTTGAGATCAAAAACATATATAAAACCTTTAATCCAGGAACCATCAACGAAAAGGTGGCTCTGAACGGACTTTCCCTGAAATTAAATGAAGGCGACTTTGTTACTGTCATCGGCGGCAACGGTGCCGGAAAATCCACAATGCTGAACGCAGTTGCCGGTGTATGGCCAGTAGACGAGGGACAGATCATCATTGACGGAACAGATGTCACCAAACTTTCCGAGTACAAGCGAGCAGCTTATCTGGGACGTGTATTTCAGGATCCCATGACCGGAACTGCTGCTACCATGGGTATTGAAGAAAATCTTGCCCTTGCAAAACGCCGCGGAAAAACAAGATTTCTTCGTTCTGGTATTACAAAAGCCGAACGAGAAGAGTACAAAGAGCTTCTGAAGATTCTGAATCTTGGTCTTGAAGATCGTCTTACCTCTAAGGTAGGTCTTCTTTCCGGAGGTCAGAGACAGGCACTTACGCTTCTCATGGCAACCCTTCAGAAGCCAAAGCTTCTCCTTCTTGATGAGCATACCGCAGCCCTTGACCCCAAAACAGCTGCCAAGGTGCTGGATATTACAGACAGGATTGTCAACCGCGATCACCTTACTACACTGATGATCACACATAACATGAAGGACGCCATTGCTCACGGCAACCGCCTGATCATGATGATGAACGGAAAAATCATTCTTGATATCCAAGGAGAAGAAAAGAAAAAGCTTACCGTAAAACAGCTTCTTGATAAATTTGAGGAAGCCAGCGGAGAAGAGTTCTCCAACGATTCCGCAATTCTCGGATAGAAATTCATAATTTGGTTTTTAGAAACTGCAGCAGATTGGTTTACAATCTGACTGCAGTTCTTTTTTGCAATCAAAATTTCTGCCGAAAACACCCATTGTACAAAAAGTCCGAAAATGACGTAACTACACTTGTTTCTATCTGTTTATCCGTTCTCTTCACTGTCAGATTTCAACTTGTTTAAATCAATAAATACGGTGCCTTTATACATCAGAAAATCTCCGGTCTCTCTACAATATCTGTATATTTTGTCCGTGAGAAAATCTTCTTCCGGAGTTGCCTCCCGCAAGTTTCTCTCAAAACATTTTCAAGATCCTCCGGATAGGAATGATCAGCGTTGTGGATCATCACCTCATGAATGCTCGTAAAAACCATATAGAATCTGCATCCATCAGATCTGCAAGCCTTTTGGCCACGCCTGGCAAGAATATTGCAACGGCTCCGTTTGTCCTTCTGGCAGTGCTCAGACAGCTTCCGATGCTGTCCCTTGTCAGATAGAATTCATGGTTCAGATCCATGAAGCATTCTCCATCATAATCTGGATTGTAGACCAGTTTTTCCCAATAAAAAATTCTGGGCGGCGAAATAAAATACGTGTTTAGAAGAGCTGCGTCAAAAACTGTCTTTTCATCCTTTCCCCATTCTTTTTATGTTATCCGTGCGTATTTCATGCTGCTGATCCGGCCATCCAAATTTCCCACCTGCATGTATAGCACAAGTGCAATATCGCCCACTACACGGTATACTGCCTTCGACAGTTCCCGTTCATGGCGTTCTACATTAAGTGCCCGGATAAAAAGATCATTTTTCACCTTTTCGTAGTTATTCAGATTTTTGGTTTTCTCAAAAAATCCAGCTGTTTTTAATTTACGTATTTCACTTTCCACTGTTTTTGCAATCTGTTCCAGTGAAACACCATCCTCATAATCCTCAAAAAGCTCTTCCGTGTGAATTCCGCAGACTTCTTTTCCCACTGAAGACGCATTGCACTCTACAAACAGCCGGTCGCCGTTTGGTGTCATGCCATTTTCGTCCCGTTCTTCAAAGTAAATCTGTTTCTCATTAAGTCCAAGCCGTTCCATTAGAGATTGGCGCAGACTCTCCACAAATACCTCATACTCTCTGCTCATATATAATTCCTTTCTTGATAAAAAACGGGCGAAATGCCCTAACGAATACTGACCTTGCTGTGCACTGCAAATGATCCGTATTTGAAATAAAAGATGGAAGCAGATATTTAGAAATAGATAAGGCTTCCATTTGAGTTGCTGTATGGATAGTATATAAGATATGAATGTGTTTGTAAAGGATTTTCTATCGACAATTTTCCCTTGCAATAAAAGCTGTTATTACTGTTCACGACCTTCACAGCAGCACGCTTCGCGATGCACAGAAATCATGTTCACATGATTTCGCGCTGTAATTCTCGTATTTGCTTTAAACTTTGTTCACCAAAAAAACGCCTCGCGGGACGTTAACAGTGAATAGCAACAAGCTGTGGTGGTTGTTTTTCTTCATTCATGGAAAACATTTTATAAATATTGCCAGTATAAACAACAAAGGGCCTGCCGTAAATACGGCAGACCCATAAATAATCTTAAATGATTATGCCTGAGGACCAGCTGCAACAAGTGCTTTACCAGCTGCATTTCCTTCATATTTCTTGAAGTTCTTAACGAAACGATCTGCAAGATCTTTTGCTTTAACTTCCCACTCAGAAGCATCAGCGTATGTGTCACGAGGATCAAGGATACCTGTGTCAACGCCTGTAAGCTCTGTAGGAACCTCAAAGTTAAAGAATGGAATCTTCTTAGTCGGTGCTGTTAAGATAGCGCCGCTGAGGATTGCATCGATAATACCACGAGTATCTTTGATGGAGATACGTTTTCCGGTTCCATTCCATCCTGTATTAACCAGGTATGCTTTTGCTCCGCTCTTCTCCATTTTCTTAACCAGCTCTTCAGCGTATTTTGTCGGATGCAGTTCAAGGAATGCCTGTCCGAAGCAAGCTGAGAATGTAGGTGTAGGCTCTGTGATTCCACGCTCTGTACCAGCAAGTTTAGCTGTGAATCCAGACAGGAAGTAGTACTGAGTCTGCTCTGGTGTCAGGATAGATACTGGAGGAAGTACTCCGAATGCATCTGCGGAAAGGAAGATAACATTCTTAGCAGCCGGTGCGGAAGAATCGGCGGAACGATTTCTCAATGTGGTTGATTGGATAGATACTCGAGTGTTCTCTGTAACGCTTCTTATTCAGCGAAATCAATCTTTCCTTCTGCGTCAAGTGTAAGTTCTCAAGAAGAGCATTTCTCTTGATT
>ENA-OQCX01001299-OQCX01001299.1-human-gut-metagenome-genome-assembly--contig:-NODE-1299-length-11768-cov-2.915213_pt1 | contig 11768 bp, 14 predicted proteins | sample MGYA00242762_ERZ504587 | MGnify/ENA primary metagenome ERZ504587 (study PRJEB26092, sample SAMD00036337) | human gut metagenome | host: Homo sapiens | study: EMG produced TPA metagenomics assembly of...
TATTTTTAATTTTTGCAAAAAGAAAAGGTACTCGTTTTTGAGTACCTTTTAATGGAGCGGATGATGGGAATCGAACCCACACGATCAGCTTGGAAGGCTGAAGTTCTACCACTAAACTACATCCGCTTATCTGTAACATTGTTATTATATCACGCAGTTTGGTATATGTCAAGAATTTTTTTGTTGTGAAATATACAGGGGCATTCGATGAACACCCTGATGAATTTAAATAACATATTATCTCACAAATTCGAACTTGTTTCAAATCGTTTTCGCAATTGTTTTAACGCTTTGGTTTCGATGCGGCTGACATATGAACGGGATATGCCTAACATTTTGGCAACACTTTTTGAGTCATGGCTTCCTTGCGTCAAGACCGTACCTCAGTACAATAATCTTTTGCTCACGCTCGTTAAGTTCCTCTCTTATGAACTGACCGAGCTTTTTTGAATTAAGCTTCAAATCAAGATTGTCAATTATGTTATCGTCAACCGACATAATATCAAGAAGGGTGAGAGGGTTGCCGTCCTTGTCGGTATCAATTGTTTCGTTTAAAGAAATATCCTGTGCACTTTTCTTTGCATTTCTGAAATGCATAAGAATTTCGTTTTCAATGCATCTGCTCGCATAAGAACTTAATTTTATGTTTTTGTTCATGTCAAATGTGTTGATTGCTTTTATCAGACCGATTGTGCCGATTGATACAAGGTCATCCTGTTCGCTTTGTGTTCCGTAATATTTCTTTATTATGTGTGCAACAAGCCTCAGATTGTGTTCAACAAGCATATTTCTTGCCGCAATATCGCCGTTTGCACTTTTTTCAAGACATTCACGCTCTTGCTTTTCTGTTAAAGGTTTCGGAAACGAACCGCCTCCGCAAACATGAAGAATGAAAAAAACATATATATTGTCCTAAAAATCCGAGTAACTCAATCATAACAGCACCCCTTAAACTAAAATTTATCGTTATATAATTTTATTCGTGAAATGTTCAATAATTGCCTGTACCTGATTTTCCTCAAAAAACTTCACAAAACATTCAAAAGCTTGATTTTTGCAATGAATTTGTATATTATACCACTTGAAATTTTGGCGAGAATAAACTACAATTTAACTATGTCGTGTTTCGACAAAATATTTTAGGGGGGCTTTCTTTTGGAAAAGATTTTCAAACTGAAAGAAAACGGCACTAATGTCAAAACCGAGATTATTGCCGGCATTACAACATTCCTTGCAATGGCTTACATACTCGCTGTAAACCCGAGTATTCTTTCTGCCGCAGGAATGGATCCGAATGCAATCTTTGCAGCAACAGCTGTATCGGCTGCTTTCGCAACACTCATCATGCATTTTATGCCAACTATCCTGTAGTTCTTGCTTCCGGTATGGGACTGAATGCATACTTTGCATACACAGTTGTTCCGCAGCTTGCAGAGCAGGGTATCACAAATCCATGGCAGGTAGCTTTGACAGCTATCCTTGTTGAGGGTATTATTTTTATTATCCTCTCAATCTTCAAATTCCGTGAAACACTTGTAAACAAGGTTCCTCAGAACCTCAAGTACGGTATTTCGGCAGGTATCGGTCTTTTTATCACGATTGTAGGTCTTAAGGGCGCAGGCGTTATCACAACAGACGCTTACTATGACGGCAAGGCTGTTCAGTCATCAACTCTCGTTAAGCTCGGTGATGTTGGTTCTGCTCCGGTGGTTCTTGCACTTGTCGGTATCCTCATTGTTGCTACACTCTGGCACTACAGAGTTAAAGGCTCAATCCTTATCGGTATCCTTGCAACATGGGTTCTCGGCATCATTGCTCAGCTTTGCGGTTGGTATCAGGGTGCATCGCTCATTCCTGATTTTGCAAACTACTCTGTATTTGGACCTATCCAGAATATGGCAACAGAAACTTCTTCAAGTTTGATTTCGGTTATGTGGCACAGCATGCGCTTAACTTTGCCGTTATCGTATTTGCATTCCTCTTTGTTGACCTCTTCGATACAGTAGGTACACTTATCGGTGTTGCTCAGGAGGGTAATCTCCTCAATGAAAAGGGCGAACTTCCCCGTGTAGGTCGTGCTCTTATGTCTGATGCACTCGGTACATGTCTTGGTGCTTGCCTCGGTACATCAACAGTAACATCTTATGTTGAGTCAACAACAGGTGTTGCAGAGGGTGGTAGAACAGGTCTTACAGCTCTTACTTCTGCAATTCTCTTTATCCTTGCTATTCCGCTTTATCCGATTTTCCTTGCTATTCCTTCATTTGCAACAGCTCCTGCACTCGTATTTGTAGGTCTTCTTATGATTAAGAATGTTACAAAGATGGATTTTGACTCAGACATTGCCGATACAGTCGGCGGTTTCGTAGCAATCATCTTTATGCCGTTTGCATATTCAATAGCAACAGGTATCATGTTCGGTATCCTTACTTGGGTTATTCTCAAGATTGTTACAGGCAAAATCAAAGAAATTCATCCGATTATGTGGGTTGCGTTTGCTTTGTTTGCAGTAAGAATTGTAACAATGATTTGCGGTGTATCGTCGTAACTTCATATATAAACTCTGCGGGGGCGTTTTTCGCTCCCGCTTTTTGTGTTTTCTTACAAGTTAAATAGGTTATTGTTGTGCAACAGGCTCATTGACATATACAGCCGTTTATGATATGCTTTAATCATATTATTAATATATGAATAGGGTGGTTAATTTGAAAATTTCAACAAAGGGCAGGTATGCGCTCCGACTTATGGTTGACCTTGCTCAGTGTAAACAAGGGGAAAATGTAGCCCTAAAGGAGGTTGCCGCCCGTCAGGGAATATCGCTTAAATACCTTGAACAGATTATTACCGTACTTACAAAGGCAGGTATGTGCTCAGCGCAAGAGGTTCAAACGGAGGATATCGTCTTGCTCATGAACCCGAATATTATACTGTCGGTATGATTTTAAGACTCACCGAGGGCAGTCTTGCACCCGTGGCTTGCCTTGAGGGTAATGAAAATACCTGTGATCGTCGTGAACAATGTTCAACGCTTTTTGTGTGGGAGAAACTCCAGAAGGCTATTGACGATGTTGTTGACAACATTACTCTTGCCGACATTATTGCAAATTCGGCAGATAACTATGTAATTTAATATAATCCAAAAGCATCCTTTACGGGTGCTTTTGTTGTTTACATAGCAATTTAGTAGGTAATATGGTGTTTTGCCGTTTGCAAATGATGCTTTTGAATATTAGTTTTAAAAAATCAGAAAAAATTTCAAATTGACTGCTTAACGGTCGGGATTTGAAAAACGGCTTGAATATCGGCTTTTTCGACCTTTTCAATAATCAAAGCCCAGCAAACCTACTAAACCAATAGGAAAGATAAGAAAAAATTTCAAAAAACCTATTGACAAATAAAAAATCTGTGGTATGATATAGACAATCCAATTAAAACCCACCAATCAAATAGGAAATATGGGAAAGGTGATCCAAATGAAAAATCTCAGATTCAAACGATGTTGCAGTAATGCACGAATGTGATACGGGACACATCAAATCCGCAACATAACTTCTGAAATTAAAATTAAAATGAAATGAGGACATTAAAATGAGTAAATTAAGCGAAAGAAATCTTAAATTTGAAACAAAACAGCTTCACATCGGTCAGGAAACAGCAGACCCTGTAACAGACGCAAGAGCAGTTCCGATTTACGCAACTACTTCTTATGTATTCCACAACAGTCAGCACGCCGCAGACCGCTTTGCACTCAAAGATGCAGGTAACATCTACGGCAGACTTACAAACCCGACAGAGGATGTTTTTGAAAAGAGAATCGCAGCTCTTGAGGGCGGCACAGCAGCTCTTGCAGTTGCATCAGGTGCAGCGGCAGTTTCATATGCACTCCAGGCTCTTGCAAAAGCAGGCGACAACATCGTAGCCGCAAAGACAATCTACGGCGGCACATACAACTGGCTTGAGCATACATTCTCAGAGTACGGTGTAACAACAAAGTTCGTTGATCCTGACGAAGAAAACGCATTTGAAAATGCAATTGACGAAAACACAAAGGCTGTTTTCATTGAATCACTCGGTAACCCCAATTCAAATATTATTGATATTGAAGAAGTGGCAAACATTGCTCATTCACACAAGATTCCGCTTGTAATCGACAGCACATTCGCTACACCTTATCTTCTCAGACCGTTTGAGTACGGCGCAGATATCGTTGTTCATTCGGCAACAAAGTTTATCGGCGGTCACGGTACGGCTCTCGGCGGTGTAATCGTTGAAAGCGGTAAGTTTGACTGGGCTGCATCAGGCAAGTTCCCACAGTTCTCAGAGCCTAACGCATCATATCACGGTGCAGTATTTACAGAGGCTGCTCCGGGCGCTGCTCTTGTAACTTATGTTCGTGCCATTCTCCTCAGAGATACAGGCGCTACACTTTCACCATTCCACGCATTTATGTTCCTCCAGGGCCTTGAAACACTTTCACTTCGTGTTGAACGCCATGTTGAAAATGCACTTAAGGTTGTTGACTTCCTCTCTAAGAACCCGAAGGTAGAAAATGTTAATCATCCTTCACTTCCTGACAGCAAGTACAACGCACTTTACAAGAAATACTTCCCGAAGGGCGCAGGCTCAATCTTCACATTTGAAATCAAGGGTGACGCTGAAACTGCAAAGAAATTCATCGACCACCTCGAAGTATTCTCACTTCTTGCAAATGTTGCAGATGTTAAATCTCTTGCAATTCACCCTGCATCAACAACTCATTCACAGCTCAGCGAGGCAGACTTGCAGAACAGGGCATTAAGCCAAACACTATCAGACTTTCAATCGGCACAGAGAATATCGACGATATTATCTATGACTTCAGGAAGCATTTGATTCACTTGATGACTGATTTTAATTTGTTGAATTTTGAAAGGACTTGATTTTTGTGAGCAAAGTATATACAAGTGTAACAGAACTTATCGGCAGAACACCGCTTATCGAACTCGTTAATATAGAAAAGAAATATGACCTCAAGGCAAAGGTTGTTGCAAAGCTTGAACTCTTTAACCCTGCCGGCAGTGTTAAGGACAGAGTGGCAAGAGCTATGGTTGAGGACGCTGAAAAGAGCGGTAAACTCAAAAAGGGTTCAACAATCATTGAACCGACATCAGGTAACACAGGCATCGGTCTTGCATCTGTAGCTACTGCAAAGGGCTACAAGACAATCCTTACAATGCCCGAAACAATGAGCGTTGAGAGAAGAAACCTCCTCAAGGCATACGGTGCTGAAATCGTTCTTACTGACGGTACAAAGGGTATGAGTGGTGCAATTGCAAAGGCTAAAGAGCTTGAAAAGGAAATTGACGGTGGCATTATCCTCGGTCAGTTTGAGAATCCTGCTAACCCTAAGGCTCATTTTGATACAACGGGTCCGGAAATCTGGGAGGATACGGACGGCAATGTTGATTTCTTCATTGCAGGTGTCGGCACAGGCGGTACACTCAGCGGTGTGGGTAACTTTCTCAAGTCAAAGAAGGCTGATGTAAAGGTTGTTGCAGTTGAGCCGCAGACTTCTCCCGTACTTCGGAGGGCCACGGCGGTCCTCATAAGATTCAGGGTATCGGTGCTGGCTTTGTTCCCGATACTCTCGATACAAAGGTATATGACGAAATTCTTCCGATTGCTAACGAAGCCGCTTTCTCAAATGCAAATGATATTGCAAAGACAGAAGGTATCCTCGTAGGTATCTCATCAGGCGCCGCTCTTGCAGCCGCAATTGAGCTTGCCAAGCGTGAAGAAAACGCAGGTAAGACAATCGTTGCATTGTTCCCCGACACAGGTGAGCGTTACCTTTCAACAGGCGTATTTAACAGCTAATAAGTAATTGGATTACTTCCCGATATTGACAAAGGACAGCCACGCAGACTGTCCTTTGTCTTTTTTATTGCAACCGTTAATTCGATATGGTACAATTATTTTGTAGGTGAGTTTATGAAAGTTAAAATTTGCGGAATTACATCCGCCGAAGACATTAAGATAGTAAATGCCTGCAAACCCGATTTTGCGGGATTTGTAATGTTCTTTCCAAAGAGTAAGCGGAATATTTCTCCCAAAACCGCCAAGAGCCTGATTGAAACGCTTGATAAAAATGTTTTGTCGGTTGCGGTAACTGTTTCTCCGACTCTTGAACAGGTGAAAACTGCATATGACTGCGGTTTTGATTACATTCAGATTCACGGTGAGGTTGGAGAAGATGTGCTTTCAAATCCATATCTCAAGGTGATTCGTGCTTTTAATGTGAGCGACCTTGAAAAGTTTGACGAATACAGAATGAATCAGAACATTGTAGGCTATGTTTTTGACGCACACGAACCCGGCAGCGGAAAAACCTTTGACTGGACAATGCTTGAAAATCTGCCTCGTGATGATAAATTGTTTATGCTTGCAGGCGGTCTGAATCCCGAAACCGTTGCAAAAGCCGTAAAAGCCGTTAAGCCTGACGGAGTTGATGTAAGTTCGGGTGTTGAAAATTCAAACGGCAACGGTAAAGATTTTGAAAAAGTGAAGAAATTTATTATATCTGCTCGAAGTGAAAATTAATAAAACAGTAAAAAAATGTTGACAAACCGTGATTTTATGTTATAATAAATCTGTTATGTTGTGTACATAACAATCCTTGCGGTGAAAACCGCCATAATGTCCAGAAGGAGGTGCAATATTAATGGCAGTAACAGCTAATTACGAAACAGTAATGATCATTTCAATGAAGAAGGGCGAAGAAGGTATCCAGGCCATCGTTGAAAAGTTCAAGGCTCTCATTGAGAAGCATGCCACTTTGAAGAATGTTGACGAATGGGGCAAGAGAAAGCTTGCTTACCTTATCAACAAAGAGAGCGAAGGCTATTATGTTCTTTTCGATTTTGAAAGTGAAGCTGAGTTCCCTGCAGAGCTCGACCGTATCTACAAGATCACAGAAGGCGTAATGCGTTCAATGATAATCAAGAAGGAAGTCGAATAATCAATTTGTAGGGGTTAACCCGAACACGAAAGGAAAAGTATGTTAAACAGAGTAATCTTAATGGGCAGAATTACAGCTGACCCTGAATTAAAAACAACAAACACAGGCGTAAGCGTTACAAGCTTCAGCATTGCAGTTGATCGCAACTATGTAAAGCAGGGCGAGGAGCGTAAAGCCGACTTCTTTAACATTGTATGTTGGAGAAGTACAGCGGAATTTGTATGCCGTTACTTTGGAAAGGGTTCTCTCATTGCTGTTGAAGGACAGCTCCAGAGCCGTCAGTTCCAGGCTAAGGACGGTTCAAACCGTTACGTTGTTGAGGTTGTAGCAGACAATGTTTCGTTCACAGGCGAACGCCGTGACAACAATGCAGGCGGCTACAATCAGTCCTATGGCGGCAATCAGTCATACGGTGCTCCGTCTTACGGCGGAAACCAGGCTTATCATCAGGAACCTGCTCCGCAGGCACCTGCGTCTTATCAGAGCGGTTCAAACTCTGATTTTCAGGATATGCCGTTGGACGATGATTTACCATTTAACTTCAACTTAATTTAAATAATTCTCATTGAAAGGAGAACTTCATCATGGCAGACAGACCAATGAACCGTGGCAGAAAAGCTCGCAAGAAGGTTTGCGGCTTCTGTGTTGACAAGGTTGAGAATATCGATTACAAAGATATTGCTCGTCTTCGTCGTTATATGTCAGAAAGAGGAAAGATTCTTCCTCGCCGTGTAACAGGTACTTGCGCAAGACATCAGCGTGAGCTTACAGTTGCTATCAAGCGTGCTCGTCACCTTGCTTTGCTTCCTTACACAGCTGACTAATTTAATAACAGCTTTTAACACCGTACATTTTGTACGGTGTTTTTTTATGCAATAAAAGCAGGGTATTTTTAGTACCCTGCTTTTTTGTTAAAATAAATCGCTGTGTGAACCTGTTCTTGTAAGAAATAATATCAGTTCATCTTCTAAATACTCATAAATTAACAGCCAGTCAGGCTCTAAGTGACATTCATGTTTGCCTTTGTAGTTTCCTATCAGCAAATGGTCACGATATTTGTCCGGAAGAATTTCGTCATTTGCGAGCATATCAATTACTTTCTTCAGAATGTTCAAATCTTTGTTTTGCTTTTTAATTTTTTTTGAAATCTTTTTTGAATTGATTTGTGGGTTTGATTATATATTTCATTTATCCAAATCCTCAAATAATTCATCGGCACTGCTATAGCTCTTATAAAGTTCGGGATGTTTTTTCATCTCTTCAACTTCGGCAAAAGCGGCTTCGGTTTCTGCATTATATTTGCGAATAGTAAACGGAATACCGTTAAATTCAAGCGACTGCTGAATGAAAAGATTGATGGCGGTAGTCATATCAAGTCCTAAAGATGAAAACAGTTCCTGTGCTTTTAATTTTTTATCAGCATCAATTCTGATGTTTATATTTGTCATAGCCATAAAATCATCTCCTTATTATTATGTTATCACAATATAATAACATTGTCAACATTGTCTTGTGCCCATTTTTTGTTAGTTTTTTCTGTAATTAACCTATTGACAAATACCTTATGGGGTATACAATCGTAACTGTAAGATACCTATATGGGGTATCTTAAAAGGGCTTTGAATAATATATCCCATTTTGAAATTATGAGGTTGATATTATGGAGAATAATAAGTGTGAACATTGTGCAAAACACAAGCACCGTACCGAAAAAGAATACAAGTCGCTTGTAAACCGACTTAATCGTATTGAAGGTCAGATACGGGGGATAAAGGGTATGCTTGAAAAAGACGCCTACTGCCCCGATATTCTGGTACAGGTTGCCGCCGCCAATGCAGCACTCAACGCTTTTAACAAGGAGTTGCTTGCTAATCATATCCGCACCTGTGTTGCAGATGACATAAGGGCAGGTAACGATGAAACAATTGACGAGCTTGTCGGTGTTTTGCAAAAGCTTATGAAGTAGGAGAAACTATGACTCAATACAATGTAACGGGCATGAGCTGTGCCGCCTGTGTTGCCCGTGTTGAAAAGGCGGTATCAAAGGTTGACGGAGTAAATTCCTGTTCCGTCAGTCTGCTTACAAATTCAATGAATGTTGACGGTTCAGCTGATTCGTCTGCAATTATAAAAGCCGTGCAGAATGCCGGCTATGGTGCGTCTTTGAAAGGCAAAGAGAAAAAATCGCCCGATGCAGAGGATTCTCTCAAAGATACCGAAACACCTAAAATCAGAAAAAGACTTATCGCATCGCTCATTGTCCTTGCGGTGTTGATGTATTTTTCAATGGGACATATGATGTGGGGATGGCCGTTGCCGTCATTTTTTGACAACAACCATATTGCAATGGGACTTGTTCAGCTGATTTTGTCAGGTATAGTGATGGTGATTAATCAGAAATTTTTCGTCAGCGGATTCAAAGGGATTATCCGCCTTGCTCCCAATATGGACACGCTTGTTGCACTTGGTTCAGGCACAGCCTTTGTTTACAGCACAATTGCGTTGTTTATGATGACCGATGCACAGGTGAGAGGTGACTCGGCGGCGGTTATGTCATATATGCACGAGTTCTATTTTGAATCAGCCGCAATGATTTTGGCACTCATCACAGTCGGAAAAATGCTTGAGGCTCACTCAAAGGGCAAAACTACCGACGCTCTCAAAGGCTTGATGAAACTTGCACCAAAGACTGCTACGATTGTAGTTGACGATGTTGAAAAAACTGTTCCGATAGAGCAGGTGAAAAAAGGCGATATATTCGCAGTTCGTCCGGGTGAGAGTATTCCTGTTGACGGAGTTGTTATTGACGGTGAAAGTGCCGTCAATGAATCAGCGCTGACGGGTGAAAGCGTTCCTGTTGACAAGCTTGTCGGCGATACGGTTTCAGCCGCAACAATCAATCAGTCGGGATATATCCGCTGTGAGGCTACGAGAATCGGTGAGGATACAACGCTGTCGCAGATTATTAAAATGGTCAGCGATGCGTCAGCCACCAAAGCACCTATCGCAAAAATTGCCGACAGGGTATCGGGTGTGTTTGTTCCTGCAGTTATCACAATTGCCGTGATTACTGCAATCGTGTGGCTGTTGCTCGGTCAAAGTGTAGGATTTTCGCTTGCAAGAGCCATTTCCGTTCTTGTAATCAGTTGTCCGTGTGCATTGGGACTTGCAACCCCTGTTGCGATTATGGTCGGCAACGGTGTCGGTGCAAAGAACGGAATCCTCTTTAAAACCGCAGTTTCGCTTGAAACGGCAGGCAGAATTGACACGGTTGTTCTTGATAAAACAGGCACGGTTACCAAGGGTGAACCCGCCGTTACCGATATTGTTACAGTCGAAAATATCTCAGAAACCGAGCTTTTGAAAACAGCCGTTGCTCTTGAAAAATCAAGCGAACATCCGCTTGCAAAGGCAATTGTAGTTTATGCAAATGACAGGCATATTATCGGCGATGCAGTGACTGAGTTCAATGCCGTAACGGGTAACGGACTTACCGCAAAAATCGGCTCAGAAAGCGTTTACGGCGGCAACTACAGATATATTTCACAGTTTGCTGAAATTTCATCAGACGAAAAAGCAAAGGCTGAACAGCTTGCGGAAGAAGGCAAAACTCCGCTGTATTTCTGTAAAGGAAATAAATTTCTCGGTATTATTGCTGTTGCAGACATAATAAAAGAGGACGGAAAACAGGCTGTTAATGAACTCAAAAATATGGGTGTGCGTGTTGTAATGCTTACGGGCGATAACGAAAAAACCGCAAAAGCCGTTGCGAAAAACGCAGACATTGATGAAGTTGTTGCAGGAGTTCTTCCTGACGGCAAGGAAAAGAATGTAAAAGAGCTGAAAAAATACGGCAAGGTTGCAATGGTCGGTGACGGCATTAACGATGCGCCTGCCCTCACAAGCGCAGACTTGGGTATTGCAATCGGAGCGGGAACGGATGTTGCAATTGATGCGGCAGATGTTGTGTTTGTTAAGAGCCGCCTTGCAGATGTTCCTGCAACAATCAGACTCGGCAGAGCAACACTCCGTAACATTCACGAAAATCTTTTCTGGGCATTTATTTACAATGTAATCGGTATTCCGCTTGCCATGGGTGCATTTATCAATCTTTTCGGCTGGCAGTTAAATCCGATGTTCGGTGCGGCGGCAATGAGCCTTTCAAGCTTTTGTGTTGTAACAAATGCATTAAGGCTTAATTTTGTTAAGGTTCACAGCTCAAAGCATGACAGAAAAATAAAACATAAAAATAAAAAGGAGAATAAAACCATGGAAAAAACAATGAAAATCGAAGGTATGATGTGTCCGCATTGCGAGGCAACAGTAAAGAAAACTCTTGAGGCAATTGACGGTGTTGAATCGGCAGAAGTAAGCCACGAGAAAGGCTCAGCCGTTCTTACAATGTCAAAAAATGTTGAAGACTCCGTTCTTAAAAAAGCAGTAGAGAACGCAGGATACAAAGTAAATTGAAAATTTAAAATGTAAAATTGAAAATTAAGGTCGGGAAGAGAGTGTGTAAAATGAAATGCTCTGTTTCCCGACCTTTGTTTTATTGGTTCTATGTCAATAGTTGGGGTAGCATTAAAACAGAATAATTGAAATTGACAAGTGGTGGTTGTTTAAACTGCCGCTTGTTTTGTATTGTTTTTGCTGATTTGAGTGAGAACATATGTAGAATGCGGTTGCGGAAGCGGTTGAAATCTCTGTAACCATACGCATTTCTTTTTAGGACTTTAATTTTGTTGTTGCAGCCTTCAATAAAACCGTTTGT
>ENA-OQCX01001300-OQCX01001300.1-human-gut-metagenome-genome-assembly--contig:-NODE-1300-length-11759-cov-5.451513_pt1 | contig 11759 bp, 18 predicted proteins | sample MGYA00242762_ERZ504587 | MGnify/ENA primary metagenome ERZ504587 (study PRJEB26092, sample SAMD00036337) | human gut metagenome | host: Homo sapiens | study: EMG produced TPA metagenomics assembly of...
TAGGAAGAATTTGGTAAAAGTAGGCCTAACGGGGTCACTTTGTAGGCTACAAGCCCACGACTTTCATAATTTGATGTGTTACAATATATGCAGAGCTGCGGCATCTCAGCAGGAAAGGACGGCAATGTTACGAGGAATAGGAACAGTTGTTCCTATTTTTTCTGAAAATTGTGAACTGTCAGTTCCTGTTCATTGTAAAACTCTTTTGGTATACTTTCTGCAAGGCTTTGAGAAAACACATCCAGCAAGTACCCCAATTGATATTCGATCGAGATTTTGAATTTCAATTCAACAGTCAAACTTCAAAAATCTGGAGGGCGTTCTTCACTCCCTTTGCATTATATCATGGCACCGTGGAGGACACACTTTGAAAACAACTTTGGGAATTTTTGTAAAAAGTAGACCTGAGAGGTCTACAAAAGTAGGCCTACGAGGTCCACGCGCTTTGTAAGAAATTCTGTTATACTTTTCTTGCAGAGCAAAATAAATCTGATTTGATACCAGCTACTTCTAAGCGGAAAGCGACAAACGCCATGATCTCCCACTGAGGGAAGGAGCGGTAGGCCGCTTTCTTTATAGTATAACAAACACATAACGTCTTTCAACAAAAGGACTGTACCTCTCAATACTGAGAGAAGATTCTAAGACTTGATCTTAGGGTATGGGAGCCCATTGCTTAGAAGATGTGCATCATTTTTACAAGGGAGGATTGTCATTTGCATCAATGAATTCAGAAAAAATGGGAATGAAACAGCCATCCGTATACTTGACAGTAGAAACGCCATTGCCGCAGTATCTGCCCTATGCACGATTTCTGCTGAACACTGAGTTAACTCACAAGGCAAAATTGCTCTACACGCTCCTACTTGATCGCGCGACACTTTCGCGGAAAAACAACTGGGTTGATACGGTTGGACGTGTGTATGTGCTCTATCCGATTGCCAACCTTGCACGAGATTTACATTGCAGTCGTTCAAGCATTACGCGCGCATTTACAGAATTGGAGAGCTCTGGACTTTTGGAACGTCTGCACAGTGGATTTTCAAAACCAAGCCGTATTTTGCTTAAGGTTCCGCAAAATGTGCAGGGATATTCTTCTATGTTATGCACAGGTGCGTCATCTGATGGTGCAAAAGTGACCAATGTGGATGTGCAAAACTGCATACCTAACCACCTTAATAGGAACCAACAAAAATATAACAACAAACAAAAGCAGAAAAATATGCCGGGACTTCCGGAGTACATGTTTGAAGAAGGTGAAAGTCTATAACCATGCTTGATGAAATTTTAGAGTCGGCTACTGCTGTTACTTCAGATTCTGAAGATTACCGTGGTGAAGATGGTCTGCTCTATTGTGGAAAGTGTCATACGCCGAGAGAAGCCTATTTTCCGAAAGGGATTACATTGTTAGGTAAGAACCGTCATCCGATAGAATGCGTCTGCCGCCGCATGGAGCGTGAGCGGCAAGAAGCATTTTTTATAGAACAGAAACATCTCGGACTGGTACAAAGACTGAAAGCTGCTGGATTTTTGGATTTATCTATGCAGGATTTGAAGTTTGAAAATGATGCCGGTTGTAACCCACAGATGAAACTTGCTCGCCAATATGTAGAATATTGGACAGAGATGCAGAAAAAGAACACCGGACTTCTGATCTGGGGTGGCGTTGGTACCGGTAAAAGTTTCTTCGCGGGATGCATCGCCAATGCTTGATGGAACGAGAAGTTCCTGTATGTATGACCAATTTCGCCCGGATTCTAAACGAACTGAATAATAGTTTTTCCGGACGAAATGAGGTAGTAGAGCGACTATGCCGATATCCGCTGCTCATCATTGATGACTTTGGGATGGAACGCGATACAAATTACGCTTTAGAACAGGTTTACAATATCATCGACAGGCGCTATCGGAGTAAAAGGCCGCTGATCATCACCACGAATCTGACACTGGACGAGATACGGCATCCGCAGGATGTAGCACACGCTCGTATCTATGACCGCGTTCTGGAAATGTGCGTGCCGGTTTCCTGCTTTGGCACAAGCATCAGAAAAGACACCGCACAAGAAAAGCTAAACAACTTGAAATCGCTAATCGGTTAAAACTGATTATTAGAAAATTCACTCAGGAGGTATCCCCATGGGATTTGCACGCAAAGATGTTGAGCGAACGAAAATGAATGCCAAAAAATTCGTCCGCTATCAGGAAGGGGCTGAAAAATACAGTCTCGGTCTGACAAAATTTCAGGAATTGGCAAAAGAGGCCAAGGCGGTTTACAAAATCGACAAGGTGGCGCTGGTCAACTGTGAGATTTTCGAGCGGTATCTGGAATCCTTTCACCTTGCATAAAAATAAGCCGAGAAAAATCCCCCGGCTTTAGATTAATTATATGATGCTGCGCTGCAGAGCAGTATTGTAATGAGTAGTTGGTTTTATGCAGAAATCGATGGTGGCACTTTCTCCATCAGATCTTCTACATTACAGTTCAACGTCCTCGCAAGGCGGAGCAGTGTTTCTGCCTGTGCTTTGTTGATATCTTTCTGCCGCTGTTCGTACTGCTGATGGTACGCACCGGCACATCGGCCTGTTCTGCCAGTTTCGATTGGCTCAAACCTGCAAGCACGCAGGCTTTCAGATTTGTTTCCGGTTTTGCTGCACGGTACAACTCGTTCATCTTGTCAGCAAACTGTCGCACATCCATCTCGTGGTAGGGAGTATACAGAAGCCGCACCTCCGTGATCGGCACCGCTTGCTCGATCTCCGCAAAACGCAGACCAGTGAACCACTGGTAATAGGCAAGGGCCCAGCCTGTCCAGTATTCCGGGCTGCGGTCGTAGGCATACGAGGGTTGCTGTACAGGTGCCGGTTCTCTGGCCTGTTCCAGCACAGTGCGGGCAAGTTCTACACCGGACAAGCTACCAGCACTGTACAATCTCCCTGCTCGAATCGGGCAGACAGTTCACTGGCCAGAAACCACTGCCATGCAGTCTCCAGCGGGTGATGCAGACCGTTGACAAGATAATCCAGCATCCGGGCAAGGTTCTTCTGCGCAGCGGCAAGGTAGTTTTTATCGTAAGCGCAGATCATTGGGCTTCATCTCCTCATCGAGAATCGTGGTGATATAAAGGTCTCCCCTCTGACGGCGGTTACGCTCCACGTCAAAGTACTGGCGGCGTGCTGTCTGGTCACGGAAGGCCTTTTTCTTATACCATTCTTTTGAATCTGCGGTCTCGTAGCCGAGAAATTCCAGCCGTTCAAAGGCTGCTTTACTTTTCAGCACGAACTGCTGCCCCAGCTTGCCCAAACGCATGGCATTGCACAGCTGGCGGTAAGAGATCGCGCCGTTGATAAAATCGGATGCAAAGGAAAAATAGCTGTCATCTGCCCGGTAGCCAATGATGATGTCGGCAGACTTATAGTTGAGGTGAAAGTTTTTTAGAAGGTATTCTTTGGCTTCTGCGGCCAGTGGGGCCGAAGCATCAAATTCGCGGTTCTCCAAAAGAATGGTCAGCCAATGCAGCATCGTGTAGCCGGGAGCGTTCAAGTCCAGAATCGTCAGACTGTCGCATTCAATCCTGTACTGGTTGGCGTATCCGTTGTGGTCGATACCAACACCCCACTCTTTTGCCATGTTCGGATTCTCGGTGCAGTAAAAGCCAACACCATAGTCATTGTACGTTTTTCCATAACCGAACTTTGGCTTTTCAATAATATGGTCTGAACCGTGGTAGATTATTTTTTCCATAGAATCACCTCTTCGCTTTGATTATACTCCCGTGGGAGTGGTTGTGCAAGAGCTTTCTACGATAATTACATTTGAAGAAGGAAATTTGATGCTTGACTTCCTGTCACACAGAAAGTACACTGGTGCTGTGGAGGCATGAGAGCAGCTATGGCAAAGATGGGACGACCAAAATCCGAAAATGCAAAAAAGAAAACCTTGAGCATTCGGGTGGAGGATGCCCTGTATGAGCGTATCTGCAATTATGCCGAACAACATCAACTGACTGTAACAGAAGTTGTCTTGCAGGGGCTGGACAAAGTTTTGTCCGACCTTGAATAGTATCAAGCCCTTCTTCTTTCGGGAAGGAGAATTGATATGGCAACGACACGAAAAGACCTGCGGGGACGTACCCTGCGAAAAGGCGAGATGCAGCGCAGCTCCGATAAGCGGTATGCGTATTCTTACACGGACCGCTGGGACGGCGCAAATACATCTACGCAAATGACCTTGTGACCTTCGGGAGAAGGAAGCACAGCTAACTAAAGACCAGATGGACGGTCTGGATATTTACGTTGCAGGCAAAGCAACGGTCAATTTTGTGTTTGACCGCTATATGAGCCTGAAAACGAATCTACGCCAGACCACCCGGAGCAACTATCTTTATATGTATGACCGCTTTATCCGTGATACCTTCGGCAAGAAGAAAATTGCGGAGATTCGGTATTCGGATGTGCTGCAGTTCTACAATTACCTGTTGGATAAGCAGGGCTTGCAGACGAACACGCTCGAAAGCGTTCACACGCTGCTGCATCCCACCTTTCAGCTGGCGGTTCGGGATGAAATCGTCCGCAAGAATCCCACGGATGGTGTGATGGCAGAGATCAAGAAAAGCTCCGAGCGGACCACCGGTGTGCGCCATGCCCTGACGATTCCGCAGCAACGGGCGTTCATGGAGCATATCGCCAATCATCCGGTCTACTGCCACTGGTGGCCGTTGTTCACGGTACTGCTGGGAACAGGCTGCCGCATCGGTGAAGCGTTGGGCTTGCGCTGGGATGATTTGGACTATGAGCGGCGCACTATCAGTATCAATCACAGTCTGGTCTATTACCCGGTGGGCGAAAGCCGCAATTCGGTTCTGCACATCTCAAAGCCTAAAACGGAAGCAGGCGTTCGGACGATCCCTATGTTTGATACCGTGAAGGATGCCTTTGAAATGCTGCATGAGGAGCAGAAAGAATCCGGCTGGAACGATGTGGAGATTGATGGCATGACGGGATTCATCTTCTGCAACCGCTTTGGCAATGTTCCGAATCCGCAGTCTGTGAACCGCGCTATCAAGCGCATCATTGCAGACTACAATGCGGGCGAGGAAGTAGAAGCGAAGAAGCAGCACCGGGAAGTAGTTTTGCTGCCGGACTTTTCGGCACATCATCTGCGGCACACGTTCTGCACAAGGCTTTGCGAAAGAGAGACCAACCTGAAGGTCATCCAATCGGTCATGGGGCATAAGGATATTCAGACCACAATGGACATTTATGCCGAGGCGACCGAAGAGAAAAAACAGGAATCATTTGAGCGTTTGGCTGCTACACTGGATATTTTTTGAAGCAACAAAGAAGGGCTCTTACTGAGCGTTTTGTCTGACAGCAAAATTCTTCCAAGGACAGCAAATTGACAGCAAAACTACGAGAATGACGGCGAATCACGAAGGATTACGAATATCGGAAACTCAAGTGAAAATACGATTGTGAAGCATCACGAATCATTGTAAGCCGGTTCCGGAAAGTATCCCCACGATGAAGCCGATCGACCAGTAAAATGCGAAATTAAAACGCAGATGCGATGAACTTTCAAACGAAATTCGGGCGATATCTGCGGTACTACACCACAACTACACCAATTTTGGGACGTTTTCCCGAAAAGGAGCCTTACAAAGCGGTGTGGTGTAAGAATTGAATAGACGGATTGGTGTAGTAGGTACACTGAACCCGTAAAGACGAAAAAGGCAGGTACACTGTGGAAACATGGTGTACCTGCCTTTTTTATCTGGGATACAGAGAATCAATAAGTCTCTCAAACGATTCTCGAAGTTCATAACGTGCCAATTTTATTTTGAAGCTGTTTTCATAACATTCGCCATCTGCATGCTCCATAGCATTCCATATTTCGATTTGAAGTTCAGGCAGTTTGGGTGCATTGGGGTCGTGTTTATAATCAATCTCGTTAGATTGGAGACGACGAACTTCATCTAATGCTTTTTTTCCATAGCACAGTTCCAGTTTTTTAAACACAAGTGCGTCTTCACTATATGATTCATCCAGTTGCCTTAAATCATAGATGAATTCAGAAAATCGCTCTGATCTGAAAAAAGCATCAATAATGCGTTTGTAATTGTCAGATTGATAGCCATATTCAATACAGTCGTGAGTGGAGCCTGTTATTTTTTTAAGAACTTTTCCGGTTTTTTCGGAGACTCCGAATATTTGCATGCACGCTCCATTTCAAATGTTTCGTAGTCAGTTTCACCAGTAAGATAACCGACTGTAACATGAAAAAAATCAGCAATCCGTTTCATTGTATCATACGAAGGTAACCCGATTTTCTTTCCGCTTGACCCGGACATATTTCCAACATTCAGCCAACGGTAAACATCTGCTTGATTTCCCGTACCATACTGCTTTTTATAAGCTTTCGCAAAGGTTTCCTGCGTATAACCGTTGCGCTTAAGGCAAAGTTTTAGATTTTGATTCCAACAATTTCCAACTCTGTCTATGACATCATGACATTTTGCACCGCGCTTAATTGTATGCATACTATATTTCACTCCGAGATATCAAAAATAATACTTGTTATATAACGTATATATACTATTGACTGCCCCAAGAATAGCAGATATACTTGTAGCTGTCAAGAAAAACCACATGGGAATGATACAAGGAGAGTGTGTATGGAAGTTGACAACATTTATGATGGCCGGGTCAGTCAAATAAAAAACCAGCTAAAGGGTCTTGGCACGAGTCCTTACCGGCTCTACACCAATCAAGAAGTGATAGACCGCCTGAAAGAGCTCCAAGCTGCAATGGCAAGGGGTGTTTTTGAAAAGACCCACGCCGAAAATCTCCGGGATAAGGACATCATGCTGCACTTCAAAACGCTGGCTGAAGAGTATGAGCTTTCGCAGACCGATACATATTGCCGCTTTGAAACCAATATGCGGGAGCTCAGCTATACCATCGGCACCTACATCAAAGGAATGTGCGGTGAACGAATGGCACGGAAATCACTGAAGCTGCTTTCTCTGGATAAGAACATCCGAATCCTCTATAACGTCCAGCTGGAGGACGAGGATGTTCAGGCTGAGTACGATGCTATTGTTATTGCGCCGTATGGACTGTTTGTTGTAGAGGTCAAAAACTGGGACGGCGATATAACGATCACTCCGAGCGGATTGCTGAAAAAGGATGAAGGCAGAATCACTTATAGTCTTGCTGACAAAATGAGCATCAAGGAAGCTCTCCTGCGGGAATACCTGCAAGATCAGTTTCCGGCAAGCTTTCACACGATGCTCCTGCTTCCAACCGAGAAGGCCCACATCCAAGACGATTATCAGAAGATCTTTGTGTGCTGTGGCGGCGCACTCTCCTATGAGATTCGTTCTTTTGAATCACCCGAAAACGCTATGACTGCCGAACAAGTTGAAGCTATTGCGGAAACAATTTGTGCTCACCATAAAGAGCAACGCACCCTTTGCCCAGTAAAATGCGATGAAATCATTGAGGACTATGCGATCCTGATGGCGCGTATCGAGGAACTTGCGGCAAACTCTGAATCCCTTGGCGAAGATCGCCCGGAAGATGTTGAACACTTCGAAACACAGGAGGAAACACCTGCTGAAACAGACCACAAGGAGCCGACTGCACAGGAAGCATCTGCCAAACGGTGGTATGAATCTGTCAATTGGGGAAGCCTTGCAGCTCAGGCGGCAGTCGTTGTTGTTCCCGCCGTAGCCACGGCAATTTTCTCTCATAGGCGGAATGTCAAATTATTTTGAGGAGGTTCTTTTTCATGAAGCAGCGAATGAAAGATTTCAGGCAGTGGGTCAAGGCGCACAAAGGGCTTTTAGCGGTTGCTGGCATCTCTGTTACAGTGCTGGTTGCTTTGGTTCTCTGTGCACGAAACAAGGATGAAATCGACCACATTCTTTCCTTGTTAAAAAAAGCTGTGAAAGATGTCCCGGACGAGGATATGGCCGGAAGCATGAGCATTAATCTAAGCGATGTGACACAGCCTGTGTTGGAAGTGTACGATTCTGAAACGCATACTGTTACCCAGCAGATTCCCCTTTTTATCAGAAAGCTGCCCGATAATTGGCAACACTCGGCTGCGAAGGCGGAAGAAGCAGATCGCCTTGGTATCCAGTTGGCAATCAATGAAACGTTAGTTGATCCGCACCAGCGAATCAGAACTGTTGCATAAAGTAGGAGGTAAAAACAATGCACGAACTTTTAGCAAAATCCGACCGTCAGCTGGGGATGTGCCTGCGGATGCTGTATGACGAGGGGATGCCCGGTCCGCTGGACGTCCACTCGGAGATCAATGACAAGGGTAAGATGGAGTTTCATGTGCTCCTTCTCGTGGATGACGAAACGTTCGAACGGCTGCAGAAGCGATTTGAGACCATGGCACGATAACCAATATTGCACATCGTCAATCTGAGGTTTTGAGCGTTTCTAATCGCAGGATATCGGACGCGAAAAATTCATCCTCTATTATGAGAGGCCGAACAATGATACGTCAGGAGGTTTATGCTATGAGATTGACGAAAGAGGTTCGCCAGAAACTGTTGGAACAAAACGAAGGATTTCAGCGGACGACTTACTTTGAATCCAATAACTCGTATAACACGAACACCTACATGATCTCCAACGGACAGTTGACTGTTCGTTCAAAGGGGGATACCAGTTGGTCGGATAGTAAGTATGACGAGACACGCATTTGTGACGATGCTCAGACGCACCGCTTTTTAAGAAAGAACCTGTCCGATCTTAACACAGACGGCATTGACTAAAGATATCCGATAAAATAATTTCTGCCTCTCAGGGGTGCGTGCTACAAAACAGTAACACGCACCTCTTTTTGTTTGCAATCCTAGTCAAGAGGGCTGACATCGTCCAGCCATCTCTCTTTTTGCCAAAGTTTTCCGTGTGTTTTCTTGCACTCTGCCGAAAGTGGCACGTTTTCAAAAGTTTTTGTTGACACGGCTCGGATTTTGTGGTAATCTATCCCAACAATTGAATATAACATATTTTTACATATTCGTTCAGATCCTGCGGGGCTGAACATCTTGGCTTTCAGCCGTTACATAACCGACTAGCATGACCTTCCAGAAAAAGCGAAGGCAGGGCTGGTCTGTTTTGTGACGGCTTTTTTTGTTGCCGTTTTGCCCGTTGGACCTTGAAAACCGCATGACCGTCTGCATGGGATACCCGGCGATGACCCCACCAAGGGAGAGCCGGAAAACGCCGCCGGAAGGGGGCAGGAAATCCATGCTGGGAGAACGGCAATTTCGCCTCATGTGGACATTTTGTCTACATGAGGTGAAACGGACGTTTATCTACTCGTTGCGGTGGAAGAAATCCATGTGTCAAATTGACCACATGGAAAAGCCGTAACACCAAAGAAAGGACGTGTGCCTATGGGAAACAACTTTACCCCTGCATGGATCAAGAAAGGCTTCTTCAACGAATCCCTGTTTTGTGATGATTTTCTGAGCACCCATCAACTGCTTTACTCGAATGGCGCATTTTTCACCCCGGAAGGCAGAGTCACGGACACCATGAACCTGCGCTGTGAAATTTTCGATATGCTGCGAGACCATATCGGCGCAAATATCGCCAAACGAGTCAGCAATGTGGTGGACGTGCTGAAACTGGCGGCACAGGTGGAGGACTTCCCGCCCGTCACCGACCGCATTGCGCTGGCAAACGGCACCCTGTATCTGGACGGCACCTTTCAGGAAGGCAAGCCGGAGATCGTCCGCAACCGCCTGCCCGTCAAGTATGACCCGAAAGCCGCCCAGCCCGTCCACTGGCTGCGGTTTCTATCCGACCTGCTCTACCCGGAGGACATTCCCACGGTGCAGGAGTTCATCGGCTACTGCCTGATCCCCAGCAACAAGGGGCAGCGCATGATGGTCATTAAGGCAGCGGCGGCGAAGGCAAATCGCAGATCGGCGTGGTGCTGTCCCGGCTGTTCGGCTGTAACATGAAGGATGGCAGCATCGGCAAAATCTCGGAGAACCGCTTTGCCCGTGCCGATCTGGAGCACACCCTGCTCTGCGTGGACGACGATATGCGGATGGAAGCCCTGCGTCAGACCAACTATGTCAAGTCCATCGTGACCGTACAGGGGCAGATGGACTTGGAGCGCAAGGGCAAGCAGAGCTATCAGGGTTGGATGTACGCCCGCCTGCTGGCGTTCAGCAACGGCGATTTGCAGGCATTGTATGACCGCTCGGACGGTTTCTACCGCCGCCAGCTCATCCTGACCACCAAGGACAAGCCCCTGTCCCGTGTGGATGACCCGGACATTGCAGAAAAGATGGCGGCAGAAGCCGAGGGCATCCTGCTGTGGGCATTTGAGGGCTTGCAGCGGCTGGTGAAGAATGGCTTTCAGTTCACCGAGAGTGACCGTGCCAAGCGCAACCGGGAACTGGTGAAGCGGGACAACAACAATGTGTTCGATTTCCTCGAATCCGAGGGCTACATCCGTCTGAAGGCGGATGCCTGCACCAGCTCGAAAGAGCTGTATGAGGTCTACAAGATGTGGTGCGAGGAGAACAGCCTGAATGCGATCAAGGCACGAGGTTCAGCGATGCGCTGATCGCCAACCAGCGCAGGTATAATCTGGAATCTACCAATAACATCGTCAACTCGTCCGGGCGGCGTGTCCGGGGCTTTGTCGGCATTGAAGCCTTGTGCAGCCCGACCTTACTCCCAACAGTTGGCGAGTATGACCCCCTATAAAGGAGAATTTGGGTGTTTTGCTGCGTACGTGCGTACGCAGCAGTCGGCTTTCTCTGTACGCACGTACGCAGCGATTGACCGAAAACTCGCCATATAGGGGGGTGTTGTTGGCAAAGTGTCAGGTTGACAGTTTGCCCGGTGCAGGAGTGCAGAGGACGCAGTCCTTTGCCCCAGTGATATGATGCCTTGCGTCATATCCTACTGGGTATTATCTGGCGCACCGCAAGCGGCAGATCCAGCAGTTCCGCTGCTGCGTTCTCCCACGCCAAGAAGTCGAAACGGAGGGATGTCTATCTGAAACTGACACGACACAACGGACGAGCCGGGACCCACGGCACCTATAATCCAAAGCACAATGACCGAAGTTTCAACCTTGCCAACAGCGAGCACATCGACCGGAACGAGTCAAAGGCAACATCTACTGGGACTGTTTCCACGGCTTCCGTTCGGCTCTCGCCCCGCAAGACCCGGATGATCTGGCAGCGACCTTCTCGGAGGTAGAACGACAATTTTACGAGAGCCGCTATTCCAATTTTGTGGAAAGCCAGAACGAGCGCAACGCCAAGATTCGGCACACGGAACGCAACCGCTCCATTCCTGACCTGCTGTCCAGCCGCAAGACCTGCCCGGAAGAAACTATCTACAGCTTGGAACGCTGGATGAACACGCTTCCGCAGAAGACTTGCTGAACATCGTCACCGAGTTCATTGACGAGTTCAAGGCCAAGTTTGGCGAACACGTTCATGTGCTGGACTGGGCGCTGCATCTGGATGAAAGCACACCGCACATCCACGAGCGCCATGTGTTCGACTGCGAGAACCGGTATGGTGAGGTAGCTCCCCAGCAGGAAAAGGCACTGGAAGCGCTGGGCTTCGACCTGCCCGACCCGGGCAAACCCCTCAGCCGCCGCAACAATCGCAAGATCACTTTCGATGCAGCCTGCCGGAAGATGCTGTTTGAGATTGCAAAGCGGCACGGGCTGGAATTGGAGGAAGAAGCGGAGTACGGCA
>ENA-OQCX01001301-OQCX01001301.1-human-gut-metagenome-genome-assembly--contig:-NODE-1301-length-11759-cov-4.484525_pt1 | contig 11759 bp, 14 predicted proteins | sample MGYA00242762_ERZ504587 | MGnify/ENA primary metagenome ERZ504587 (study PRJEB26092, sample SAMD00036337) | human gut metagenome | host: Homo sapiens | study: EMG produced TPA metagenomics assembly of...
AGTGATTTTAGGATACCCTGCCGCTGTCATCTGCGGGAGAACACCCCTAAACGCAAAGTGCAGGCGTAGGATTTACCCGCCCTTTTCGGCGTGTAAAACCACCCCTGCGGTCAGAAAAATCCTTCCGATTTTTCCGACTGCGTTTACAGGGTGTAACACACTACACTTTGCCCTGCAAGTCGTGTGCCAGACGTTCCCTCTGGACTCCCTTATGGCAGGTCTTACGCCCTGCTTATCCTACGCTCCACGCTTCGGATAAAAGAATGGCAGCATGACGGTGACGGCTCTTGCGAGGGGGTATTCCAAAAACACCGTCATCATCGACATGACCGTCATGCAGGGAATAAGGGTGACAGTTGAGGCAGTCGGTAGGGGGTATCCCAAAACTGCTGTCACCGCCGTCACCGCTGTCACCCAAAGGGCAGTTTACCCGCCGAAGAAAGGAAGATGATGAATTATGCCCTATGCAATCCTGCGTTTCCAGAAACGCAAAGCGGGCGGCGTTGCGGCTTGCGAACGCCACAACGAGCGTAAAAAAGAAGCCTATAAAAGCAATCCAGATATAGATATGGAACGCTCGAAAGATAACTACCATCTTGTGAATCCGCCGAGGTACACCTACAAGAAAGAGATTAACCGCATGGTAGCCGAAGCAGGGTGCAGGACGAGGAAAGATAGCGTGATGATGGTGGAAACGCTTATCACGGCTTCGCCAGAATTTATGAACAGCCTGCCGCCCAAAGAACAGAAAGCGTATTTTACGATGGCTCTGGATTTCATTTCAGAGCGTGTCGGGGAGAAAAATATCCTCTCCGCAGTCGTCCACATGGACGAGAGAACGCCGCATATGCACCTCTGTTTTGTGCCGATTACACCAGACAATAAGCTGTCTGCCAAAACAATTTTAGGCAATCAAAAGAGCCTGTCCGAATGGCAGACCGCCTACCATGAGCGGATGTCCTCACGGTGGAATCAGCTTGAAAGAGGTCAGTCCTCAATGGAAACGAAGCGGAAACATGTCCCCACATGGCTCTATAAGTTGGGCGGCAGGCTTGATAAACAGTATGAGGAAATTGTGTCTGCACTGTCCGACATCAACGCCTTTAATGCAGGGAAGAAGCGTGACAAGGCTCTGGAACTGATTGCGGCATGGCTCCCAGACGTGGAGAAATTCTCAAAGGAAATCAGTAAGCAGAGTGCCTATATCAATAGCCTAAAGGAGCAAATCGGGCAGGAATCAGACTATGCGGGGCGTATGCGTGATGAAAAGTATGAGCAGGAACTAAAGGTGCAGAAAGCGAACCAGAAGATATTTGAGTTGCAGAGAACCAACGAGCAGATGGGGCGGCTGCTCTCAAAGATACCGCCCGAAGTGTTGGAAGAATTGCAGAAAAACCATAAAAGCAGAGCGAAAGAAAGGTAGATATGTGAATGAAGAAACAGGATTTTAAGGTGTTAAAGACCAAAGACTTGTACCCGTTTCCCGACAATCCGTTTCATGTGGCAGAGGATGAAACGCTGTCAGAATTAGCGGAAAGCATCAAGGAATTTGGCATTGTCACGCCGATAATCACACGCCCGAAAGAGGACGGGAACGGCTATGAAGTGATTGCAGGGCAGCGGCGTGTCCGTGCGTCTGAACTTGCAGGGATAAATACCGTGCCTGCGTTTGTCCTGCCCTTAGACCGTGACCGAGCCATCATCACCCTTGTAGACAGTAATTTACAGCGTGAGAATATCCTGCCATCAGAGCGGGCGTTTGCTACAAGATGAAATCCGAAGCCATGAAGCGGCAGGGTTTCCGCACAGACTTAACCTCGTCACAAGTTGTGACGAAGTTGCGGACGGACGACAAGGTGGCACAGGCTTCGGCGTAGGCAGGATGACCGTACAAAGATTTATCCGTTTGACGGAACTGATACCGCCGATTTTGCGGATGGTGGACGAGGGGAAAATCGCCCTCACGCCTGCGGTGGAACTGTCCTTTTTGAAGAAAGACGAGCAGGAAAACCTCTTTGCCACGATGGAGAGCGAAGAAGCAACGCCCTCACTCTCACAGGCACAGCGGATGAAAAGCCTAAGCCAGAGCGGGCGGCTTGACATGGATACGATATTTGCAATTATGACGGAGGAAAAGGGAAACCAGAAAGAAACCTTGAAAATCAACACAAGCAAGCTGAAAAAGTATTTTCCGAAGAACACAACGCCGAAGCAGATGGAGGAAACCATCATTAAACTTTTGGAGCGTGAATTGCAGAGGAAACGGGGCAGGGACAGCCGCTAATCTTCTCTTTTCGGGAGGTAAATGCAGAAAATTGAGGTATGAAGAATGAAAGAAATCCAGTATGAGATTGTAAAGGAAATCGCCGTATTGTCTAAGGGCGACAGCGGCTACACAAAAGAAATCAATCTTATCTCATGGAACGGAAGAGAGCCGAAATATGACATCCGCAGCTTTTCCCCGAACCGTGAGAAGTGCGGAAAGGGTATCACGTTGAACGCTGATGAAGCAGCAGCACTCCTTGAAGCATTACAGAAAGAAGTAAACAGCGGGGATTGATGGTATCTGATTGACAGGGCGGGGCGTTTCCAGACGTTCTCCTGCCCTGTCTGGAAAGGAAGATTTAAGTATGGGCGAGGATAAGAAAGCAGATAAAAAGAGAAAGCGTATCGTGCCGAAAGCACCAGTTCAGATGATAATCAGCCGTGAATATGTCGGCACGCAGACAGTCACAGAAGCGTTTATCCCGATTATTTCCGAGGATATTCGGAAGAAGATTGCCGAGGGCGACACCTTCGACAATGAGGGGCTGTCCGCTTAGAATGTACGCAATGGAACATGAAAACAGATAGGACAGATATGGAGGTTTTACAGTATGGCAGGAATAAGAATGGAGAACAAGATTTATGAAGTCGGCATGTACTGCCGCTTGTCAAAAGACGATGGCACGGATAACGAGAGTGCGAGCATTGCGACACAGAAATCCATCCTCACGGATTATGTGAAAAAGCAGGGATGGCACTTAGCAAAAACGTATGTGGACGACGGTTACTCTGGTACAAATTTCCAAAGACCAAGTTTCCAGAACATGATTAAGGACATTGAAAGCGGTCTGATAACTGCGTTATCACGAAAGATTTATCTCGTCTGGGGAGGAACTATCTTGATTGCGGACTGTATCTGGAAGTGTTTTTCCCAGAGCATAATGTGAGGTATATAGCGGTCAATGACGGCGTGGACACGCTCAATAAATCCGCTATGGACATCACGCCTTTCCGCAACATCCTAAACGAAATGTATTCCGCCGATGTGTCGGTCAAGATAAAATCGGCGTACCGAGCGAGGTTTCAGCAGGGGAAATTCATGGGGACGACAGCACCATACGGTTACGTCAAAGACCCCGCCGACCACAACCATCTGCTGATAGATGACAAAGTTGCCCATGTGGTAAGGGAAATATTTGACCTTGCGTTAGCGGGCAACGGAATCGCCAAAATCCGCAAGCACATCAACAAACAGCATATCTTACGCCCCGCCGCTTATGCGGCGGAGCAGGGGGCAACAGGCTATGAGAGGTATTTTGAGGAGAATGAGGAGAACCGTTATATTTGGAGCGAGAACAGCGTAAGGGGCATTTTAAGAAGCCCGATATATGCGGGAAACCTTGCAGGCTACAAGCGGATTGCCGCCAACATGAAAAGCAAGAAACGCCCCTCTAAGCTGCCCGAAGAATGGGAAGTGATACCAGACACCCATGAGGGGATAGTCACGCAGGAGGAATTTGATACCGTACAGCAGCTTATTACAAGCCGCAGATTACCAGAAAACAAGGGCGGCTTTGAGAACATCTTTGCAGGCGTTATTAAGTGTGCGGACTGCGGCTATGCGATGCGGGCTATGAGTGCCAACAGGAGGAAACGCCCCGACATCATCGACTGCGTACAATATTCCTGCAATAATTATGGCAGATACGGTAATATCATGTGTACCGCACACAGCATTGAAGCGAGGGACTTGTTCAACGCTGTCCTCACCGACATCAACCGATTTGCGGATATGGCAGTCAATGATGAAAAGGCAGTGAGGGCGATTGAAAAGCGGCTCACGGAAACAGACCAGAGCAAGGCAAAGGCACTGGAAAAGGAGCAAAGAAAACTGAACAAACGCCTTGCAGAACTGGACAGGCTGTTTTCCTCACTCTATGAAGATAAGGTGATGGAGCGTATTACCGAGCGGAATTTTGAGATGATGTCGGGAAAATACCAGAAAGAACAGCTTGAAATTGAAGCAAGGCTGAAAGAGGTAACGGAAACGCTCAGCGACAGCTATGAGAAGACGCAGGGTGTCCGTGATTTCCTCTCCCTAATCCGCAACTATCAAGGCATTAAGGAACTGGACGCAACCATCATAAACGCACTTATAGACAAGATACTTGTTTCGGAACGTGAGAAACTTACAGACGGAATGGTGCGGCAGGAAATCAAGATTTATTATAAATTCATCGGCTTTGTCGGTGAATTACATATCACACCGACAAAGCGGTGGACTGCGTTAAAGCCTAAGAATTGTACGGTGTGCGGTGTTGAATATGTTCCCCGCTCTGGCATATCGAAGTATTGTCCTGCTTGTGCCAAGAAGATACAGAGGGAGAAATCAAACGAGAGCAAACGCAGGAGCAGGGAGCGAAACAGACAGGCATGTATTGAACTGTCCGCAAAAAATGACCGACTGATCTGGAACAGCAGGAGGGACGTATCCTTCGTCAGGGTAACCAGAATGAGAAGGTAAAGATATTCCGTTATGTTACGGAAAATACATTTGATGCTTATATGTGGCAGATTTTGGAGAACAAGCAGAAATTTATCAGCCAGATCATGACAAGCAAATCCCCTGTGCGTGCCTGTGAGGATGTGATGATGCGGCGCTTTCTTATGCGGAAATTAAGGCACTTGCAACAGGAAATCCGTATATCCGTGAAAAAATGGATTTGGATATTCAGGTCAGTAAATTAAAACTGATGAAAGCGAACCATACCAGCCAGAAATACCATCTGGAGACAGACATTGCTAAAAATTATCCGGTACAGATTGCCGCACAAAAAGAGCAGATTGCAGGGCTTCGGGCGGACAGGGAGCAGTAAAGCCGATTCTGGAAGAGAAGGAAAAAGACAATTTTTCAATGATGATTGGAGGAAAGACGTACACAGACAGGAAGGAGGCAGGAACCGCAATCCTTGCTGCCTGTGCCGGGTTAAAAGCAGTAAAAAGCAATGGGCAGATTGGGGAATTTCATGGCTTTTCCTTAAATGCATCTTATGACAGCTTTTACCAGACCTATAAACTGACAATAAAACGGCAGTGCAGTTATCAGATTGAGATTGGAAAGGATGTTCTGGGCAACCTGCAGCGTATTAGTAATGCTGACCGGGATAGAAAAACGTCTGACAGAAGCAGAACAGAAAATGGAGAATCTGTTAAGTCAGCTTGCCACAGCACAGGAGGAGGTGGAAAAGCCATTTCCGAAAGAGGCGGAACTGACAGAAAAAATGGAACGTCTGGCAGAATTAAATTCCCTGCTGAACATGGATGAAAAAGGAACATCCGAAGCACTTGGCATGGGGGAAGATATAGCGGCGGTGGCAGATAGTCCGAGATGTGCAGTCACGATGGCAGGGAGGGTATCAGAGCTTTCCCATACCGCAGACAGTGTACAGAAACCGTCAGTGCTTGGAAAGCTGAAGCAGGCACAAGAACGGCTTTCCCATGAGGCGAAGAATTGGAAACATACCGCAAAGAAAAAAGAACAACAGTTATAAAGAAAATCAAAATAAAGAGCAGAGAATCCCGTCCCGAAAAATCAAATCGGAGACGGGATTTTTGGAAAGGAGATTTATGGCAGAAAAAAGGGAACTGCAGATGAAAGAAATCACAGAACAGCTGGAACAGGGAGTGAAAGAACTGTTTACATCAGAAATGTATACAGAATATCTCCGAACCATGTCCCAATTCCATAATTATAGTTTAACAATACACTTTTGATTGCCATGCAGAAACCAGACGCCACACTGGTAGCCGGGTATCAGGCATGGCAGAAGAAGTTCAAGCGGCAGGTGCGGCGAGGGGAGAAGGCAATCCAGATTATCGCACCTGCACCTATCCGGGAGAAGCAGGAAGTGGAAAAGATTGATCCGGAAACACAGGAACCTGTGCTGCGGTTTGACGGACAGCCGGAAACAGAAGAGGTGGAAATTGTGATTCCACGGTTTCGTGTGGCCAGTGTCTTTGACATCTCACAGACGGATGGAGAGCCGCTTCCGGAACTGGAGACGCCGGAACTGATGGGGAGTGTCGAAAACTTTAAAGTTTTTTATGAAAGCGGTGCAGGAAGTGTCTCCTGTGCCTGTACGTTTCGATGAAATCAGCAGTGGGGCAAAGGGATATTACAGTAATACGGAGAAAGAAATTGTTATCCAAAACGGTATGAGCGAGAGTCAGACAATGAAAACAGGCATCCATGAGGTTACCCATGCGATGCTGCATGACCGGGATTTTATGGAAGAACAGGGAGAGAAAAAGAACCAGATGACAAAGGAAGTAGAAGCGGAAAGTGTTGCCTATACAGTCTGCCAGTATTTTGGTTTGGATACTTCGGATTATTCTTTTCCTTACATTGCCGGATGGAGCAGCAGCATGGATATGAAAGAGCTGCGTACCTCGATGGATACGATACGGAAAACGGCAGGTTCTTTTATTGACAGCATGACAGAAGTGATACAGCGGCTTATGCGGGAACAACCGGAACTGTCACTGTCTGCCATGAAGCAGGCAGAAATACTGATAGACAGGGTAGAACAGGAACGGACACTTTTTAGCGGCGAAGAGAGAAATCTGCTGGTCAATTATGCGTATAAGTTTGACAATGCAGAGGAAACGGAGAAACTTATCCGAAAACTGGCGGAGGCAAAGGCGATTCCAGATCTTCGTTCCGCCACAGAAATCTGCCGGGATATACAAAAAGAAATCGAGTTTCTCCCTGATGGCATGGTGGGAATGACGGAACTGCATCGTTATGGCTATCAGAATGAGGGAATGCTTCCGGTTGAAAGGGAGAGGGCACATGAATTGTTTCAGGAAGGTTTTGAGATATTCGCCCTGTATCCGGATGATACGGAGGCAATGCTGGATGATGAAGGAGAACTTGATACGCATGACGGTCTTTTCGGGATAGAAAAGGCAGTGTGGGAGAAGTACCACAGGAGGGAAGCAGTCAGAGAAGAAAGCGGAATGCCGGAAAAGGAACAAAAGTATCAGGAAGTAGAATTGTTTGATGTCCCGGCACTTTTTATAAATGAACGTGTAGCCGGGGAAGCTGTCCCGGAGGATTGCACCGCTATGAACTACGAGGGGCAGATTATGATCCCGGTTATCCGCTTACCATAGAAAAACAGGTAATGGTCAATCATGCCGCAACCATTCTCACAGCAGTTCCGCTTTCCCTCCCAGAACAGGGATATTTCCGGCTTGGAGATGAACTGAATTTCACAGGCGAGATGGTGACACTTGCGGAGTATCAGGAAAAAATGAATGCCATAGACCTGAACATAGAACAGGAAAAAATGGAAAATGCCATCGGACGGGCAAATGAAAATCTATATCTGTCCGGTAAGGAAGAGCGGTATGCCATTTATCAGCTTGGTGATTCTGAAAAGGAAGAGATTACCGTTTTAATGGGAATGGATTTTGTGACTGCCCATAATTTAAAAATAAATGCAGAAGATTACCGTCTGGTCTATGGAGGAAAGCTGTCAGAAGGAGAAACTCTAGAGGGACTGTATGAACGGTTTAAGATCAACCATCCGGCAGGATATGAGGGACATTCACTTTCTGTCAGTGATGTAGTTGTTTTGACAAACGGGGGCAGTGCAAAGGCATATTATGTGGACAGTATGGGATTTGCAGAATTACCGGACTTTATCCTGCAGCGTCAGCATGAAGTAAAAATGAACCATAAAAGAGAAGATTCCGCTGTAACACTGGATACTTCCGGAATTGAGATTGAGCAGCATGACGGTCTTTGGCATACCGCTGATGTACGGGAAATCAAGGATGAGATATTTTATCTTATGAAAAACAATGAATATGGTGATTCGGTTGCGGCTGTCATTGTCAATGCAGACGGCGAACTGGTGGCGCAGGAATTGGAGAATGGTTTTGATAAGGGTGCAATGGAAGCAATTCAGGAGTATCTTGCGGAAAAAGGGATGACGTGGGAACCGGAACACCCGGAGAGCGAACAGTACATCTTTGGAGAAAAATTATCCGCCCGTTTATCCTCACACATTATCCTATGCGATGGAACATGGCGCTGCGGATGATTATCTGGATTCCAGAAAGCTGAATTTAGACTGTAAAAATGCCATTGAAGAAGCAATTAAGGAAAATTTTGATGGGATGCATCTTGCACAGGAAACTGCAGAAAAGGTATTGGAGGCATATGGTGCAGAGAGAATTTCCTTTGTGCTTGCAAACACGATACAGAAGCATTCTTATGACGGCAGATATTCCAGAGACAATAAAGCATGGGCAGAAACGATTCAAATACCGGAGAATGTCAGCAGGGGAACAGACTTGAATGCAGATTATATTGTAAACAGCCATCCGGCAGTATTGGATGGATTTGTAAATTTGTTCCGTAAAGCAGGGCAGGAGATGAACCATGAACAGGAAATGGGACAAATGATATATGGAATCTTTCTGGTCAGGAGACAGAACTTGCATATCAGGCGGAAGACCGATTTTTGTTTATCCAGGATACAGAAGGCGGTTATGATTATACATTTTATGGTATGGATTACCGGGAGATAGACGGCGGCATTTATGAGGACAGCGATGATATGACAATCGAGGAAGCTGCGGGGATCTTCTTGCAGAAGAGGGTTATGCGCTGGAGGACTGTACACGTATAGACTGTGAAGAACTGCAGGAGAAAACAGAAAAAGCGGCACAGGAAGAGATAGAAGAAGCGAGACATTCCTTATCTGCTTCTGATGGAAAAGAACCGGAACCCAAAATCAGCTTTTATGTGGCAGAGTGTACAGAGTTTCACATTCTTGGAGAATATCATGAAGATTTGAGCCTTCAGGAAGCGGCAGAACTGTACCAGACCATCCCGGCAGACCGGATGAACGGGATCAAAGGGATTGGTTTCCGTCTGGAGGACGGCAGTATCTATGACGGGACATATGAACTGATGACGGCGGGAAAAATGCAGACGGAATTTATTAATGAAATCCCGCATTACCGGGACAGTCCGCTGGTACAGCAGGCTATCGTGGATATGGAGAAAATTTTAGATAAATGGAAAGAGAAGGAACTGACGGAACCGGAAAAAGAAAAGCCTTTGGAGCTGGAGAAAACGGCTGAAAAAGCACCGAAAGCGGACATACAGACAGCCAAGGGTAAAGGGAAGAAACAGTCTGTCTTACAGGCGCTCAGGGAACGGCAGGCGAAGCTGAAAGCGCAGGAGACAGGACAGACAGAACAGAAAACACAGGGACGCAGAAAAGGAGAACCGGAATTATGATGAAAAAATTTGAACAGGATGAATGCCTTCTTATGGCGATTTGTCAGGAGGATACTTGCGAACAGACGAAGGAAGAGATGAAAAAGATACTTCCGTTTTTGAAGCATGATACAGAGATGACTGCTCTTGTAAAGGGGACATTGGAGAAGATGGAACATCTGACAGAGGAGGAATTTTCCAAAATGGATTTAACCCCGTATTTGACAGAACTTTTGGAGGATAAGGAATGGATATAAACCAGTTTGCGGTATATCAAGTTAAAAAACGGGCCGGGAGACGAGACAGATGCGTTTCCGGTCTTATGAAAAACTGCAGCAAAGCGGGATTCAGGTGCGGTACGAATATTACAGGGAGGTGTATCTTGGCAAAATGCAGCGGCAGGATACTCCCGAAAACATAAGAGAACGCCTGCAAAAGAAAATACCGAAAAGCTTCGACGGTCATTCCCTCAGTGTCAGTGATGTGCTGGTTTTGAACCGAGAGGGCGAGATTACCGCTTACTATGTAGAAAAAGAAGGTTTTACCGTCATTGCAGGTTTTATCCGCATTGGCTCATCCGGGGCGCTGCTTACCTTTGAAACTACGAATTTTCATATTGAAGGCAAAGCAGGAAGCTGGCTGGTGCTGGACACCCTGATTATAGACGGCAGGGAATTTTTTCTTATGGAACATATGGAATACGGCAGGAATGCTGCCTATGTGATACTGGATGCAGAAGGGAAAATTGTGGCGGAGGATAACCGGAACGGCTTTGATGAGAACGCAAAGCAGCAGATCAGAGAGTATCTGCACCCGCCAAAGCCTGTGCAGAAGCCAGAGGAAAAGCCGCCGCTTGAAAACTGGCAGAAGTATATGGAAAATGGGGAATATCTCCGCAGTTCGGAAATCAGTGAAGAACAAAACTACAATATGATTGACGGCAGACGGAACAATATGCCTCCGAAAAAGACCAGGACATCGGTATTGGTAAAGCTGCACCAAAAACAGGCAGAGATTGCAAAACGAAGCGGAAAGGAAGTACCGCAGATGGCAGTGGCGGAAGATATGGAGCGCAGACGGAAATAAAGGTTGTAACGTTTTATAAAAACAGAGAAGGGAAAACCGTTCAACGGATTCCCTTCTCCGGTAAAACTTTGGATATCCGATCCAAAGCTACTTTGTGTTCTTATCATATGTTAATTAAAAATAAAATATGTAGCAAAAAGGAACTCACCCTGAGTCCCTTTCCTTTGAAAATTTGGTAATGTCCCCAACACACCGGAAAGGGATTTCTTTGTACTTATATAGTACATGATTTATTGTTTTGTGTCAATATGGTTTTTTAAATAATCCAGTAATTCGGTTGTATCGCCTGTTTCTTCAAGACCCAAAACAGAATAAATTTCTTTTAATGTATCTTGTGCAGTATTTCGTTCTGCTTTAATTTTTGGAAATATATGTAAGTTTTATCAGAAAGCTTTTTATTTAAGTCTGCATAGTAACCAATCAGCCATTGTTTTTGCAAGAGCTTCGTCAACTTCTTCATATCACTGGCAGGTAAATCACAGATATATGTACAAACGGGATTTACTTACACACATGATATTTGAGGCATTTGCCTGTCCGTCCAGTTTGGTAGTTGTACCATCTGCTTCATATTGTGTGGTAATGACAGCAACACAAGGTAAAGTGCTTGTATCATGTGTAATGGGAATCACGATAGTATTCCCAGATTTTAAATTTCCGATGCTATTTTGTACAATAACAGCAGGTCGTTCTTTTTGCATTTCACTTCCGATCCCCATACCGAAATTGCAACGATATACTTGTCCACGTTTTACAACTCGTCTGCTTGCGTTTACAACCAACGTATCTAAATAGAGCTGTGTTTTGAGCCAGTCTAAAAATCTTTGTACTTTATTCAGATCAATATTCATGTAATTCTATCCTTTTCTCATATTTCTTTCAATCAACATACCATATTATACCTGAATTATCAAGAGCAACTCATTTGAAACAAGGTATCTGAAAGCATTGTATAATTCCAATATTACGTGAGAGTCTGTTCTTTTGTATGAGTTTTTTGGTGAGGATATTCTTTTCCTAGAATAGAATTTATATTAGAACGAACCGTATTCAATTCTTTTTGATAATCTCGATAATATTGATACTGCTCTTGGGCTGACTTTTTCTGTTT
>ENA-OQCX01001302-OQCX01001302.1-human-gut-metagenome-genome-assembly--contig:-NODE-1302-length-11759-cov-1.360901_pt1 | contig 11759 bp, 17 predicted proteins | sample MGYA00242762_ERZ504587 | MGnify/ENA primary metagenome ERZ504587 (study PRJEB26092, sample SAMD00036337) | human gut metagenome | host: Homo sapiens | study: EMG produced TPA metagenomics assembly of...
GATGCATGCAGAAGATGGTCGTAGATTTATGACGATCCATTGTGGGATCAACCGAAACACAGCGGAACGTTTAAGGCAATGAAACGTAAGATGAACATTGTGTCTCGTGGTGGTTCTCTGATCTTTGCATGGATGGAAGCAACAGGCAATGAGAATCCATTCTTCGAATACTATGATGAAATCCTTGATATCTGTAACGAATATGATGTAACGCTAAGCCTTGGTGATGCATGTCGTCCAGGATGCCTTGCTGATGCAAGTGATATTTCACAGATCGAAGAATTAGTAACATTAGGAGAATTAACAGCACGTGCATGGAAGAAGGATGTACAGGTTATGATCGAGGACCTGGACATATGCCAATGGATCAGATTCAGGCGAATATGAAGATCCAGCAGACGATCTGTCATGGAGCACCATTTTATGTTCTTGGACCTCTAGTAACAGATATTGCACCTGGATATGACCATATCACATCTGCAATTGGTGGAGCAATCGCTGCAGCTTCTGGAGCAAGCTTCTTATGTTATGTAACACCAGCAGAACATCTGCGTCTTCCAAATGTCGATGATGTGAAAGAAGGAATCATGGCTTCCAAGATTGCAGCACATGCAGCAGATATTGCCAAAGGTGTAAAAGGCGCTATGGATTGGGATAACCAGATGGCAGCTGCGAGACAGAAACTTGACTGGGAGAAACAGTTCGAACTTGCTCTTGATCCTGAAAAGGCAAGAAGATACCGTGCAGAATCAACACCAGAGAGAGAAGATACATGTACAATGTGTGGAAAGATGTGTTCTGTACGTAATATGAATGCCGTCCTTGCCGGAGAAGATGTGGACGTCATCTAAATAGAATTCAGCATCCAGGCTGGGAATCCTGCCATGCAGGATTCATATCTAAGATCTCCGGCAGAGCCAGATACATATCCTTACGTATCTGAATATATATGAAAGAAGGTACTTAATATTATGAGTAATGAAAGAAGTGGATTCTCGAGCCGTTTAGGATTCGTTCTTGCAACGGCCGGGTCTGCCGTAGGTCTTGGAAATATCTGGAGATTTCCATATCTTGCAGCCAAGTATGGCGGAGGAACATTTTTATTAATTTATTTGATCCTTACATTAACATTTGGATTTTCACTGATGATCACAGAAGTTGCCCTTGGAAGAAAGGCAGGAACCAGTGCGATCCGTGCATTTGGACACTTTAGCAAGAAGCATACATTTATCGGATATCTTACAACGATCATTCCGTTTATTATCTTCCCATACTACTGTGTTATCGGTGGATGGGTTACAAAATATGCACTGTTATCAATTCAGGGAGGGATTCATAATGCCGCTTCTGATACATTCTTTACAGGGTTTATCAGCAAATCAAGCAGAACCAATGATTCTGTGTTTCTTGTATTCCTGATCGCTACAACAGTGGTTGTTGTAGGAGGAGTCAAAGGTGGAGTAGAACGTGTCAGCACGATCATGATGCCAGTTTTGATCGTCTTATTGATCGGAGTCTCTTTATTCTGTATCACAAGACCAGGGGCGATGGCTGGAGTTGTATATTATTTAAAACCAAATTTAAAAGGATTTAGTCCAACAACGATCTTAGCTGCACTTGGACAGCTATTTTATTCGATGTCACTTGCTATGGGTATTATGATCACATTCGGATCATATATGCCAAAGAAAGCTGACCTTGAGAAATCAGTCACACAGGTTGAGATTTTTGATACAGGGGTTGCTTTCCTTGCAGGACTTATGATCGTACCAGCTGTGTTTGCATTCTCAAACGGAGATTCATCTATGCTTGCAAAAGGTCCATCTTTGATGTTTGTGATGCTTCCAAAGTATTTGACAGTATGGCTTTTTCAGGTGTTATTGCAGCAGTATTCTTTATTTTAGTGTTACTTGCAGCACTTACCTCTTCCATTTCGCTGCTTGAGACACTTGTAGCAGTTCTGATGGATAAGTTCCATATGAAACGAGGAACTGCATGTATTACAATGTTTATCATTGCTCTGTTACTAGCAGTTCCATCATCTTTAGGATTTGGAGCATGGAGCAATATTACGATTTTAGGATTTGACTTCCTTGATTTCTTTGATTTCATCAGTAACAGTGTATTAATGCCGATCGCAGCATTCTTAACATGTCTATTTGTCGGCTATATCATCAAGCCAAAAGTAATTGTTGATGAGGTTGAAAGCTCTGGGGAATTTAAGAGAAAATCACTATTCCTTATTATGGTTAAGTATATTGCACCGATCTGCATTGTTGCAATCTTAGTGTTCTCAGTACTTGAAGGATTAGGATTTATTACAGTTTAATACGGAAAATATAGAGACGCACAGATGACTACTTAACATTTTGTGCGTTTCTGTTTTATTAGGAGGAAAGAATGATTACAGCAGTGATTTTTTGATATGGACGGTGTGATCGCTGATTCGGAATATTTTAATGTCAAAGCAAAACATCTCATCTTAAAAAAGGCAGGTATTGAAGTTGACTGGCATTATCATGATAAGTTTTGGGTACGACACATGAATATATGTGGGCAAAGATGAAGAAAGAATTTGAGAGTCTTGATAAAGAAGTTCCATATTATATAGATCAGTGGGTCAAAACCAGAAAAGAGTTGATCGACCAGGAAGGACTAAAGCCGATGCCGGGAGTTGTTGATCTGATTCGTACATTAAAGGAAAAAGGATTTCATCTGGCAGTAGCATCGTCTTCATTGAAAGAAGATATCATGACAAATATGAATACATTTGGAATTACAGACTGCTTTGAAGCATTTATAAGCGGTTCCGAATGTGAAAACGGAAAGCCGGATCCAGAAATCTTTCAAAAGGCGGCTGAGGCAATTGGCAGAAGGCGGTAAACTGTATCGTGGTCGAAGATCCAAAGCAGGAGTAAAGGCAGCCAAATCTGCCAAAATGAAATGCATTGGATATGCACCAGAAGGAGCAATCAAACAAGATCTCCATCAGGCAGATACAGTGGTGAAGGAATTTTCAGATAAACTTATAGAATATATTATGGGAAAATAAGTAAAAAATTAGACAGCGTTCTTGTGAAAAAGAGTGCTGTCTATTTTTTATAAAAACTTTCTCGTGAAAAGATTTACGAATGTAGAGTCGATCGTGGCAGTTTCTGCCAAAGTCTCTTTTTCTTTTGTCACTATTGAATAGTGACAAAGTGAAAATGAACAATATAATGAAAAAATGTTCATTTTGCATTGACATAGGAACAAAACAGATATATAATAACATTAGAAAGAACGAAAGAACATTATAGTGAAATAATGTTCATAACCATGCATCAAAGGAGAAGAAACGTGAAATGTTATAAGCCAGAGAAAGTAAATAAAGATCTGCCAGGAATAATTTTATTAAGTCATGGACCATTTGCAGTTTCATTAGTTGATACAGCGAAGATGCTGTTTGGTGAGAGTGAGAACATTGCAGCATATTCCTTAGAACCAGGAGATGATATTGACAAATATAGAGAGGCATTTGTAGAAACGATCAATGAATTTCCAGAAGGAAGCATGATCTTGGTCGATTTGTTCGGTGGAACTCCTTGTAATCAGGTAATGCGTCATATTCAGGAGACAGAGAAGCCACTGGAAGTTGTTGGAGGAATGAATCTTCCAATGTTAGTGAATGCAGTACTTGCAAGAGAGGAAATGTCAGGAAAAGACTTTAGTTTAGATACAGTAGAGAATGGTAAGAAGGGGATTTTCAGAGTTGATACCGAAGGTTTCCTAAGTGACGATGACGACGAAGATGACGAATAGAGAAACTTTTTGAAATGTTGAAGATTGAAAGGAGAAAAAGCATATGGCAAAGAGTTTAGCAGTAAGAGTGGATGACAGACTGATTCACGGACAAGTAGTAACACAGTGGGTAAAAGTATTTAAGGCACAGAAGATCGTCGTGATCGATAACAACGTGGCGAAAGACAAGATGCAGAAAAATGTATTAAAATTCGCAGCACCACCAGAGATCAAAGTAAGTATTTTCTCAGTTGATAAAGCTGTTGAGATTTGGGAGAAGAATCAGTTTGGAAACTTAAATGTGTTCGTACTGTTCAAAGATGTAAAACAGATCAAAGAATTAGCAGATAAAGGTGTGAAATTTGATGAGATCACATTAGGTAATATGTCTATTATCGGAGATCGTAAACAAATCTATAAATCCACAGGATTTACAGAAGAAGAGGCACAGACATTATTTGATCTTGAGAAAGATGGTGTGAAATTATATTTCCAGACACAGCCTACGGATAAAAAGGAATCTCTGGATATGGTCAAAAAGACATTTCCAAATGTTCAATAAATATATGAAAAGCTAAGGAGGATGAAAACATGACAATTAGTTTAACGCAGGCAATATTGCTTGGACTGTTCTGTGGTATTGCAAAATGCTGTATTCCATATACAGCGGGAGCATTTATGTATAATACGGTTATTTTTAATGCAGTGATCGTTGGAGCGGTTCTTGGTGATATGTCACAGGCAATGATGATCGGGGCATCATTACAGCTGATTTATTTAGGTGTTATCGCTGCTGGTGGAAACCAGCCTACTGACCCATGCCTTGCAGCTTATGTAGCAATACCAGTTGCAATGGCATCAGGACTTAATACGAATGCAGCAGTTGCACTTGCAGTTCCAGTAGGGCTTTTAGGAGTTCAGATTTCGAATTTGCTTTACCTGGTAGCAGGATTCTTTGCACAAAAAGCAGATGTTTATGCAGAAAAAAGGTGATGCAAAAGGAATGATCGGATGGTCCATCGTTGGTGTAGGATTTATGAGATTGATATGCTTTGCTTCACTGCTCACAGTTGCAGTATACTTCGGAAGTGGTGCACTACAGGGTGTTTTAGATGATATCCCTAAATTCGTAACAAACGGTCTGACAGCCATGGGAGCATGCTTACCAGCGGTAGGTTTTGCAATCATTGCTAACCTGATCTCGAAACCAAAATTTGTTCCATTTTTCTTTGCAGGATTTTTCATGATCCAGTATACGAAGATCGGAACGATCCCACTGTTAATGATGGGAGCATTTATCACATTCCTTTATGTAACATTTACGAAGAATGAATACACAAGCAATGCGGGATATGATGATGACGAGGATGATGACGAAGATGAAGATGAGGAAGAATTTGCAAATGAAGAAAGAAATTCTTTCTAAGAAAGATGTATTCAAATCTTATCTGATCTATTGGTTTACAGCAGAAATCTGTCATAGTTTTGAAAGAATGCAGGCACCAGGATTTTGTGCAGCATTAGTACCGGCATTAAAGAAATTCTATCCAAATAAAGAAGATAAACCACATTATATTGAAGCATTAAAACGTAATATGACATTCTTTAACACAGAAGCCCATTGGGGTGGAGGACCATGTTTAGGACTAACACTTGCTATGGAGGAAAAGAAATCAAGAAATTATGATGCGATTCCAGGTGAAATGATCGTCAACTTAAAAACAGGTTTGATGGGACCTTTAGCAGGTATTGGAGATACGATCTCATGGTCAACATTAATGTATCTGTTTATTGGACTATTCTTACCACTTGCTAAACAGGGAAATCCATTAGGTGGTATTGGACCAATCGTATTATTAACAGTGATCTGTTTTGGAATTGGGTATTTCTTAACATCAAAATGTTATACATTTGGATATTCATTTGCAGAAAATATGCTGAAGTCTGGATTGGTCAATATGATCATCACAGGAGCAAGTATTCTTGGATTATTCATGATGGGTGGACTTGCAGCAACATATGTAACAGTATCAACACCAATCAAATTTGTAACAAGTACATATACAACAACTTTACAGTCTATCCTTAATTCTATCGCACCTGGAATTCTTCCATTGATCGTAGTGCTTTGTATCTGGGGATATTTAGCCAAAGTAAAACGTAATTATTTTGCAGCAACATTAGGAGTTACAATTATTTCTCTGGTACTGGGATGTATTGGAATAATTATTTAAAAGTTGCAAAGCTTTTCAATTGACGTGTCTTGCAAAAGCTTTTATATACTATAATTAAGAATGAGTAATGAAGATAGAAAAGGGCAGGCAAGTTTGAGAGAAGAACGTTTTATTATTAAAGTAGTTGAAATGCACTATAAACAAGGATTGTCGCAACAAGAGATTGGCAAGAAGTTAAATGTATCAAGAACAACGATATCAAGAGCACTGGCGCAGGCTAAGAAACAGGGATATGTGCAGATTAAGATTAATTATCCAGAAGATCAGCAATTAATCTTGAAGGACGATTGGAAGAACGCTTTGGTCTGAAGGAAGCTGTGATCGCAAGTTCACTTAATGAGAAGATTTAAAAGAAGAGATCGCATTTTTTGCATCAGACTATCTGCTGAGAACTTTAAAAAACCATATGACGATCGCTCTTACAAGAGGAGTTACACTACAGAATATGGTAGAATTTCTCGGAAAAGATGTGAGACTTAAATTTTTAAAAACGGATGATGTGAATGTTGTACCATTGATGGCAGCAACGAATATATCGGTTTCAATGGATAAGGGATATCGAATGGCTTATTCAAATTATCTGATCGAAGAAGTAGCGAAGATCATTAATGGAAATAGTTATCAGATGCTTGCACCACAATATGTGACATCTCCAGAAGCTAAAAAAGTTTTCATGGAAGAGAAAAGTATCAAAGAAGTATTCGATCTTGCAAAGAGTGCTGATATTGCAGTAGCTGGTATAGGAACATTAGATCATAACTCAGCTTTGACAAATGCAGAATTTATTCCGATGGAAGAATTTGAGCGATTACAGAAAAAAGGTGGTACAGGAGAAATTCTTTCCCATGTGATAGATAAAGATGGAAAGCTGGTGAAAGATGAATTTGAAGAACATTTGCTAAGCTTGATCTTGAAGAATTTAAGAAAATACCGATCCGTGTCGGAGTTGCTTATGGTCTTGACAAGAAAGAAGCAATTCTCGGAGTGCTTCGAGGTGGTTATGTGAATGTACTGATCACAGACGAGAAAGTTGCGAATTACCTGATAGAAGAAACAAAATAACTATAAAGATAAAATCCCAGAGAATTTCATTCTTTGGGATTTTTTTGAAGAAAGGCATAATTATGAAGAAGGTAATAAAGAAAAAACTGGAAGAAACGAAACAACATGCATTTGAAAAGAAAGTTTTGCAGAGAGAAAAAGCAAAAGGAGCACCAAGAGTTGGTGAATTCTATAAGGAAAATGATATTTTGCTGGAAGATATCGATCTTGGACAGATTCGAATAGACATGAAACGTGAAGGAGAAGATATCACAAATAGTGAGATTGTTGAGATAACCAAGATTATACCAGTCAAAGACATATGATCGAAATCACGATTTATGAAAGAAAAGATCAAGAAGGATCAGATCAGAAAAGAAATGTAATGTTATTTGTTCATGGTGGAGGATTTATCGGCGGTGATGTAAAAACAAAAGGAAATCAATGCCGCTATCTTGCGCAGCAGTCTGGTGCGGTTGTTATCTCACCAGAATATCGTCTGGCACCTGAAACTCCATATCCGGGAGCAGAAGAAGACGTACTTGGAACGATCGACTGGTTAGAAGAAAATGCAGACAGATTCAATATTGATACGGATAAGATGGCGATCATGGGAGAAAGTGCGGGAGGCCATTTAGCGGTTAATGCTTGTCTGAAAGATAAAAAACAAAGGATGAAACTGGTAGTATCTGTGTACGGAGTTATGGATATGAGTGTAGCAGAAGATACACCATATCATTGGGATTACTCATTATACCAGATGGAGGAAGAACAAAAGGATTATATCATGAACCGCCTGTTCCGTTTTAAAGAGTTAAATGATTCTATGAATGATCTGTATTTACAAAATGGAGAATCAACTTTAGATGGAGAAATTTCCCCATTGTTCAGTGAACATCTTGCTGTTTGCCAAAAGTTCTGATGATCGAAGCAGAATTTGATTATTTTAAGATCTGTAATGAAGAATTTGTGAAAAAGTTAGAAGAACAAGGAAAAGATGTTGATGTCATCTATTACGAGGGATTAGACCATGGGTTCTTCGATCGTCTTGGAAGTCTTCCGCAGACCCAAGACTGTATTGATGAGATCGCGGAGTATATCAAAGAAATGTAGGAAAACGAAATTCAAATAAAAAGCAACTTGAAAAGGCAAGATGAGAAACATTTTCAGGTGCTTTTTTATTTTCTTTTTTTGTGTATTTAAAAATAGTTATTGACATGGTAAATTCTATGTGGTAATATAAGAAAATGTCTTAATGTGGGTTTGTCTGCCCACACTCTATGTAAAATTAAGAATAAGATTGTAAGAAAGATATAGTAAGATAGAGGGTTTCTTACAGTTGATGTAGTATATAAACCAGGTTTAGATCAAGAGGTGAAAAACGTCCATGGAAAAAGAACAGAATACAGCCAATAAAATCAGGTACAGGGATGCGAATCAGCTATGCCAGACAGGATGACGTCCTTGAAGTACCAAATCTGATCGAAATTCAAAAGGATTCCTATGATTGGTTTTTAAGAGAAGGATTAGCAGAGGTATTTGAAGATATCTCCCCAATCGAAGATTACAGCGATCAGTTAAGCTTGGAATTTGTTGACTATCAATTATGTAAAGATGACGTCAAATATTCAATTGAAGAATGTAAAGAAAAGAGATGCAACATAACGCTGCACCTTTAAAAGATGAAAGTAAAGACTTCATAATAAAGAGACTGATGAAATCAAGCAGCATGAGATTTTTATGGGCGATCTTCCTTTAATGACAGCAACAGGAACATTTATCATCAACGGAGCTGAACGTGTTATCGTCAGTCAGTTAGTGCGTTCCCCTGGAATTTATTATGGAATTGCTCATGACAAGATTGGTAAAGAGTTATACTCTTCCACAGTTATTCCAAACCGTGGTGCTTGGCTTGAATATGAAACAGATTCCAATGATGTATCAATGTACGTGTAGACCGTACAAGAAAAGTGCCTAATCACAGTTTTGATCCGTGCATTAGGTATCGGAACAAACGCAGAGATCAAAGAATTATTTGGTGAAGAACCAAAGATCCTTGCAAGTATTGAAAAAGACCCATCTGATAACTATGAAGATGGTCTGTTAGAATTATATAAGAAGATCCGTCCGGGAGAACCATTATCTGTAGATAGTGCGGAAAGCTTGATCAACAGCATGTTCTTCGATCCAAGAAGATATGATCTTGCAAAAGTTGGACGTTACAAATTCAATAAAAAATTAGCATTAAGAAATCGTATCAGTGGATTTATCTTAGCAGAAGATGTTTTAGATCCAACAACTGGAGAAGTATTAGCAGAAGCTGGAACGAATGTGGACATGGAACTTGCAGATAAGATCCAGAACGCAGCCGTAGCAAGTGTTATGATCCAGACAGAAGAAGGTGCTACAAAATACTTTCCAACATGGAAGTAAATCTTGCTGAATATGTAGATTTCAATCCAGAAGAGATTGGTGTTCATGAAGATGTTTTCTATCCTGTATTAGAGAAGATCTTAGAAGAAGGATATGAAGGAGAAGAATTAAAAGAAGCTCTGAAGAAGAATATTCATGAATTGATTCCAAAACATATTACAAAAGAAGATATCTTAGCATCTATCAACTCAATATCCATTAGAGTATGGAATTGGACATGATGATGATATTGACCACTTAGGAAACCGTCGTATCCGTGCTGTAGGTGAACTGCTTCAGAACCAGTATCGTATCGGTCTTTCAAGATTGGAAAGAGTTGTTCGTGAAAGAATGACAACTCAGGACATTGAATCTATCTCACCACAGTCATTGATCAATATCAAACCAGTAACAGCAGCAGTGAAAGAGTTCTTTGGAAGTTCTCAGTTATCTCAGTTCATGGACCACAACAACCCACTGTCTGAGTTAACACATAAGAGACGTTTATCTGCATTAGGACCAGGTGGTCTGTCTCGTGATCGTGCCGGATTCGAAGTCCGTGACGTACATTATACACATTACGGAAGAATGTGTCCGATCGAGACACCTGAAGGACCTAACATCGGTCTGATCAACTCTCTTGCTACTTATGCGAGAATTAACGAGTATGGATTTATCGAAGCTCCATATCGTGTACTGGATAAATCAGATCCTGAGAATCCAGTTGTTACAGACAAAGTTGTTTATTTAACAGCTGATGAAGAAGATAATTATGTAGTAGCACAGGCGAACGAACCTGTTGATGAAGATGGACATTTCGTAAATACTCATGTATCCGGACGTTTCCGCGAGGATACATCAGAATTTGATAAAGTAAACCTTGACTTAATGGACGTATCTCCAAAGATGGTATTCTCAGTGGCTACATCCATGATTCCTTTCCTGGAGAACGATGATGCCAACCGTGCGCTGATGGGATCTAACATGCAGCGTCAGGCAGTACCACTTCTTTCTACAGAAGCTCCTGTTGTTGGAACGGGTATGGAATCCAAGGCTGCATATGACTCTGGAGTCTGCATCACAGCAAGAAATGGCGGAGTCGTAGAAAGATCTACAAGTACAAAGATCGTAGTTCGTAATGATGACGGTCAGAGAGATGAGTACAATGTTATCAAGTTTGCACGAAGCAACCAGGGTAACTGTATGAATCAGCGTCCGATCGTATTTGTAGGAGACAGAGTAGAAAAGGGAGACATCTTAGCAGACGGTGCTTCAACAAGCAACGGAGAGATGGCTCTTGGTAAGAACCATTGATCGGTTTCATGACATGGGAAGGATATAACTACGAGGATGCGGTACTGTTAAGTGAGCGTTTGGTACAGGATGACGTTTACACATCTGTTCATATCGAAGAATATGAAGCAGAAGCCAGAGATACTAAGCTTGGTCAGGAAGAGATCACAAGAGATCTTGCAGGATTAAGTGAAGATGTCTTAAAAGACTTAGATGATAACGGTATCATCCGTATCGGTGCAGAAGTACGTGCCGGTGACATCCTGGTAGGAAAAGTTACTCCTAAGGGAGAAACAGAATTAACAGCTGAAGAGAGACTGTTACGTGCGATCTTCGGTGAGAAAGCAAGAGAAGTCCGTGATACATCTTTAAGAGTGCCACATGGTGCTTACGGAGTTGTTATGGATACAAAGATCTTCACAAGAGAGAATGGAGACGAACTTCCTCCTGGAGTAAACAAGAGCGTTCGTGTATACATTGCTCAGAAGAGAAAGATTTCTGTAGGAGATAAGATGGCTGGTCGACATGGTAACAAGGGTGTAATTTCCCGTATTCTGCCAGTAGAAGATATGCCATACTTACCAAACGGACGTCCATTAGATATCGTACTGAACCCATTAGGTGTGCCTTCACGTATGAATATCGGACAGGTGTTAGAGATTCATCTGTCCTTAGCAGCAAAAGTTCTTGGATTTAATGTTGCTACACCAGTATTCAATGGTGCAGACGAGAACGATATCGCAGATACATTAAGAATGGCAAATGACTATGCCAATACATCATGGGAAGAATTTGACGCGAAATGGCGTGATAAAGTTAACGATGATGTAATGGATTACTTATATGAAAACAGAGACCATAGAAAAGAATGGCAGGGTGTACCAATTGATACAACTGGTAAAGTAAGATTAAGAGATGGTCGTACAGGAGAAGAATTTGACAGCCCTGTAACAATCGGATTCATGCATTACCTGAAACTGCATCATCTGGTAGATGACA
>ENA-OQCX01001303-OQCX01001303.1-human-gut-metagenome-genome-assembly--contig:-NODE-1303-length-11758-cov-3.422750_pt1 | contig 11758 bp, 14 predicted proteins | sample MGYA00242762_ERZ504587 | MGnify/ENA primary metagenome ERZ504587 (study PRJEB26092, sample SAMD00036337) | human gut metagenome | host: Homo sapiens | study: EMG produced TPA metagenomics assembly of...
CTGGTATCTCCCATTGGATTTGGAAAGCTTATCCAAACTGTTTTTTACATTTCTTTTCATAGTCGGATTTTCACATTTGCAAGACTGTCCGCACTTTCTTTTACCAGTTTATCCAGCTCTGCTTTATTCTGGATTGCTGTGCCGGATGCATCTGTCAGAGAGGATGCCGTGCTCTGTAACTGATTCTTAAGCTCTGTCTGTGTTGCAATTGTCTCACCGAGCTTCCCTGAAATGTTGCCGAGCAATGCATTCAGTTTCGTATTGCCAAGTCCGCTCACTTTATCCGCCATATCATCTACCGAATTCTGCAGTGACTGATAGGCGGCTGTTACCTTTTCCACGCTGGATGCCAGAGTGTTCAATGTCGCCGCTACATCTGCCGCACTCTGTGAATTGGATGCAAATGCGGAATCAATGATCCCGGACATCTGTGAATAAAATTCCTTCCCGGAATTCAGTGCCGCATTTACACCATCCGTTGCACCGCTGATCGTTCCTTCAATTCCGCTGAATGATTTCTGTGTCGTCTTCAGGGAATCTGTTGTCTTATCCGAACGGTTCTGTGTCTCTTTCAGAAATGTGCCTGTCGTATCCAGAAGCTGCTGTGCAGATGTCGTCATTCCCGCAAAGGAACTTAATGTCGCAGATGCCACATTCAGGTCCGAACCGATCTGGTCCAGATTATTTGCCAGATTCCCTGCAATGGATTCTACTCCATTCTGATCTGCCACATTAGTAACTGCTTTGAAAGAAGCAATAACCGTATCACTGATCGTTTCAATAAATACTTCATTGACCTGTCTCTGGATCGCGCTTGCTCCTTTATCTGTAACCTTCGGTGCGATCGCATTTTCTTTTGCATTCGAATAGTATGTGATACTTGGTTTACTGATATTTTCAGAGAACAGACTCATCATATCTGTACTGAAGTTTTCCGGTATCACGATCGCCGCATAGTATTTTCCGGATTTTACTCCGGATACTGCTTTTTTCTTGCTGGTAAATACCCAGTCAAGCTGCGAATTACTGCGAAGCGATGTCAGTACCTGATCTCCCATATTCAGTTCGAGCGGAATCAGGCTGCCTTCATACCCCTTATCCACGCTTGCCACCGCAACTTTTAAGTTCCTGTATTTTTATATGGATCCCAGCTTGCTGCAATATTAAACCAGGCATAAAGGCAGGGAACAACGGTGATCCCCATAATGACGATCATAGCGATCACATTATTTTTAATCCGTTTTATATCCCTCCGAAAAATTTCCCATATATTTTTCATACGCCTTTTTCCTCCTTTATTCCCCGTATCAGATCTTCTGTTGTCATTCCTGTGGCAGCAAGCTGTTTTAACATCTTATCGTGTATATATTCTACACAGATCAGATACAGTGCAAGCGCGATCAGCGATACAATCCATAACACCAGAAATACCAGTTTGGATTCCAGGCTGAACATCAGTATCAGGAAAATGAGCGGGATAATGATCATTCCAAGGAATCCAAAGCGGATCATCTTCGGATAACGCTTCTCGAATTTCTCTGATCTTTCCAGGAATTCCTGTTTCCACTCATCATCTTCCATTAACGTCTTCATCATCATGGTCAGTTCCGGCCGTTTCCGCTCTGCTGTTTCCGTCTCTCCCAGCATCAGTTCTGTCTCTGACAGCCGCTTATCGAACAAATGATTCAGATTCATAAGCAGCGGACGAAGTACCAGACCGATGAAAATCGATATCGGGAAGAAGATTGCCAGTATTCCCAGATATCTCCAGATATTCGCTCCATACATACCGGCAATGCATTCACGCATTGCACTGATTCCATATGTGAAAGGAAGCAGCGGATGAAGTTTCTGGAAAAATGCAGGTGTCATCTCGATCGGATATGTTCCTGCCGATCCCGGGATCTGTAAAATAACCAGTACAACTCCCAGTGCTTTTCCGATATGCTTGAACGTAAGTGCCAGTGCATAGATCAGATTTACATAGATAAAGGAACAGAAGATGCCTACACATACGAATGCGACCGGGTGTACGCATTGTACTTTCAGAAGTACAATATCGCCCAGACACACGATCAGACCCTGTACCAGGCCTACCGCATGAATAACATCCATCTGCCAAAATAAGCCTGTGATGCCGTAAATCTGTGAATCTTCCCGTCTCTATCCACTTCCTGTTTCAGAATGGATACCAGGATCAGTCCGCCTACCCACAATGCCAGATTGGTATAAAACGGTGTCATACCCGATCCATAATTTTCCACATCATACAATACTTTCGACTGAATACTTACCGGCGAAGACATAAAACCAGCAATGGAATCCGCATCAATCCCCTCCAGAGAGGTCAGTTTCTGATATATCTGTGAACTTTGCAATGCTCCCAGATCGTCCTGAACCGAAGCCAGTGATTCATCTACCCGCTTCAGCACCTCTTTTGTCTGTCCCAGTGCCGAGGCACTGTCTTTCAAGCTGCTGTTGAGCTGATTCAGGATACTCTTCATCTGTTCAACCGTTGGTTCTACACCATCCAGTGTTGACGACAGGCTTCCGCTTAATGAAGCCAGACTGTCCAGTGACTGATTCAATTGCGGCATTAATGTCTGCGCAAAATTACTGCGGTAATCCTGCAGACTTTCCTTGCTGTCTTTTGCAAGCTTTTCCAGAGATGTCCGTGTACTCTGCGCTGTTGTCACTGCATTCTGAATTCCTTTATTGCCATTCTTCAATGAAGCCACCAGCCCCTGAAGGGACGCATTCTGGCTCTCCAGTTCGGAAATCTTTTGTGCGATCAATGCCGAAAACTGCTGTGATAATTCTGTATTTCCCTGAATCTGTTCATTCAGCGCTTTTAACTGACTCAGCAATTCCTGATTCCTGGTAAGGAGAGTGGATGCTGTTGTCAGGCTTCCGTCTACTGCTGTCAGAGCCTGTCCTGCCTTCGTCTCGAATATGCCAGTTTTGCCGATGCAGACACATAGGTATTATTCAGAAGCGTCTCGCCGTTCGACATACTATCCGAGAACTGTGTCGAAAATATTCCTACTGCTGTTCTTGTGTCTGAAAGTACCGTTCCGCTATCTGAAAGTGTCTGCACTCCTGATTTTGCCGATGCATTGACCTGATCCAGTGTTTTCACCGCATTCTGGATTACTTCATCTGACTTATCCACCGTTTTCTGAAAATTTTCCAGCACTTTGTTATATTCTTCCAGATTCTTCCTTGTCTCGGCAACCGCCCGGATCAGACTCGAATTTCCCTCCGTCACTCTTCCTGCGATATCTCCTGCTTTTTCACTCAGCAGCTTTGAAATGGATTCCGCCGCCACCGAAGAAAAGGTGTCATTGATCTCCTGCTGGATCGTGCCTGCACCTGTATCTGTGATCTTCGGGGCGATCGCATTTTTCTTTTCATTAATATAATAATCCAGCTCCGGCTGTTTGATATCTCCCGATAAAATGCTCAGAAGCGATTCGCTGAAATTATCCGGTATCACGATCGCAGCGTAATATTTTCCGGATTTTACTCCCTTTTTTGCTTCTTTTGCATCTACAAACTTCCAGCCAAGCTGGTCATTTTTCTTCAGATTATCTACAATATTTTGTCCTGCGTCCAGTGACATTTGCTCACTGTCGGCACCTTTATCCTCATTGGCAATCGCTACCTGAATTCCTTTGGTATTCCCGTACGGATCCATATTGGCAGCGATATTAAACCATGCATAAAGAGACGGCAGTACACTGATTCCAACCAGGATCAGTACCGCCGCACGGTTACGGAATAACCGGCCGAGATCTCTTTTGAAAATCTGAAATGATTTCTTCATCCACACATCCTCCTTTGGTATCGTCATATACATATCAGTATAACAAAAACATTTCTGAAAATCTACTCAAAAAACTGACTGTCAGTCATGTTTTTATTATAGCATTTGCCATACAGGCACCCGTATTTTTACCGTTCACGGTTTTTCTTATATTTTCCTTACATATTTCCAATCGAGTAGGGGAGATTTTCCCTCCCCTCTCACACCACCAGTACGTGCCGTTCGGCATACGGCGGTTCAATATAACTTCAAAGCATGACGTTCATTGTAATAATCAAGACAGCTTATAAGCCTGCTTTGGTAAATACGTCTTTAGAAATCGCCCTGACTACGCATGTCTTAGTCGCTACCCAATAATAGCGGTCACCACAATACGCTGTCACCCTCGCCAGGTCTTTTCCAATCCCTAACTTCTGCAATCCCCATTGCCGCTTCTTCGGCACTTTCCACTGTTTCCAGATGATAGCTCTGAGTCTTGTTCTTAGATGCGCGTCTATCTCTGTCATTGCTGTTTTCATGGAACCAAGAGCATAATAATTAATCCATCCTCTTGTCACCTGGTTGATTTTCTCAATCTTTCCCGTGACTGTGCCCGGCATTCTCCTACAAGTCAATTCTTTCAGTTTTCTTTGAAATTTCTTCACAGAATCCTGATACGGCCTGCACTTCCATTCTTTTGCCTTATTGTCCTTGTAAAATCCAAATCCAAGATATTTCAGCTTTTGTGGCCTTGTGGTGTGGGTCTTAGTCATGTTGACTTTTAACCCCAGTTTCCTCTGTATCCAGTCTGACACCGTCCGCATGACTCTTTTCGCACTTGATTCGCTCCTGACTGCTATGACGCAGTCATCGGCATATCTCGTGAATCGTAGTCCTCTTGTTTCCAGTTCCATGTCCAGTTCATTCAGCATGATGTTTGATAGTAGCGGTGACAGATTTCCTCCCTGTGGCGTTCCGAGTTTTGTTTCCTCGTAGCTGTGGTGTCATAACCCCTGCTTTTAGATACTTGCGGATAAGGGATTCCGTATCGCCATCTTTAATAATGTCGTGAACAAGACTCATCAGCTTGTCCTGTGGTACGTTATCGAAAAATTTCTCCAAGTCGATATCCACTATCCATTCGTAACCCTCGTTTAAATATATGAGCAGTTGCCTGATTGCCATTTCACAGCTTCTGTTCGGTCTGAAGCCATAGCTCCACTCCGAAAACAAAGGCTCACACATGGGGCTTATCACCTGCACGATTCCTTGCTGGATTACCCTGTCCATTACGGTCGGGATTCCGAGTTTTCTCACTCCACCGCCAGGTTTGGGAATCTCCACCCTCCTGACTGGCTGGGGTCTGTACTCCCTGCTCCTGATTTGTTCCCTGATACCATCCCAGTTCTCTTTGATATAGTCTCCGAGTTCTTCAATCGTCACCTCATCTACTCCGCTTGCGCCTTTGTTGGCACAGACTCTTTTGTATGCGGTATTCATGTTGTCATTGGATAGTATCTTTTCTAACAACTCTGACATTGCTTTGTGTGCTTTCTCCTTTCCGTTCCCATAGGTTCGCCTTAAGTTGTACAGTACCTGCTCATTTACGTTTTGCCTTTCCTGCTGTCAGGTATTCCATGGGGCATACATTTGATTACACGGTTACATTGTTCAGCCTTTAGCAACGCCCATTTCAGGCTTTGCCTACTACGGCTTCTGCTGACTTCTCACAGTTCGTTGTTACTACGGTAAATGCCACCGCCTGTGAGACCTCACGGGATAAGCCTGTCAGTCTTTCCTCGTCTACCTGCCTGATTTACGCACATGGGTTACGGTTGCCTTTTGGATTTCGCTGTTTTCTGCCAGCTTGTCCGCCGTGTACGCCTTGTATCAGGTTTCTGTCCGTCAAGCTACGATTTCGCTATCCCTTCTTCTCGCCTGTACCTCACGATACAAACCTTGGGAGTCGCTATGGGGTTCGTTGGCAACTACGCCCCTTGTGGATTTTCACCACAGACTGACGACATGCCCGTCATACAGAAAAAAGAGACATTGCCGATAGCAGTGTCTCTTTATCATTATTTTACAATACCAACCATATCTTTCACGGATTCAAATCCATTTTTCTTCATATATGCTTCGATTCCGTCAATGATCTCTATTGTTGCATTTGGATTATAGAAATTCGCGGTTCCCACAGATACTGCGGATGCTCCTGCAAGGATCATCTCGATTGCATCTTCCGGTGTAGCAATTCCTCCCATTCCGATAATCGGAATATTGACCGCCTGCGCGTCTGGTATACCATACGGACTGCGATTGGATGTACAACCGGTCCCGATACGCCGCCGGTCTTATTAGCTACCGCAAATGTTCTGCGATTGATATCGATCTTCATCCCGTCAATGTATTGATCAGCGACAGGGCATCTGCTCCGCCAGCTTCTGCCGCCTTTGCGATCTCTGTAATATCCGTAACATTTGGTGTCAGTTTCATGATGATCGGCTGTTTTGCGATCTTTTTGATCTGAGCCGTCAGTTCTTCTACATGCTTTGCGTCCTGTCCAAACGCAAGGAATCCCGCATTTACATTCGGGCACGAGATATTGATCTCCATCATATCGATCGGCTCATCCGCCAGCCGCTCAACAACCGCAAGATATTCCTCCGGCGCATGCCCGCAGACATTCACAATGATCTTTGTATCATATTTCTTCAGAAACGGAATATCTCTTTTGCAGAACAGATCGATTCCCGGATTCTGAAGTCCAATCGCATTCATCATCCCGCCGTAAACTTCAGCTACACGTGGTGTCGGATTACCCGGCCACGGGACATTTGCGACTCCCTTGGTCGTCACCGCTCCGAGACGTTCAGATCGACAAACTCACCGAATTCTTCTCCCGAACCAAATGTACCGGAAGCCACTGTAACCGGATTCTTCCACTCTACGCCGGCAATATTTACTTTCATATCCATTATAAATCCACCTCCGTAGATAAGAATACTGGTCCGTCTTTACAGATTCTCTTGTTATTCACGTTGCTGTGTGCATCTTTTTCCTTTGTCTTGCAGACACATGCCAGACAGGCTCCGATTCCGCATGCCATTCTCTCTTCCAGAGAAATATAACATTCGATCCCCTTCTCTTCTGCATAAGTCTTGATCGCCCGCAGCATTGGTGTCGGTCCGCATGCAAATATCATATCTGCATCCAGATTCTGCTCACGGATAGCATCCATGACATTCCCTTTTGTTCCTACACTTCCGTCTTCTGTGGAAATATATAAGGTCCCGTTCTGTTCAAATTCGTCTTTCAGGAATGTATGTGCATCTCTGTAGCCGACAACAATCTGCTTTTCTTCGCACTGCATCTGTTTGGCAAGTTCCAGGATTGGCGGAACACCGATTCCTCCACCCATCAGGAATACTTTTCTTTCCTTCTGCTTTCTCATATGGAAATCCATTTCCCAGAGGTCCGATCACCGGCACAGTATCTCCTGCCTTTAATTCCGAGAACTGTTTTGTTCCGGTCTTTTCTCCGGTTACACGGTATACCAGTCTTAATTTTTTTCCCTCTTTATCTATTTCACAGATACTGATCGGACGCGGAAGTAATTTGCTTGCATCTGCCGTGTATACAGATACAAACTGTCCCGGTCTGGCAGTCCGTGCTGCTTCTGTCTCAATCCACAGACTGTAGATCCCGTCTGCCAGCATCTCCTGTGACAGAACTTTCGCCTGTTCTTTCTTTTTCTCCATCTTCCTTTATCTCCTGTTAAGATTACTCTGTCATACGTTTTTATCTGTCTTTTTTGTCAGATAAGACCTTATCTGTTCTCAAGTGCTCCTTTGATATCTGCTACCATAGTCTCAACTGCTGCTCTGGATGCATCACCAAAGTTCTCAGCTCCAAACTTTGCATACTGCTCCTGCTTGTATGCCGCAATGATTCCTCTTGAAGAGTTCACGATTGCTCCAAGTCCATCCTCATTAAAGAAGTGTACCAGATCTTTTCCTTTTCCCCCCTGTGCACCGTAGCCAGGAACCAGGATATATGCCTTCGGCATTACTTTTCTAAGTACTTTTCCCATCTCCGGATAAGTTGCTCCAACTACTGCTCCTACATAACTGTACTCATCACCCATGACTTCTGATCCCCATGCAGCCACTTTCTCTCCGACCAGTTCATACAGCGGACGCCCATCAATCTTCTGATCCTGGAATTCTCCACTGGATGGATTGGAAGTCTTAACAAGTACAAAGATTCCCTTCTTTTCTTCTTTACATACATCCAGGAATGGATTGACTCCGTCTGAACCAAGGTATGGATTGACTGTTACAAAGTCTTCGTCAATGGTGCATATGTCTTGCTTCCTACTTTCACTTTTCCAATATGACCAACCGCATAAGCTGCAGATGTAGAACCAATATCTCCTCTTTTTATATCTCCGATGACAACCAGTCCTTTTTCCTTACAGTAATCTACCGTCTTCTTAAATGCCGCAAGTCCCGGAAGACCGAATTGTTCATACATCGCGATCTGTGGTTTTACTGCCGGGATCAGATCATACGTCTTATCTACGATTCTTTATTGAACTGCCAGATTGCTTCAGCGGCACCTTCCAGCGTCTCACCATACTCTGCAAACGCTTTCTGCTGAACCTGTTCCGGAATGTAGTTTAACATTGGATCCAGACCTACTACGATCGGTTGTCTCCTGGTCTTCTTTATGTTGCTACTAACTGATTAATCAATGTTCTTTTCCTCCTTATTTTACATGTATCATTCTTAATTTTACATTATTTATATTTTACCATAAGGCATACTAAAAGGGAATGCCTAACTGCATTCCCTTCCAAACTCTTCTTCTGCCATGTCATTGCCGGCACACCATTACTTCATCTGTGCCTTTACTGTCTCTACTGCTTTTTCAAGCTGGTTATCTGCATCCGGATTTTCTTCATCGCTCTGGTACTTGATTTTTACATCCGGTGTAATTCCTTTTCCATTAATGCTTCTTCCCTTTGGAGTAAAATACTCTGCAATCGTAAGTTTTACAGCTGTTCCGTCATCCAGATCAAAAATCTGCTGTACAACACCCTTTCCATATGTCTGGGTTCCTACAATCTTACCGATTCCATAATCCTGGATTGCACCGGAGTAGATTTCTGATGCGCTGGCACTGTTACCATTTACCAGAACTGCCAGCGGCTTGGTAACTGATGCTCTTCATCAGATTTCATCTCTGTCTTTTTGCCATCTTTGTCTTCTGTATAGACGATCATTCCCTTTGGCAGCATCAGATCCAGCATATCACATACCGTACTGAGTGAACCTCCCGGATTATTACGCAGATCCACCACTAATCCTGTCATTCCCTGCTTCTCAAGATCATCCAGTGCTTCTTTGTACTGATCATAGGTTACTGTATCGAATTCAGACACTCTGATATAACCGATCTTGTCATCCATCAGCTTATACTCTATTGTCTGTGCCTGCACAGTGTCTCTTGTAGCAGTCACAGTTACCTCCTCCGCATTTTCTCCTCTTAATACGGTAAGTTCTACTGTTGTTCCTTTTTCGCCTTTTATTTTACTTACAACTTTCGAAAGGTCTTTTCCTGTTACTTCTTTTCCTTCTACCTTATATAGGATATCATTGTCCTTAAGTCCAGCTTTTTCAGCCGGAGAATCCTTATATATCTGAACCAGGGTAATCACTCCTGTCTCCGTGTTCTGAGACATCACAGCACCGATTCCGGAATATTCCCCACCGGTCGATTCATATAATTCTTTCGTCTCTTTCTTGTTATAATATACCGAATATGGATCATTCAGCCCATTGATATAGCCTTTATAGATTCCATCTTCCAGATTCTTCTCTTTTACGTCCCCCATATAATGCTTCCTGACCAGGTTCTGTAATTTCCGATATCTTATCCTCTGTTTTGGATGTGATTATCGCTGCTTCCACTATTTACTTTTAATCCGCAGGACACAAGTCCCGCTGCCAATAACATAGCAAGGGCGCCACAAAGCGCCCCTTTCAAAAAACTATTTCTGTTTTTCATTTATCTGCCTCTTACTATGATCTGTCTTTTATTACAGATAGTTTGCCGGATTGACCGGTGTTCCATTCAACATTACCTGAAAATGAAGATGCGGTCCGGTCGAATTACCAGTTGTTCCCACTGCCGCAACATTCTGTCCTTTGCTGACTTTCTGCCCTGCACTTACATAAATCTTACTGCAATGCATGTAATATGTCAGCAGACCGTTACCATGATTGATTACCAGCAGATTTCCTGCATTTCCTGCATATCCTGCTGAGATCACAGTTCCTGCTGCCGCTGCATAGATTGGTGTTCCTGTTGCAGCTGCAAAATCAATTCCTTTATGATTCGTGCTTGCTCCTGCAATCGGCTGTGTTCTATAGCCAAATGGACTTGAGATATACCCGGCCGGACAAGGATGGGTAAACGTTCCATTCCCTGATACAACCGGCGAACCGGCAGAACTTGAAGATGAACCTGTATTCTTAGATGCCGCTGCTGCCTGCGCTTTTTTCGCTGCTGCCGCTGCTTCGGCTGCCTCTTTTTTGTTTTTTCTCAGCTGCGGCTGCCGCTGCTTCTAACTGAGCCAGCTTATTCTTTGTATCGCCAAGTTCACTGTCCAGCTTCTGTATCTCGCTTTGTTTGCTCGTCAGCAGTTGATTGACATTATCCTGTTTTGCGATCAGATCATCCTGCATTGTCTGCAGTTGTTTGTATTCTTTCTTAAGCTCTGCTTCCTGATTCTCCACATCTGTTACAACCTTCTGAAACTCCACCAGCATATTTCTGTCATAACCAGATATCGTACTGATATATTCTGCATTATTCAAAAATTCTCCGATTGATTTAGAAGAGCATAGGATTTCAATAAATCCGGTATTTCCGTTCTCATACATAAAACGGATTCTCTTTTTCATGCTTTCATACTGATCATTTTCATTTGCCTTTGCAAGAATCAGCTCGTCTTCTTTATTCGAAATTTCACTTTCCTTATCCGAGATTTTTTTCTTTGTCTTTTCCATCTCATTTACCAGATCATTCAGTTGATTGGCAAGAGATGTCTTCTCACTCTCGGCAGTTTTTTTCTTGTTCTCCAGCTCTTCTGCTTTTTTCTTTGTGTCATCTATCTCAGTTGCATACGCCGGCATGAACATTCCACATGTAAATGCCATTGTCAGCAGAAGACTTATCATCTTCTTTCTATTTATCATATGTCGTTCCTTTCCGGATCAGAAACATTATACCTTCAAATGCTTGCGGATTGTAAAGAAACTTCCAACAAAACCGATTCCCACACCTAAGGCGATTCCGATTGGAAGCAATGTTCTGTAAACAGTTGCTACCGGAAGGAAGTCTATAATGTTATTCAGCAGGCTGAATTTTGTCATAATATATGTAATTACTTTATCATACATAAAGTACAGAAGTACCAGCGGAATAACCGCTCCTACAGCTCCAATGATCAGACCTTCGATTACAAACGGAGCACGGACGAATCCGTCTTTTGCACCGATATACTTCATGATCGCAATCTCTTCACGTCTTACTGTAATACCCATAGTAACTGTATTACTGATCAGGAAAACAGATACTGCAAGCAGAATTGCAATAATTGCTACGGACACATAGCCCACCAGCTTATTCACGCTCGACAACGTCTTTGCTACCACATCTGATTTGTTGACTTTACGTACGCCTTCCAGTGATTTTGCAAAAGATACAACGCTCTTCTGCTTTGACACATCCGAAAGATACACTTCATAGTTGTCAGAATTTGCAAGCGGGTTATCACTCTTAAATCCTTCCGCCAGATCGCTGGACTCTCCAAAGTACTGACCTTTGAACTTGTTCCATGCTTCGTCTGCACTTACATAATTCACTTTCAGTACGCCGTCCTCT
>ENA-OQCX01001304-OQCX01001304.1-human-gut-metagenome-genome-assembly--contig:-NODE-1304-length-11755-cov-3.853715_pt1 | contig 11755 bp, 17 predicted proteins | sample MGYA00242762_ERZ504587 | MGnify/ENA primary metagenome ERZ504587 (study PRJEB26092, sample SAMD00036337) | human gut metagenome | host: Homo sapiens | study: EMG produced TPA metagenomics assembly of...
GGAGCGGGTGGTCAGCGATATCCCCGCCCCCACCGGCGACCCGGATGCTCCCTCAAGGCCTGATCTTTGACAGCATCTACGACAGCTACAAGGGCGTTATCGTCTACATCCGCGTGTTCGAGGGCACCGTCAAGCCCGGCGACACCATCAAGATGATGGCCACCGGGGCCGAGTTTACGCTGGTGGAGGTGGGCCACATGGGTGCCACCAGCTGACCCCCTGCAGCCAGCTGCAGGCCGGCGAGGTCGGCTACCTGACCGCCAGCATCAAGACCGTGCAGGACACCCGCGTGGGCGATACCGTCACACTGGCAGACCGCCCCACCTCCGAGGCCCTGCCCGGCTACCGTCAGGTCAAGCCCATGGTGTTCTGCGGCATCTACCCCGCCGACGGTGCCAAGTACCCCGACCTGAAGGACGCGCTGGAAAAGCTGCAGCTGAACGACGCTTCCCTGACCTTTGAACTTGAGACCAGTGCCGCACTGGGCTTTGGCTTCCGCTGCGGCTTCCTGGGCCTGCTCCACATGGAGATCATCACCGAGCGTCTCGAGCGGGAGTTCGACCTGGACATCATCACCACGACCCCCAGCGTCCGCTACCGCCTGACCATGACGGACGGCACCGTGGAGATGATCGACAACCCGTCCAGCTACCCGGACCCCTCCAACATCGTCAAGCAGGAGGAGCCTTTTGTGGATGTCCACCTCTACACCCCCAACGATTACGTGGTGCCCTGATGGATCTGTGCCAGCAGAAGCGCGGCGTGCTCATCGACATGAAGTATCTGGACGATGTCCGCGTGGATCTGCACTACGCCCTGCCTCTGGGCGAGATCGTCTACGACTTCTTCGATGCATCAAGAGCCGCAGCCGCGGTTACGCCAGCTACGACTACGAGTTCAAGGAGTACCGCGAGAGCGATCTGGTCAAGCTGGACTTCCTGCTGAACGGCGACCCTGTGGACGCACTCTCCATGATCGTGTTCCGGGACAACGCCTACGCCAAGGGTCGCCGCATCTGCGAAAAACTGCGGGACAACATTCCCCGCACCCTGTTTGAGATCCCGGTGCAGGCCGCCATCGGCGGCAAGATCATCGCCCGCGAGACCGTCAAGGCCATGCGCAAGGACGTGCTGGCCAAGTGCTACGGCGGCGATATCTCCCGCAAGAAGAAGCTGCTGGAAAAGCAGAAGGAGGGCAAAAAGAAGATGCGCCAGCTCGGCAGCGTCTCCCTGCCCAGCGAAGCCTTTACCGCTGTGCTGAAGCTGGACAGCGACGACAACTGATTCTTTATCCCTTCTATCATAGAATAACAGCAACAGCCCCCACCAGATACAGCAAAAAGCTGCATACCGTGGGGGCTGTTGCATTATTCTTGCCCTTCTTTACTTATCAGCATAAAAATTCAGCCGAACCATTTTTATCTATTCTTACAATTTCTCCATTTATTGTTGCATAGAGCGATTCATTATAAATCTCATAGGCCGAATTCCAATATCCATTTGCTCCATCAAATACAAACGTTTCTACGTCACTAAGATTCTGTCCCACCTGATTGATTGTCGTATAATAGTCATTTTCTTGACTCACTGTTACCAGTAATCCATCTTTCGTTGGATATATGCTCTTTATTGTCCCCTTTTGCGGTTCAACACTCCACGTCCCATCTTTTCTTATGATTCCCCAAAAAGGAACCCCATCAGGATTCAGCATTTGCAATGCAGCATACCCATTCATAAATCGTGGTTCATCAGTTGTAACCGGCTGAATGTTATACTGGCTCAAATCGATGATACAGTTCAAGTGAATATCATAAAATCCTGATGGATATTTCTCAAACTCACCTGTATCTCTTCTTGCATCAAGGTAAATCAGCCCCTCTGCCAATACTGGCGTTCCACTTCGCTGTGATTTAATACTCTTCCACTCCGGCAGTTCATTAAAGTCATCGTCCAAAACTCGAATGCTCGGTGCTGTCTGAAACATCACACCATTTTCCATTCTAATCTGACATGCATTAAATTCAGAAATATAATGGAGTTTTCCATTTGCAATGTTTATAAAGACATATCCATTCCATCCTCGGACACGATAAAGCGTTCCTCCGCAATAAATGAACGGAGTAGAGATTCCTTCTGCATTCATATCATATCCAGCATTCACAAGTGTCTCATAAAGATCATTCGGATTAAGCTCAGAGAACTCTGGCTGTGTCGTATCGCATTGAAAACAGATTGAGCCATCCATTTTTCTTGCGGTAAACGTAACTTTTGTCCCATCGATTCCATCTTCTCTCTTTATCGACCATAGAAGAACGCCCTCTTCATCCTTTGCAAACCGGATAATTTTTTCATTCTCTGGAAGCCATGATACCAGCAGCTGCGTTCCGTCTTCTGTTGCCATCATCCCATTACTAAGTAAGCACATACCATTATAGTATCCAGACACAACCCTGCTTCCGTCTTCAAACAGGTGATGAACCATTCCCTGTGCATCAAAAAGAACGCTTTTGTTCGATTGACCATCTCTGATTTCGCCTACTGAAAGTTCATCAAAATTGGGGAATGTCAAGTAAACATGCCCCTCTCCCACAGCTTCTAACAAACTCATCTTATCCGTAACGTTTTCCGCTGCTTTTTCAGAATCCACTATAGTTTCTTGTTGTTCAGACACACTTTTTCCATCTTGCGGATTCACTGTATCCGAAGCGCTTTTATTTTCCTGACTGCACCCGCAGAACAGTAACAAGGATATTATTGTAAAAAGCACAATATTCTTTAAGTTTTTCATATTGTCCTCTCCCGGAAGCTTTAATGTTTTAACGCTTCTTCAGCCGTATGATAATATGTGACAGTTTCACCATTGGGCAACTCAAGTTCAAGCGAATTATCATCGACAGCTGTAATAGGATAGGTTCTTGTTTCTCCATAGAAATCTGTAAGTTTCAAGGTATCTTCATCTACAATGCTCCATTTTCCCTGTCCGTAGTCTCCTCGAATCTGACAAGTACCATCATCATAAAGCGAAAGGGACAGTCGATCATCTCCTTGGAGATACCAATCCCCACTCATCAGCTCTTCTTTACTTTTTCCGCAACTCGACAACATTCCCATTCCACTTATGAGCACTGCAATTGTGGCCATTCTCAAGAAGTTTCGACGTGTAATCTCTTTCATTTTGCATCCTCCTCAAGCAATTCCTGTATTTTTGATATCCAATTGGATATCATACACCCAGCATAGCATCTCCTTGCGGTATTGTCAAGATATCCATTCAGATATCAGGAGGATTTTTATGGCCTACTACCGCCGAATCCGTGACATGCGCGAAGATCACGACTTAACTCAACGTCAACTTGCCGCCATTCTAAAAATGCCACAATCTCAGTATAACCGCTATGAACAAGGACTAAGAGACATTCCAACCGTTACATTAATTCAACTTGCTGATCTATACCATACCTCTACCGATTATCTTCTTGGTCGAATAGAAAATCCGGAATTTCCCAAAACATAAACAGAGAGCTCCCCCTGCATCATTTTGCTGCGATGCAAGAGAGCTCTCTATTTATTGTCTTACTTTCTCAGTTCAGGTTTATGAACCAGTTCATGGTATCCTTGATGCCTTCCATGGAATTCTTGATGATCTTTCCATAGACATAAATGGTATACGCCGCTCCGACGATCTGCACAAAGGCTTTTCCAAGCTCCACGCCATAGCTCAGCAGCGGCTTGACCTGATGCCAGAGGGGGCGGATCTGATCCTTCAGCTCCCCCACCCAGGCAGGAGCGCCGCCGGAGACCTGCTCCAGCTCCTCAGCGGGAATGACGGTGCACTGCGCCGGAAATTTTAAGTTCTGCTGCATGTCCGCTCCTCTCAAAGTGCCAGACTTGCCAGCAGCACCAGAACGACGCTTCCGGCCGCCAGCCCCATCGTTGTAAGAAGGGTGTCCGGGTCTACCTCTTTTTCCTCCACCACTTCCGCGCTGCCGCCGTTGGCAGACCAATGGGCATAGACGGTGGTATCCGCACCAAACGCCGTATCGTTGGCTTTGACCTGCACATCAATGGGAAAACCGGTGACATCATCTGTGCCAGAGGTGTACCAGCCATCGAAGGTGTAGCCCTCCATGCTGGCACCGGGCAGGCTGCCCAGTTTGCCCTCGTCATTGGTGCGCTCTGCGGCAGAGGTACAGGTGCCGCCGTTGGCATCAAAATAGACGATGACCTTTGCCGCAAAAGCGGTGGGGGTACACAGGCAGACCGCCAGCACACAGGCCAGCCCCGCCAGCATTCGTTTGAATTTCTTCATCCTGCGCTCTCTTTCCGGTTCAGCGTCAGACGCTGTAGCCCTGTGCCTTGATGACATCCACCACCTGAGAAACGTACTTCTGGCAGGTGTCGTGGTCAGGGGCCTCCACCATCACGCGGACTACCGGCTCGGTGCCGGACTCCCGGACAAGGATGCGGCCGGTATCTCCCAGTGCCTCGGCCACCGCCTTGACAGCGGCCTGCACAGCGGCATCGTCCTGTGCGGCCTTCTTATCGGTCACACGAACATTTTCCAGCACCTGCGGGTAGATCTTCAGCGGGGCGGCCAGCGCACTCAGAGGCTTCTTCTTGGCCAGCATGACCTCCATCATCTTCAGGCTGGTCAGGATGCCGTCACCGGTGCTGGCGTACTTGGAGAAGATGATGTGGCCGCTCTGCTCACCGCCGATGCGGCAGCCGTTCCTGGCCATATACTCGTAGACATACTTGTCGCCCACGGCAGTCTTGGCGTAGCCGATGCCCTGCTCGTCAAAGGCCTTGTACAGACCAAAGTTGGACATGACTGTGGTAACGACGGTATTGGTCAGCAGCTTGCCGCGCTCCTTCATGTAGCAGCCATAGATGTACAGGATGTGGTCACCGGTGATCACATTGCCCTTTTCATCCACGCAGAGGCAGCGGTCTGCATCGCCGTCATAGGCAAAGCCCACGTCCAGACCCTTTTCCACCACGAACTTCTGCAGGCCCTCGATGTGGGTGGAGCCTGCGTTCAGGTTGATGTTCAGGCCGTTGGGCTGGTTGTTGATGACATAGGTGTCTGCGCCCAGTGCATCGAACACGCTCTTGGCAATGTTCCAGCTGGCACCGTTGGCGCAGTCCAGACCCACCTTGATGCCCTTGAAGGAGTAGATGCCCAGGCTGATCAGGTAACCCATGTAGCGGTTGCGGCCTGCCACATAGTCCACGGTGCAGCCGATATGCTCCCGGTGGGCAAAGGGCAGCTCCGGCCAGTCCTGATCAAAAACATGGAGCTTGCCGTCGATATAGTCCTCCACCAGCAGCAGGGTCTCCTCAGGCATCTTTTCGCCGTAGCAGTCGATCAGCTTGATGCCGTTGTCGTAGAACGGGTTATGGCTGGCGGAGATCATAATGCCGCAGTCAAAATCATCCACGCGGGCAATGTAGGCCACGCTGGGGGTGGTGGTGACGTGGAGCAGGTAGGCATCCGCGCCGGAAGCGGTCAGGCCCGCCACCAGGCTGTACTCGAACATGTACGAGCTGCGGCGGGTATCCTTGCCAATGACGATGCGGGCAGGCTCGTTGTTGCCGCTGCGCTCCCGCAGTGCATTATAATACCAGCCCAGAAAACGGCCCACCTTGTAGGCGTGGTCGGCGGTCAGGTTCACACCGGCCTCGCCACGGAAGCCATCGGTTCCAAAATATTTTCCCATGATCCTCTTCTCCTTCTATTGCAACGTTACGTTTTCTCTTATCCCTGAGAGCGCTCTCTCCTTGCTCTTACTCTTTATAATAGCATAAAACCGGAAAAGAATCCATGGGTTTGGGCATTCTGTGCAGCCCATCCCCGGAACAACAGCTCTTTTTTCAGCCTTTACTGCATCTTTAGGAAAAGTATGGTATACTTTTCATCTGGAGTAGAATAGATATGGAGGGATCCCCATGAAGCAGAAGACCCGCTGGCATGACGCGCTGGTCCTGGCCGCTGTGCTGTGCGCCGCCTTTCTCATCGTGACCGGCACACAGCAGATCACCGGCCGGATCGATGGCGTTGCATCGATGGTGTTTGTTCTGGCAGTTTTTTTGATCTCGATCTATACGGATGGTTATGTGTTTGGCGTGGTGGCTTCCCTGATCGGCGTGCTGGCCGTGAATTTTGCGTTCCGCTCCCCTTACTTTGCCTTCAACTTCACCCTGCCGGAGAACCTGTTCTCGGGCATGGCGATGCTGGTGGTGTCCATTATGACCAGCACCCTGACCACCCGCATCAAAAAGCAGGAACAGCTGCGGATGGAGAGCGAGACCGAAAAGATGCGGGCCACCCTGCTGCGGGCCGTCTCCCACGATCTGCGCACGCCCCTTACTTCCATTTACGGGGCCTGTTCCACGGTCATTGAAAATTATGACAGCCTGGAAAAAGAGCAAAAATTAAAACTTCTTGGCGAAGCTGTTCCGATGCCCAGTGGCTGAACCGGATGGTGGAGAACCTGCTGTCCGTCACCCGCTTTGACGGCGGGCAGGTGGCCGTGCAAAAGACCCCCACCGTGCTGGACGAGCTGATCGACACCGTGCTGGTGCGGTTCCAGAAGCGCTACCCCAAGGTGCCCGTTACCACCTACCTGCCTGACAGCTTCATCGTGATCCCCATGGACTCAATGCTGATCTCGCAGGTGCTGACGAACCTTTTGGAAAATGCCGCCGTCCATGCCGAGGGGATGACCCAGCTGACCCTGCGGGTGTTCACGCTGGGCAGCCGGGCGGTGTTTGAGGTATCGGACAACGGCTGCGGCATCCCCGAAGGAGCGCCTGCGCACCCTGTTCACCAGTGTGCTGCCCGCCGATGCCGCAGCCGACAGCGGCAAGCACGGCATGGGCATCGGCCTTTCGGTCTGTGCCGCCATCGTCAAGGCCCACGGCGGCGAGATCCAGCCGAGAGCAAGGTGGGCGAGGGCACCACCATCCGCTTCTGGCTGGAGACCGAATCGATCGAGACGGAGGAAAATGAAGATGAGCAATAACAAATTCAAGGTTCTGGTCGTGGAAGACGAGGCCAACATCTGCAGCTTTATTGAGACGCTGCTGGAGACCAACGGCTATCAGGCCCTTGTTGCCAACACCTGCGCCATGGGCCAGACCCTGTTCACCTCCCACAATCCGGACCTTATCATCCTGGATCTGGGCCTGCCCGACCGGGACGGACTGGAGCTCATCCGTTTTGTGCGGCAGAAGTTCCTGACCCCCATCGTCGTGCTCTCGCCCGCACCACCGAGCAGGACAAGATCGAGGCGCTGGATCTGGGAGCCAACGATTACATCACCAAACCTTTTGGCACCGGCGAGCTGCTGGCCCGGGTGCGCGCCGCCTGCGCACCAATCGCTTCGGCGTGCTGGGCGGGATGCCCGGCGGCGTGTTCCGGGCACAGGGGCTTGAGATCAACTACGAGCGCCGCAAGGTCTTTGTGGACGGTGCCGAGATCAAGCTGACCCAGACCGAATACAACATCGTGGCCTTCCTCTCGGAACATGCAGGCCGGGTGATGACCTATGCCGCCATCGTTCGGGCCATCTGGGGCGATACCGACTGCGGCAGCACCAAAAAGCTGCAGGTCAACATGGCAAACATCCGCAAAAAGCTGGGCAGCGTGCCCGGGCGCAACACCTATATTCTGAACGAACTGGGCGTGGGATACCGGATGATCGACGAGGACACCGATGCCAGGCCCGAAAGCTGAGGACTGCGTATGCTTCCTGCACTGATCATTTTTCTGCTGACCTATCTTCTGATGCTGGCCCTGCCGCAGTACCGGCCTTTTGCCGCGCTGGGCGGGGCCGCTCTGTTTCTGGCTCTGGGCGCGGCGGGCCTGTGGGACTTCACCCTGATGGATGCCGCCCGGGCCGTGGACTTCAATGTCCTGCTGATGATGGCGGGCACCATGGGCACGGTCTCCCTCTTTATTGAGAGCAGGATGCCCGCCCGGCTGGCCGAGCTGCTCATCGTGCGGGTACCCAATGTGAAATGGGCCGTGTGTATGCTGGCCCTTTTTGCCGGAGTCATCAGCGCCTTTGTGGACAATGTTGCCACAGTGCTCATGGTGGCCCCTGTGGGCCTTGCCATTGCCCGCAAGCTCAAGATCTCCCCCGTGCCCGTCCTCATCTCCATTGCGGTCTCCTCCAACCTGCAGGGAGCCGCTACCCTTGTGGGCGACACCACCAGCATCCTGCTGGGCGGCTTTGCGGGATGAACTTCTTCCATTTCTTCTGGATGGAGGGCAGGCCCGGCATCTTCTTCGGGGTGGAGCTGGGGGCGCTGACCTCTCTGGGCGTGCTGCTGTTCACTTTCCGGCACGAGACCCAGCCATCTCGGCCACGGTGGAGACCGAGGTCACCGACACCGTTCCTCCGCCTGATGCTGCTGACGGTGGGCCTGCTCATCGCGGCCTCCTTCCTGCCCCAGCCTGCGGGCGGGCTGCCGCTGGCACTCTACGGCCTGCGCAGCGGGCTGATCTGTGCAGGGGTCTGCCTGTTCGGCATCCTGCGCGCTGCCTGCGCCGCCGCTCGTTCGCGCGTTCGCGTGGCGGCCGGAGCGTGGGACTGTGGACACCTGCTGCTGTTGTTCGGGCTGTTCATCCTGATCGAGGGCATCCGCAAGGCCGGGGTCATCGATGCCGCCGCCCAGCTGTTCTACACCCTCTCCGGTGATGATCCTTCCGTCTCTATACCTGCTGGTATTCGTCTCGGTGGGCCTTTCTGCCTTCATCGACAACATCCCCTATGTGGCCACCATGCTGCCGGTGGTGCAGGGCATTGCCGGGCTGATGAACGGCGGTGCAGGCTTCCCGCCCGAGCTGTTTTATTTCGGCCTGCTCACGGGTGCAACTCTGGGCGGCAACCTGACCCCCATTGGTGCTTCGGCCAACATTGCAGCCATCGGCATCCTGCGCAAGCATGGTGAGCAGGTACGCACCCGTGATTTTCTGCGCATCGGCATCCCGTTCACACTGGCAGCTGTTCTTACGGGCTATGTGTATCTCTGGCTGGTGTGGGGCGCATAAGCGCTGCCGTGCCAAAGTAGAAGCAAAAAAACGCGCTGTGTCCAACGACACAGCGCGTTTTTCTTGTTTATTCCAACCCGATCTGCTGGGCGTATTCCTCCAGCAGCTCCCGCTCCAGGAAGGGAGTTTTCACGCCCTCACGGTCGCGGTAGGTCTCGTGGCCCTTGCCGATGACGGCGATCAGGTCGCCCTCCTGGGCGTGATCCACGGCGTAGTGGAGTGCGTCCAGACGATCGGGGATCTCCACAAACTTGGCATCGGGGTTGCCTTGTTCATGCCCACCCGGATATCGGCGAGGATGTCCTCGATCTTCTCAAAGCGGTTGTTGTCCTCGGTCAGGATGGAGAAATCTGCCATTTTGGCGCAGGTCTCGCCCATGCCGTAGCGGCGCAGCTTGGAGCGGTTGCCGCCGCAGCCGAACACCACCACCAGCCGGTGGGGGTGATAGGCCCGCAGGGTGGTGAGCAGACTCTCGGTGGAGACCTCGTTGTGGGCGTAATCCAGCAGGATGGTGAACTTTTTGCTGATGGGCACCAGCTCCACGCGGCCCTTGACCACGCACTTGCCCAGACCCTCGTGGATGGCGGCATCGGGCAGGCCAAGCACCTTGCCCACAGCCAGGGCAGCCAGCGCGTTGTAGACGCTGAACTCGCCGGGCATGTTCACCCTGACATCCATGCTGTCTCTGCCGGAAACATGGAACGCCACGCCCAGAAAATCGTGGGTACGCAGCAACTCACAGCCCTCGGCGCGGTAATCGGCCTTTTCACTGCGGCCATAGGTCACCAGCTTGCAGGTGTGGCCTTCCAGCAGGGCTTCGGTGTTCTCGTCATCGATGTTCACCACACCCACATCACACCGCCGGAAGAGCTGGCCCTTCCAGCTGCGGTACTCCTCAAAGGTCTTGTGCTCACCGGGGCCGATGTGGTCGGGGGAGAGGTTGGTGAACACGCCGATATCATAGTGCACCCCCGCCACACGTCCATCATCAGGCCCTGGCTGGACACCTCCATCAGGGCCACATCGCAGCCTGCGTCCAGAAACTGGCGGAAGGTCTTTTGCAGCTCGTAGCTCTCAGGGGTGGTGTTGGCGGTCTCCTGATGGCGGCCCATGAAGTAGATGCCGTTGGTGCCGATCATGCCGACTTTTTTCCCGGCAGCTTCCAGCACGCTCTTGATCATGTGGGTGGTGGTGGTCTTGCCCTTGGTACCGGTCACGCCGATCATGGTCATCTGGCGGGAGGGGTTGCCAAAGAGGTTGCCGCTCATCAGCGCCATGGCATAGCGGCTGCTCTCCACCTTGACCACGGTCACGCCGGGCATGGCAGAAAGGTCAATGTCGTGCTGGATGACCAGCACGCTCACGCCCTTGGCGGCACAGTCCGCGGCAAACTCGTGGCTGTCGCGCTGGGTGCCCACGATGCAGACAAAGGCAAGGCCCGGGGCCGCCTTCCGGCTGTCGTAGATGATGTCCTGCACTTCGGTATCCAGGCTGCCCTGCACCAGCGTAAAGGGCACGCCTTCCAGTAATTGTTCCAGCTTCATAACATTACACGCTCCTTATTGGGTCGTTTGGGTTGGGTCTGCATCGCCCGCTGCCGGGGTCGTTCCCTCGGCGGGGGTCGGCTGTACAGTCTGTCCGGCTTCGGGTCCTGCCGGGGTTGCAGCGGTATCCGTTGGTGTTTCGGCAGCAGCATCTGCGGCGGCTTCACCCTCTGCCGGGGCAGTGCCGTCTGTGGCCGTGCCTTCTGCTGTTTCACCGGTCACACCTTCTTCGGCGGGTGTTTCCTCCACCGGTTCAGGCACGATGTAGCCGGAGGGCAGCTCCGGCTCACCCTGTGCAAAGGTGAACTTGCGGGTGCTGGACATGCTGATATGGGTGAAGTCCAGCTTTCCAGTGTCGGTCGCGGCACAGCCCTTGCCGTCCTCATTCAGCAGGACGTGCTTTGCCAGCTTGAGCTTATATTCCAGCTCGTTCAGAGTGCCCAGCCAGACACTGATGCGGTCCTGATAGAGGAAGGCCATCTCGTCCACATCCGCAAACTCGATGCGGGTCACGTCGGCGCTCATGCCTGCGGCATCCAGCGCAGCCAGCAGGGTGTTCAGGCTTTCCAGCCGCTGGTCTGCCTCCTCCTCAACAGTGCCGGAGGCGCGCTGTTCGGCGGCGCTGTCCGGGATGCTGTCGGCCTTGGGCTCTGCCGCAAAGGTCAGCTGTTCGCCGGGCTCGGCAGAGACCGGTTCGCCGCCGTACAGGGTGGGCAGACCGGCAGGCTGAGCAGAATCCTTTTCCAGGATCTTCAGGCCTCCCGAGAGGGTCAGCCAGCCGGAGGAGGTCTGCATGGCCCAGGCAGGCCGGGCCTCTGTCACCCGCACCACCACGGTGCCGGGGTAATCCCGCTCCACCCGGATATCCTCCAACATGGGGAACACTTTTTCCAGCGCGGCGGCCTTGCTGCCAGGGTCAAAGCTGAAGATATTCTCTTCCGGATGGACATCCAGCGCCTGCAGAATCTGGTCGCTGGTATAGCCGCCGGCCTCCTGCACCACACCGTCCGCTGTCTGCACCTGAATGGAGCTGATCTTGAACAGCATCGTCACGGTGAGGTAGACCCCCGCGCCGATAACGCAGAGCAGCATGACAAGGGCCGTGAGCCGCCGCATGAGCCTGCGCCGCCGGATGGCGGCCCGGGTCAGCTTCC
>ENA-OQCX01001305-OQCX01001305.1-human-gut-metagenome-genome-assembly--contig:-NODE-1305-length-11741-cov-1.812898_pt1 | contig 11741 bp, 18 predicted proteins | sample MGYA00242762_ERZ504587 | MGnify/ENA primary metagenome ERZ504587 (study PRJEB26092, sample SAMD00036337) | human gut metagenome | host: Homo sapiens | study: EMG produced TPA metagenomics assembly of...
CACCGACCCCCAGAGAGGGCTTGTGTTGTAGCGCGCCGGGCTTTAGGGGGTTCCAGCAATTCAATGCGTTATTTTTTCACACACCTCGCGGTATGCGGACTCAAATAGATTTAAGTCGTCGGGCAGGCTGACGTTGGCAAACTCGTCCATCAAAAATGCACCGGCACGGGCAGGCTCCCGCCGTGTACCCGGTCGGCGCTGTAAAACAACTCCTGAAAAGTGCTGGCATACAAAAGGCTCACCAGGAAGTTAAAGCTGGCGTCGTTGTCCGGGATAAGGGCAAAGAGCGCCACCTTCTTTTCTCCCAGTCTGGCCAACTCCAGCTCATCGGTGGCTGTGAGGGCTGCCACCGATGAAAGGTTGAACTTCTCCAACCGCGAGGCAAGGGTGATCTGGATGGATTTGAGGGTCTTGGCGCTGCCGGAGCGGTAGTCCTTGTAATACTTCACCGCGATGTGGTCGGGGGAACGCATTTCCAACCGGTCAAACAGCTCATCCAACGGGGATTGGTAGGAATCATCATCCTCCCGCACTTCACCGGCCCGGAGCATTTCCATCACCATGGGGAAATTTTTCTCGTCCTCCGGTGCTTCATAATGAAGGTAGAACACCAGCGCCATGAGAAGCATACTGGCCGCCGTATCCCAGAAGGGGTCGTTACTCTGGCTCCCTTTGGGGGTGGTGGCTTTGAACAGGTTTGTCACCATCTTCTGCACATCGTTGTCGTTCTTGAGATAAGCGAAAGGATTGTAGCAGTGGCTTTTCTCCATGTTCAAAAGGTCAACCACCTTGATCTCATACCCCTGCCGTTTTAGCAGGCCGCCGCAGTCCCTCAGCAGCTCACCTTTACAGTCCAGGATGAAGAAAGAGGTATTGGCCTGGCAGAGGTTCACTTTTGCGTAGAAGCGGCTCTTTCCCGCGCCGCTGCCGCCGCAGACCAGGGTGTTTAACGTCCTGCGGTGCTTTTTCCCGTCCAGCCCCATGCGGACATGCTGGGTAAAAATGCGGTTTTGGAACGGGTCTTTATCCCGGTATTTCTTGTTCACGGCCCGCGGATCGCCCCATTTGGCGGAACCGTGTTCCTCGCCCCTGCGGTAAGTGCGCCGGGATGAGAGGTAAATCCAATGCCCAGCCCATAGGCGGACCATAAAAATGAGGACAGCTTTTCCGCTGTCCTCACACCATACGATCTGAAAGGGATGGTTCATCGCCGCAGGCAGGGCCTCCAGGATTTCGGAAAGCCCACCGGAAAGGGAAGGCGCAATCAGCAGGGCAAGCCATATCACCGGGAAAAGCCCCAGGCATAGAGCCAGAGGCCGCCCGTCTTGTTATCGGGCTTCATCCCGACGCTTCGCTTTCTTGTCTTTTTGGGATGGGGCGTCAATGGTTTTCAGCAGAACATCCTCTACCGGGCCGGGATCGCGCTGTTCCTCCAGCATGTCGTTGCGCAACTCGTTGAGGGCGCGGATCATAATCCGTGCTCATAGCTGTCCAGCGTAAGGACAACCTTTTCCTGTCGTTCCATCGGTCAAACCTCCTTTACCGTTCCTGTTCTTTCTGCCTGCTGGCGCGGGTGAGGCCCATGGCCCTGGCCATGCGGCCATTGAGTTCCTTAAAGGTGTCGCGCATATCCGTAAGGGCCGCCGGAACCACCTCTTTGGGGTCTTGCCCCTGGAGCACACCGTCAAGCCGGGAAATGTCATACTCCTGTGCGTCCACACCATACCGTTTGCAGAGCATATAGCTCACCGCGTAGGCTTTGTAGCCCTCTGTCTCGCGGGAATACCCTTCCCGGTTTCTGACAAGCTGCACATTGGCCACCTCCAGGGAAACGCAGCGGAAGATGTCCGGCGCATCCATGCCCTTTTTCACCAGGATGGCGTTCTGCTCCGGGTCATACAAAGCGCCCCGTCCCTGGGGTAGTTCCTCCGTTGCATGGATGGGCGCTGGGGAACTGGCGATGAGGCCCTTTAGGAGCAGGCGTTCATCGTAATTCACCTGGGGCTGGGCCTCACCCCGCGCCGTGGTCTGGGAAACGTCAAACACTTCCTTGGCAAAGAAGTTCTGGCCTACGCTGCCGTCCTCACGCCGGTACGCCTTTCCCGGTTCCAGGATGATGATGGGCAGGCGCTTTTCTTCTTCCAGAATCTCAATACCCTGGGAAGCCCATTCCTTATAGCCGCCCACGCGCTGGGCGTTGGGGCACTGTTCCCCGATAAGGATGGCGTTACGGGCAGAGTGGAAGGGGAACCGGCTCTGCACATCCAGATATGCTTTCATATCGCCCCGGCCCTCGGAAAACTCGCCAAACTTCTTATCCAGGGTGGCGTAGCTTCCCCCCGCTGCTTTTCCTCGCGGAGCTGCCACCATTGTTTTTTCGGCTTTTCCTTTTGCGGCTTCGGCTTCTGGACAGGTTCTTTTTGGGGCTGCTGTTCAAACAGATCGTCAAAGTTATTCATCACAGATTACCTCTCTTTCGATTTTGATTTCTTTTTGGGCTTTGGCTGTTGGTGCCTGGTGGTTTTCTGCGCCGCCTTCTTCTGGGGCGCTGCCGGTTCCTCGTGCCGGGCGGCTTCCGCCTCTTTCTTCCGCTGGGTCTGGATGTCCCGCAGCTCCTGCCGGACAGAAGGCTTCCCGTCCCCATCAGAAGTACCCCTTGCGGAGCTGCTGCTGTTCTCTGAGATAGGCGCGGACGGATGGGATTTCTCCGCCGCTCCCGTAAAAGGGGCGTTTTTCTCCGCCGCCGGATTTTCCGCCTGCGCCTTTTCCTTTTGGGCGGGTTTCTCCATCAGCTCGTCCAGAAGTTTGTCGTCCTCGCTCTTTTCCGGCGCAGCTTTCTCCGGGGCTTCCGGTTCGCTGCCGCGCTCCTCGCGGGATTTCTCGATGTCCTCCTTGATGGACGCGGTATCCACCACCGTGAGGTTGAACTTCTCCACGATCCGGTTGGCCCTGGCCGCGTCGTCCTGGAATACCAGGATGTCGATGGTATCATCCTCTTTCCTCACAGGGATCGGGGCATAGAGGATTCCATAGCCCTTTGCCTGCTTGGCAACTCCGGGGCGTCCTCCTTCTTGATGGTGTAAACCTTTAAGGGGCGCTTTTCCCGTAGCATGGCTTCAATACGGGCCTTGCCCTTGGTTTTCTTCTGGTCTTTCAAGACCGTGTAAAGGGCGGCGGCCAGATTTTTGGCGGCTGCGCCTGTAATCTTGAGGGCCACTTCCGCACCCTCCAGGCTCATGCGCACCACCTGTTCCGCCGCGTCGCCTGAGTTATACATAGAAAATCATCTCCTTTCCGTCCGGCCTGCTTCCTGCCGGGCCTTATCCGTTTTCCCGGCCTGCTGTTCCTCGCGGGCTGCCCGTATCTTCTCTTTGAGAGAGAGGGAACGCGCCGCGATGTCCTCGCACAGTTTTACCTCCCGGCGCAGGTCTTTCAGCCGCCCGGAGAGGGCAGCGATCTCCGCCCGGATCTGTTCATGCCGGGCGGGGTCGGCCAGCACCGCCTTGGTGCGCAGCTTCCGGTACAGGCTTTTTCGCTGTTCGGTTAGGCCGGTAAGCTGAGATTTCACATCGGCTTCATAGGCGTTGAGCTGCTCCAGGGTGTCAATGCTGTGGTGGGAAAGCAGCCTTGCCTCGTCCGTCAATTCCTGCGCCCGGATCAAGTCCTCCCGCAGCACGTGGGGCACATGGCCCGGCTGCCGCTTCTGCTTTTTGGGGAATACCCCCAGCAGATAACAGTAGTGGAAGTAGAGGCGCGAAAGCCCGTCACCTTCCTGGCCTGCTTCAAATCCCCCGAAAGCCTGCACCGCTTCGGCTCCGGCGCTGCCTCCCTTTGCGGGCGACGCTGGGCCAGAATCCGTCTGCGGATGTTCTCCAGGGAATACGCTTCGCCCAGGTTGCGCATGAGCTTTCTTCCGCTGTCCCTGCCGGGCGCTCGCACGGTGATGTCCTTGCCCACTTTGATGTCGTAGCCCATCTGCCGCAGGTGATAAAAAAACTGCCTCTCCGTCATTGACTGGCGGATGGCAGCGTCCACATCGGCTTTGATGAGGGAAAGGTAAGTGGGGCGGCCCTCCTGTTCGGCCCGCCACTCCCCGTAGTGCTTGGATTTTCCCCGCTGGGGATGTTCGATCACGGACAGCCCATACTCCCGGCACAGCCGGTCGGATTCCCGCTGCATGTCGTAGTAATCCTTTTCGGTACGGTGGTACTTGATCCCGTCAATGAACGAAACCGTGTTCACCACAAAGTGGTTGTGCAGGTGATTGGATTTATCCAGGTGGGTTGCCACCAGCACCTGGTATTTCTCACCCCACAATGCTTTTGCCAACTTCAGCCCGATCTCATGGGCCATTTCCGGGGTGGCCTCGCCGGGGGCAAAGCTCTGATAGCCGTGATAAGCCACCGTGCCTTCCTCCTTGCCAAACCGCTTTTTTACGGCCATCATCTCATCACGGGCGGTGGTGGGGCTGCAATTCACCCCGGAAACAAATCGCTGCATGACAGGCACATCCTCATCGTCCACCACCGCTTTTCCCGTTTTCTTCTGCTGGATGGCATACTCGATCACGTCGGAAAGGCCCTGGGCCTCCTTTGTGTCCATGTCTGGTTTCTCAAAGCTGGCGGGGTTTTCCGTCTTGTCCGGGTTTTCGATATAGATGAGAACCTTGCCCAGCCAACCGTTTACCCGCCAGATGGATGTGGTAGCCACGTCACACCGCGCTTCGCTTATCGCTTTTGCCGCAAGCGTCAAAAGGCTCACCGCTGCGCGGGTGTTCCTTTTCCCCACGAAGCAGGCTTCGCGGGGGCCCCTCCATGTCCATGGGCTTTGGCAAAATCACCGCCTTGGTAATGTCCCGGATAAGTTGATCGAATCTTTGCAGGGCCTCGTCATACCGGCGCTCGTCCATCACCCCCAGCACATGGGCTTTCTGGGCGATCTGGTTTAAGTTGTTCCCAATGCTGTGCAGCTCCCGCATAAAATCGAAATACGCCGGGGGCGGCGCGTCCTGGGGAACCAGGCCGTTTATCAGGTGGCGCAGGTATGCTTCGCGTGAGAGCCTGCTTTTCTTCACATGCTTGTTTAACAGCTCGGCCTCTTTGCGGTTTAAGCGCACTTTAATCTCGATGTTCCGCTTGCCCATGGCCCTCCTCCTTTCCGATACGGTTGATCTGCACAAGCACATGGCAGTGACACCGCCCAGGCTGCCCAGCAGAAAACCAATGATGAAAAACAAAAATTCCATGAAAATCTCCGTCCTTTCCAAAGGGGTTTTAGGGGGCGTTCCCCCTAACAAGCTGCCGTTTGTCCCCAAACGGCGATGCTTGCTGGTACATACACATTCCATTCCCCGCAGGGGAATACCAAACGTTCCAAAAAACAACTCATCGTTCGCCCCGGTCGCGGCTGCGGCCCCTGGGGTAGAACTCCACGTCCTTGAAACTGTCCGCGTCCAGGATATATTCGCTGTTCTTCCAGCGGTCGGCTACGATCTGACGGGCCTCCTCGCGGCTTTCCGCTTCTACCGTGACGGTCATTTCCAGCGTTTCTCGGATGGTGATGTCATACTCGTTCATCGCTCCTGCTCCTTTCTTTTGGTGCCCCGGATGGGAATACCCACCGATGGCAGAGGGTATCGTTCACATCTTTGCCCCTGGGCGGCGGGCGGTTTTTGACTTCATACTCCCTGGGGATCACCGTCTGGATGGCCTGGGCCGCCAGCCTGCCAGCCGTATCGTTATCCAGATGGAGATAGACCGTTTTCACATGAGGGTTTTCCTCCAGAAAGCGGGTAAGGGCCACCGGCAGCTTGCTCTCCGCAATCTTTTTCTTCGGCTGGTACACCCCGGCCAGAGACAGCAGGTTGTGCCGCCGCCAGTCAATTCCGTCCAGCTTACAGAGGGTGGCGTAGGACATGACGTCAATGGCGCACTCGCACAAATGGACAGCCGGATTTTCCACACAGGCGGGCAGGGAAAAAGAATAGTGCTTGTCGCTGCCGCTCAAATCCCCGTGGAACCGGGCTTCGCCAATCCCGCGCAGGCAGCCGAACCGCGCCTTGCCGGTCTGGTCAAAACCGACGAACACCACATTTCCATGGCCCTTATTCCGGCTCTCATAAATGCGCCCGGTCTGGACGCAGTAGTCCAAAATTTCCTGGTCAATGCCCCGGCCTCTGAGATAAGCATCATCGCCCGGTTGTCCGGGGCGGGCGGCGGCAAGAGCAGGTGCTTGGGTTTTTCCTCCCTAGTAACAGGTGTAAGGGCAGACGTCGGGATAGCGGCCCTGCCGACAACGGCTTCCATTGCCTCCAGAAAAGAGCAGCCCTTGACTTTGATGAGGTAGTCCAGTGCACTGTAACCGCCGATCCCACGGGAGAACCAGCACCATTTGCCATTGGAAATACGCAGCTGTCGTGTTCCCTGGTGCAGTAGACGTTGCCGGAAACGTGGACAAGCTCCTGCGGCTCGCAGGCTTGCAGATAGGAAAACAAATCTACTTCCCGCGCTTTTTCGATCACGTCCTGGTCATAAAAAGGCATAAAAAATACAGCCCCCTTCACATAGCTGTAAATTAGCTGCCCGCATGGGGTAGCTGGCTATGTAAAGGGGGCTGTATTCTTTGGATATGTAAAAACGGTGCAGATTACTCCGCACCGTCACTTGTTATTCCGTCCTGAAAGCGTCGATCATTTTCAAGTAAGCAAATCCGTCTGCATGGCCCTGGAAATAGAGCTGCTCCCGTTCCAGGTTATCTGCCTGCATATACAGCCGGATAAATTCTTTTAGGGTTTCATGCTCCTCCGTGGAAAGATGAAGTTCCCCATCGCCCTCCATCAATGTGGCAATACAGGGATTTTGGCGCTTCAAATCTTCCATCTGGTCTTTTAATGCCGCATATTCCGGGTTGCTTTCTGACAAGCTCATCATAACGTCGCTGTCAATCTCCGTAAACTGCGCTGAGAGCGCTCCGGGAATGGACAATAACTGTCACCCATCATTCGTCACCTCCTGTTCCGATTATTTTGAATCCACTATAATCCTCCCTCAGCGCAGCGTCAATGTGCGATCATCGTTCCAGGCCCACCACTTTCCGGGCAGGCGGTTCTTCGCCCTCGTCGGGAGCGCTGTCGATGAGCGTCTTATCTTTCTGATCCATATTTAGCAGGATGTTCAGCTCTTTGAGCCGTTTGGTTTTCTCCGCCAGTTCCTCCTCACGGGCAAAGGGCATTTGCAGCTCGGTGCGGGCGTTTTTAAGCTGGCCTTTCGTTTCCTCCAGGCTGCCTTGCTCTGCCTGCAAACTTCCCGCCAGGTTTTCCAAGGCATTGTCCAGACGGGTGATATTGCCGAATACGTCTGCGCCCAGCGTCACCGTATGGGAGAGGGTGCCCTTTAGGGTAATACGGTACTCGTTGCTGTGGCTGTCATAGGCCAGCACCATGGAAAAGCCCCGGTAGCTGCCCAAAAGAACCGCGTCGGAGCCGGTCATCCTGGTGCAAACGTCGATGATGGCCTTACCTGCGTCCTCCTTTTCCTCATACTGTTTGCCCTCAATTACCATACCGCAGAACCCTTCTTTCGCTTTCGGGTGGCGGCTGCCAGCGCCACGTCCTTTTCATAGCCTGCAATCCGTTCGGTGAGGCCCGCGATCTGCTCCGGGTATTTACGCAGCACCAATTCCTCCAGGGCGTACATCTGGTTCAGATAGCTGGCCTTGAGCATATTCAGCTTTGCCACCTCCATATCCAGGTTGCACTTTTCAATGATAAGCGGGTTTCCGGTGGCCAGCGCCTTGATCTCGGAATAGCTGAGAGCCGTTTCGTCCACATCGTCCGCCACACGGACGGGGGATTTGCTGGTCATGATCTGGGCGATGAATTTCTGCTTGTTCTCCACCAACTGGTAGAGGTAAGCGTCAAACGTACCTCGGTCACATAGCGGAAGATCTCCACCTCCTCGTTATCGTTGCCTGGCGCACAATGCGGCCCAGCCGCTGCTGAAGTCGGAAGGCCGCCAGGGGCAGTCCAGGTCGTGCAGGGCGATGAGCTTATCCTGGACGTTTGTACCCGCGCCCATCTTCTGGGTGCTGCCCATCAGCACCCGTATCTGCGGTGCGGACTTTCGCAAACAGTTCCTTCTTTTTGGCCTCGCTGTCGGCGTCATGGATAAACGCGATTTCATCCTCCGGGATACCCTGCTCCATGAGCTTCTTTTTCAAATCGTCATATACGTTGAAAGAACCGTCTTTGGTGGGCGTTGACAGGTCGCAGAACACAAGCTGGCAGAGCGTTTTTCTTTGGTCTGTTCCCAGATGCGGACACATTCCGGGCGCAGACAGCACCTTGCCATTGGGGTCGTCGGCGGCAAGGGGATTGATGAGCCGCATATCCAGAGCCAGTTTTCTTCCGTCGTTCGTAATGCGAAGCATATTGTCCACATGGGGGTCAACCCCTCCGGCACGGATTTTCTCTGCCCGTTCTGCCAGTCCCCTTATCATCTCTTTCTGAAGCTCCGAGGGCTGGATCACTTCCGTGTGGAAGTTTGCCTTGGGAACGGGCAGACAAAGCATATCCGCTGTTTGGATGTCGGCAACCTCCTTGAAGGCAGCCATCAGGCTCCGGCAGGTTATAAAACTTGGCAAACCGGGTTTTTGCCCGGTAGCCTGTGCCCTCCGGCGATAACTCGATAGCTGTAACCGTCTCTCCGAAGCTACTCGCCCAATCATCGAAATGGACAAGGCCCATCTCCTGCAGGAGCCTGTACTGCAAATACCTCTGGATGGTGTAAAGCTCTACCATGGAGTTGGAGATAGGGGTGCCGGTGGCAAAAATCACGCCGCGCCCGCCGGTCAGCTCGTCCAGGTACTGCGTTTTCATAAACAGATCGCTGGATTTCTGGGCTTCGGTCTGGGCAATGCCGCCCACGTTTCGCATTTTTGTCGCCAAAAACAAGTTCTTAAAATAATGGCTCTCATCAATAAAGAGCCTGTCAACACCAAGCTGCTCAAACGTGACCACATCATCCTTGCGGCTCTGGTCGTTGAGCTTTTGTAGCCTTGTCTCCAGCGATTTCCGGGTACGCTCCATCTGCTTGACCGTGTAGCGTTCCGCCTTCTGTGCCTTGGCCTGCTCGATTCCTTCCAGGATTTCTTCAATCTGGCGCTCCAAAATGGCCTGCTGGCGCTCCAGGCTCATGGGGATTTTTTCAAACTGGCTGTGGCCGATGATGATGGCGTCGTAGTCCCCGGTGGCAATGCGGCTGCAAAACTTCTTGCGGTTCTGGGTTTCAAAATCTTTCTTCGTGGCAACTAAAATGTTGGCGCTGGGATAGAGCTGGAGCCATTCCGCCGCCCACTGCTCGGTGATGTGGTTTGGCACCACGATCAGCGACTTGGTGCAAAGGCCCAAACGCTTCATCTCCATGGCAGCGGCCACCATCTCGTAGGTTTTGCCTGCCCCTACTTCGTGAGCCAGTAGGGTGTTTCCGCCATACAAAATGTGCGCAATGGCATTGATCTGATGGGGACGTAAGGAAATTTCCGGGTTCATGCCCTCAAACCGGATGTGCCGCCCATCATACTCACGGGGACGGACGCCGTTGAAGGTTTCGTTGTAAATACGGCACAGCAGTTCCCGGCGGTCGATGTCTTTCCAGATCCACTCGGCAAACTTCTGCTTGATGAGTTCCTGCCGGTCCTGGGCAATCGCGGTTTCCTTTTTGTTGAGGACAGGCTTTTTCTTGCCGTTCTCGTCCTCAATATAGTCAAATACCCGCACATCCCTTTGATTTAGGGTCTGCTCCAGGATGTGGTAGGCGCTCATCCGCTTGGTGCCGTAGGTGGTATTGGCTTTTACATTGCTGCGGTCGGCGTTTTTCTCCCGGATACTCCATTGGCCGGTGGCTTCGGAGCGCAGGATTTTGATGCGGTCCCGCACATAGTAATTGGGGGTGAGCAGCTCCACCATGAATTGCTGGTACACCTCGATGGCACCCAGTTCGCGCCAATGCGCACGCCGATCTCTCCAGCGCCCAGGTCCTGGGGCTGGACGGCCTCCAGAGCCTCCACATTTCTGCGGGCGGTTTCTTTCTGATGATCGGGGGCCACTTCCAGAAAGGCTTTTGCCATCCGCAGTTTGTGGCGCACTTTCCCGGAAAGGTACTCGTCCGCCGTGACAAGAGGATAGCGGCTCAAATCCGCCAAAGAAGGCAGGATGTCCTCCGGGTTCTCCGCGCAGCGAATATCCCGGTAGATCACCCCGGTAAGCTCTCTTTCCAGTTCCTCCGGGGATTTGCCCGACAGCTCTGCCATATAGTCCATGTCCACGCGGGCTTTTTCCGAGATGGACACCGCCAGTGCTTCACTGGCCGTATCCACGCTGGTGACAGCCACATGGGGCCGGATGGTGCGCCGGGTGAACATATCGGCTTTTCTTTTTAGGTTGCCCTGCTCATCCAGCACCTCCAGAGAGCACAAGAGGCAGTAGCTGGAGTCCTCCGAAAAGGCCAGCTTGTTGCCGCGGCTGCTGATAAGGCCGTACTTGGCGGTGAAGCTGTCGTAAAGGGCATTGAGTTTCTGCTGCTCGGATTCAATATCCTCGTCCGGGTAGCCTTCGGTTTGGTACTCAATGAGCCTGCGGACACATTCCCGCAGCTCGATCATGCCACGGATACGGTTTTCCGCCGTGACGGAGACTTCTACCGGTGCATGAGGCTGTTTTCCCGGTAGTACACCTGGCTGTCCACCACGGTGTAGCTGAAGTTTTTTACGCTGGGGTCGGCAGGGATAGAGCGATCTTCCTCCTCGTCCAGCTCCTCCAGCTCATAGGGCTTGATTTCCGCCTGCAAAAACTGGATGGCATTGGCAAGCTGCTCGGATAAATCTTCCCCCTCGCGGGCTTTGCAGGCGCTGTCCGGCCCGAACCGTGTGGATTCCATCACCATGTCACCCAAAATCATCTCCGGGTGCTGCACAAAATAGCGGTTCATGCGGATTCCGTTTTCATCCGTGTCTAAATGCACCCAATCCTGGTCTAAATCGGTGATGTTGTCGCGCTTTTGCAGAAAGATGATGTCGCTGGTCACTTCCGTTCCGGCGTTCTGCTTGAAGGTGTTATCCGGCAATCGGATGGCCCCAATGAGTCGCGCGCTGGGCCAGATATTTGCGGACGGCGGAGTTTTCCTTATCCAGAGTGCCTTGCTGGTGATGAACGCCACGATACCACCAGGCGCACCTTGTCCAGCGTTTTGCCAAAGAAATAGTCGTGGATCAGCCAGTGGTGCTTGTCGTACCGCTTATCCAACACCTTGAAATCCCCAAAGGGGACGTTGCCCACGGCCACATCAAAGAAGCTGTCGGGCATTTGTACGGTTTCAAAGCCGTTTACGGAAATGCTGGCGTTCTGGTAAAGCTGCCCCGCGATCCGCCCGGAAATGGAATCCAGCTCCACGCCATAGGCTTTGCTGCCCGCCATATCCGCAGGGAGCAGGCCCAGGAAATTGCCGGTGCCGCAGGACGGCTCCAAAATGTTGCCCTGGGTAAAGCCCATCTGGGACAGGGCCTTGTAGATTCCCCGGATGACCACGGGCGGCGTGTAAAAAGCCGGTGAGGGAGCTGGCCCTGGCCCGCCGCGTATTCCTCCAAATCCAGCAGGGATTTCAGTTCCTCATAAATGGGGGCTGGTTTGTTCAAAGCAGTTTTGCAAGGCCGCCCCAGCCCACATAGCGAGATAGGATTTTCCTGTT
>ENA-OQCX01001306-OQCX01001306.1-human-gut-metagenome-genome-assembly--contig:-NODE-1306-length-11740-cov-1.687936_pt1 | contig 11740 bp, 18 predicted proteins | sample MGYA00242762_ERZ504587 | MGnify/ENA primary metagenome ERZ504587 (study PRJEB26092, sample SAMD00036337) | human gut metagenome | host: Homo sapiens | study: EMG produced TPA metagenomics assembly of...
TTTGAAAGTATTACACTCTTATCATTCCGGTCTTCCAAAACAATTAAATCCATACAGATAACCCTTGCAGCAAGGTTGAAAAGTTTAAACTTGGAAAGTCTTGCTGCTCTTACTTCTGCCGATGAACTGGATTGCAGTCACTCGGAGAGAAAAAAGGTGGCACTGTTTGCACTGATACCGGATAACGACTCCAGTTCAACTTCTTGGTATCCATTCTTTACACACAGCTTTTTCAGCAGTTATTTTATGCAGCCGACCATATCCACGGCGGCTGTTTGCCGATGCCTGTTCATTTTATGATGGACGAATTTGCCAATGTTTCACTGCCGGACGACTTCGACAAGATACTGTCGGTTATGCGTTCCCGTGGTGTATCGGTAAGCATCATCTTACAGAACTTGGCACAGCTTAAAGCCTTGTTTGAAAAACAGTGGGAGAGCATTGTAGGTAACTGCGATGAATTTCTTTACCTCGGTGGAAATGAGCAGTCAACCCATAAATATGTGTCGGAGCTGTTGGGCAAGGAAACCATTGATACCAACACGTTCGGAAAGAGTACCGGAAGAAGCGGTAACTATTCCACCAACTATCAGATTAGCGGCAGAGAGTTACTTACCCCTGATGAGGTGCGTATGCTCGATAATCAGTACGCTATTTTGTTTATCCGTGGGGAAAGACCCATTATGGATTTCAAATATGACATTATGAAACACCCGAATGTGGCACTTACCACAGACGGAAAGGCGAGTCCTTATAAGCACGGAGAAGTCACAAAAGATATTGCTTCGATTGCCATTTGGGACATTGACCCTGCAACACTTCCTGAAAAGGAAATGGAAGAAACGAACTGGGAACTTCTTTCCGATGAGGAGATGGAAGCTCTGTTCATAAAACAATCAAAACAAATTAAATTTTGGAGGTATTCAACTATGACTATTTTTAAGAAAAAAAGCAACTGACATTCAGGAAACAAAGAAACTGCCTATGACCGGAAAGGTTAAGAAAGGCTTCCGTGCTTACTGCACAATGGTCATTGTCGGTGCGTTGGCACTTGGAATGACAACGACTGCATTTGCAGCGAATGACCCGCTTACCGTAGTCAATAATCTGTCCGATTTTATCTTCGGACTTATCCGTGCCATCGGTATGATTTTGCTTGGCTTTGGTATCGTGCAGGTCGGTCTTTCACTCAAATCTCACGACCCTTCTCAGAGAGCCAATGGCTTCCTGACTCTTGCGGGTGGTGTCATTATCACTTTTGCGAAAGAAATCCTTACTCTTATCACAGGCTAAGATAAGAGTTACACAGTTATCGAGGGGTGTGCCAAGTTAAGGTACACCCCTTAATTGTAAGGAGGTGCTTTGAATGAGTGATAACTGGGTAGTTCAAAATCTTGAAAATGCCCTTGAAACTTGGAATGAGAAACTGTCAGAAATATGGACGCTCATCACAACTACACCGCAGAACTTTAAGGGCGGGAATATCTGGAAGGTTATCGTTGACATCAACGGTGCAGTTCAGGCTATTGGGCTTGCCTTACTTGTGTTGTTTTTCGTGATAGGTATGGTAAAGACCTGCGGAAGTTTTACAGATGTGAAGAAACCGGAACACGCACTGAAACTCTTTGTCCGTTTTACACTGGCGAAAGGTGTTATCACATACGGAATGGAGCTTATGCTTGCACTATTTAATATCGTGCAAGGGACAATTTCAACCATTATGAATGCTGCCGGATTTGGAACTCCGGAACAGACGACCTTGCCCGCAGAGATGGTAACGACCATAGAGGATTGCGGATTTTTCGAGAGTATTCCATTGTGGGCGGTAACGCTTATCGGAGGATTATTTATCACGGTGCTGTCGTTCATTCTGATAATGACGGTGTACGGAAGATTTTTCAAGTTGTATATGTACACAGCACTTGCACCGATACCGCTTTCCACGTTTGCAGGAGAACCGACACAGAATGTCGGCAAGAGTTTTATCAAGAGCTATTGTGCAGTTCTGCTTGAGGGAGCAGTCATTGTACTTGCTTGTATTATTTTCTCCGTATTTGCTTCATCGCCGCCAGTAGTGAATCCTGATGCAGCAGCAGTTACGCAGGTGTGGGCATATATCGGGGAACTGGTATTTAATATGCTCGTTCTTGTCGGTGCAGTGAAAATGTCTGACCGTATTATCCGAGAGATGATGGGACTTTAAGGAGAGATTTTGAGATGAACCAAAGAGATTGTAAGAAATGTGTTTACTATGGCGGTAAACGGAAGGCAAAGTCTTTTGCCTGAATGATAAATGCGTTGAGGGAGAACGACCGAAACCGCAGGAAAGGAAACAGATATGGAAGTAAAAATTAACCGAGAAATCAGAAATTATACAGAGTCAATGTTTTTTGGACTGTCGCTCAGACAGTTCATTTTTTCTGTTCTTGCTTGTGGTGTTGCGGTAGGACTGTATTTCTTGCTCAGACCGTATGTTGGCACGGAAACCGTATCGTGGGTGTGCATTTTGGGTGCTGCCCCGTTTGCGGCACTTGGCTTTGTGAAGTACAACGGTATGACCGCAGAGAAAGCAATCTATGCGTGGATAAAATCGGAGTTTTTAATGCCGAAGAAGCTGGTGTTTCATTCCACTAATGTCTATTACGAACTGATGAAGCCAAGCATTGAACAGAAGCAGAAGGAGGTATTGAAGTCAAATGATTAAGACTCTTACGAACCTGTTTAAGCAGGATAAAGAAAAATTTGTTGTACCGAAAGGTGTGCAGGACGTTATTCCCGTGGCAGCTATCTTTGATGATGGCATTTTCAAAGTGGGAAAGGATAAATATTCAAAGACTTATCGCTTTACGGATATTAACTATGCAGTGGCAAGTCGTGAGGATAAGGAAGCGATGTTCCTTGAATATTCCGAACTTCTGAACTCCCTTGACAGTGGTGCAACGACAAAAATCACAATCAATAACCGTCGGCTCAACAGACTGGATTTTGAGCAGACAATCCTTATTCCGACAACCGGAGATAATCTAGACGAGTATCGAGAGGAATATAACAAAATGCTTCTTGATAAGGCAACGGGTGCAAACTCCATTGTTCAGGATAAGTATATTACCATTTCCATCAAACAAAAAGAGTGTGGAGGACGCAAGACTTATTTTGCCCGTGTCGGTGCAGATTTGATTGCTCACTTCGGCAGGCTTGGAAGTAAGTGCGTGGAACTGGAAACAGACGAAAGACTTCGTATTTTTCACGACTTTTATCGTGTGGGAGAGGAAAGCTCTTTCCACTTTGATATTAAGGAAACAAGAAAAAAGGGACACGATTTTAAGGATATATCTGCCCTGACACAATGGAATTTGAAAAGGACTATTTCAAGATGGGAAACCGTTATGGAAGAGTTCTTTTTCTTCGTGAATATGCGTCCTATATCAAGGACAGTATGGTAGCGGAACTTACGGATATGAACCGAATCTGATGATGTCCATTGATATTGTTCCCGTTCCAACGGATGAAGCAGTAAAGGAAGCAGAGAACCGTCTGCTTGGTGTGGAAACCAATATCACAAACTGGCAGCGTAGCAGAATGCCAATAACAACTTCTCTGCAACTGTTCCGTATGATATGGAGCAGCAGAAGAAAGAAATGAAAGAGTTCCTCGATGACCTTACGACCCGTGACCAGAGAATGATGTTTGCTGTTATCACGATGGTTATTACAGCAGACAGCAAAGAACAGCTTGAGAATGATACGGAAGCATTGCTTACCACAGCAAGAAAACATCTTTGCCAGTTTGCAACACTGAGATTTCAGCAGGTAGATGGACTCAACACGGTAATGCCGTTGGAACAAGAAAGATTGATGCGTTCAGAACACTTACAACAGAGAGCCTTTCGGTATTTATCCCATTCAGGGTGCAGGATATTTTCCACGAGAACGGTATCTATTACGGTCAGAATGTTATCAGCAAAAATATGATTATCGCAGACCGTAAGCAGCTTTTGAATGGTAACTCCTTTATTCTCGGTGTATCCGGTGGCGGTAAGTCATTTGCGGCAAAGGGAGAAATCATCAATCAAGTGCTTTCTTCAGATGCGGATATTATCATCATCGACCGGAGCGAGAGTATTCACAGCTTGTCAATGCGATGGGCGGAGAAGTAATCAATATTTCTGCTACTTCCGACAATCACATCAATGCAATGGATATGAATAAGGATTACGGCGACGGTGCAAACCCTGTCATTTTGAAATCTGAGTTATTATGTCCTTTGTGAACAGCTCATCGGCGGAACAAATCTCGGAGCAAAGCAGAAGTCTATCATTGACCGTTGTACGGCAAGCGTGTACCGCAGTTATCAGCAGAATGACTATCAGGGACATATACCGACCTTGCAGGATTTCAGGGCAGAACTTTTGCAGCAGGACGAACCGGAAGCAAAGGAACTGGCACTTGCTATTGAGCTTTTTACGCATGGTTCTCTGAACACTTTTGCAAAGCAGACAAATGTGGATACCAATAACCGCCTTATCTGCTATGACATTCTTGACTTGGGTAAACAGCTTATGCCAATTGGTATGCTTGTTGTCCTTGACTCTATCCTGAACCGTATCACACAGAACCGTGCAAAGGGTAAGAATACCTTTATCTTCATTGATGAGATTTATCTTCTGTTCCAGCACGAATACTCTGCAAACTTCCTCTTTACCTTGTGGAAGCGTGTGAGAAAATACGGTGCATACGCAAGCGGAATTACCCAGAACGTCGATGATCTTTTGCAGAGCCACACAGCAAGAACAATGCTTGCAAACTCAGAGTTTATCATTATGCTGAATCAGGCTTCCACAGACAGGCTTGAGCTTGCAAAACTTCTGAATATTTCCGACCTCCAGATGTCCTATATCACGAACGTGGAAGCAGGACACGGACTTATTAAGGTGGGAAGTTCGCTTGTACCGTTTGCAAACAAATTCCCTAAGAACACGAAACTTTATAAACTGATGACGACCAAGCCGGGCGAAGCGTAAGGAGGGATTTACAATGTCTAAAATTCAATTTCGCAATGCTGCACACAGAGATTTTGTATTGGAAAATCTGGATAAGTGCAAAGTCAACGACTGCTATCACAGAGCATTTTTCTATGTGATGGGTATTTCAGAAGAAACGAGAATGAACATCGGAAAGATGTTTGATTTTAAGAGGGACTGCATCATACCGGAAGGTATGCACGGCGGTTGGCAGACAAGTGGCACAGTCAAGGTCTGCCACCTTGCCTTTAATCTCTGGAATGGATTTACGGAAGAAGGCAGGGAAAATCTTTATACACCGGAGGAACTGTTCTGTTGTGGATATGCTCCGTATTTCATGGAGGGTATCAAGTTGAGGTATCCGGAGTATTGCAGAGATTTGACTCCACCTAAGAGAAAAGATATGGAAAGGTAAGAGAAAATGAGCAGAAAAATCTATATTATTATTGCGATGGTGTTTACGGTAGTGTTGTCTGTAAGCACCTTCTTTATTATCCGTAATCACATTGACTCTGCCAAGCAGAATGAAGTCTATGATAATCTTGCAGAGATTGTGCAGGACGAGCCGCCAAAGGAAAATGAGGGAGTGACGTTTTCGGAAGATAAGGACTATCTTGCAGAATATCTTGAACTCTATCGGCAGAATGAGGATATGGTGGGTTGGATAAAGGTTGAGGATACCAATATCAACTATCCGGTCGTGCAGTCTGTAAATGAGCCGAACTTCTACCTGAAGCACAAGTTTGATAAGACCTATTCTGCTTATGGCTGTCCATATGTGCAGGAAAATTGTGATGTGCAGAAACCTTCAGATAACATCATTATTTACGGACACCACATGAATGACGGTTCTATGTTTACGGGACTGATGAAGTACAGAAACAAGAGCTTTTGGGAAGGTCATAAGACGATTACCTTTGATACACTGACGGATAGACACCAGTATGAAGTGATTGCAGTCTTTAAGACGGTTGTTTATACAAACAGCTCTGACAGCTTTAAGTATTATGAGTTTACGGACGCAGAAAATGTGGTAGAGTTTGATGCGTATGTTGCCAAGTGCAAGAAACTTTCTCTGTATGATACCGGAGTATCGGCAGAGTATGGCGACAAGCTGATTTCTCTTTCTACTTGTGAATATTCAAGAAACAATGGAAGGCTTGTTGTTGTCGCTAAGAGAGTGGATTAAACCCCACTCTCTATTATTTTTCGAGAAAGGAGGAAACCGATGGCTGATATAAAAACAAGAGATACAAGCAAAGGTACAATCAAGACCATAAATAAGGCAGCAGTTGCCACGGAGCGAATGAAGAAAGCTATGTAATGACGAAAGATAAGGCAGAACATTCCACTAACGCTTCGGAAAATTCCGCAGAGGAATATGCTTCCGATAAAATCGAAGCGGCAACGGATAGGACTGTTCACGAAACTGCATACCGTGCAGATAAGTCGGCAGATGGGGTGTGCGTGAAACAAGACAGAATTATCAGAAAGCCAAAACGGGAATTGAGAATTTCAAGACCAAGCGTGCAGAGAAACAGCTTCAGAAACAATCGGTCAATCCTGTCGGAAAACAGAGCATCCGAACTCTGGAGCGTACGGAGAAAACAATTAAACAGTCTGCAAGGTCGGCAGGAAATACGACAGTCAAGACCGTATCGAAAGGTGCGACCAATACTGTTCAAAGGTCGGTCAAGACCGCAGAACAAACGGCAAAGACTTCTATTAAGACCACAAAAGAAGCTGCCATTATAGCACAGAAAACAGCAAAAACAACAGCCAAAGCAACACAGAAAGCAGCTCAGACGGCAAAGAAAGCGGCGAAAGCCACAGCAGATACCGTCAAAGCGACAGCGAAAGCTACCGTTGCGACAGTCAAAGCGATTATTGCAGGGACAAAAGCACTTGTAGCAGCAATCGCAGCAGGCGGTTGGATAGCGGTGTTGATTATTATGATTGTCGTATTGTTTGGTGCTGCCGTAGCAATGTTTGGAGGAGGAAGTGACAGTAATTCCTATACTCCGGTAAGTGCAGAGGTAGAAGCCTATGAACCCATCATACAGAAGTATGCCAAAGAGTACGGCATTCCTGAGTATGTAGAACTTATCAAGGCGGTTATGATGCAGGAAAGCGGTGGCAGAGGACTTGACCCTATGCAGGCAGCAGAGGGAAGTTTCAATACAAGGTATCCGCACGAACCTAATGGAATTAAAGACCCTGAATATTCTATCCAGTGTGGAGTTCAGGAATTGAAAGCGGCTCTTACTTCGGCAGAAGTGGAAGTCCGATAGATATGGAGCATATCAAACTTGCCTTGCAAGGCTACAACTTCGGTAATGGGTATATTTCTTGGGCAAAAACAAAGTATGGCGGTTATTCTTATGCCAATGCAGTGGAGTTTTCCACTCAGCAGGCACAAAGGCTTGGTTGGGACAGTTATGGAGATACCCAATATCCGGCTCACGTTCTGAGATACTATCCGTATGGGCGAGCTTTACTGCCGGAGGTAATCAGGCGATTGTTGAGGTTGCCTTGACACAGCTAGGCAATCAGGGCGGACAACCTTACTGGAGCTGGTACGGCTTTAATAGTCGAGTGGAATGGTGTGCCTGCTTCGTATCTTGGTGTGCTGACCAATGCGGGTATATTGAAAGCGGACTTGTTCCGAAATTTGCAGGTTGCGTGGATGGTGCAAACTGGTTTAAGTCAAATGGAAAATGGCAAGACCGCACTTATGAACCAAAGGTAGGAGATATTATCTTCTTTGATTGGGAAGGCGACGGTACAACAGACCACGTTGGTATCGTAGAGAAGTGTGAGAATGGCACAGTTTATACCGTAGAGGGCAACTCAGGCGACGCCTGCAAGCAAAGACAGTACGCAGTCGGAAGCAGCAATATCTATGGATACGGTATTCCGGCATATTAAAAATTCCAGACGGTGTCTGGAAAATTGAAAAGATGGCTGCTCAGTTGAGTAGCCATCGGGTACATTATGAGAAATCAGTTGTTTCTCTGTTATTCAAGAAAATATGGTGTGTGTGATAAGTGAAGCTGAAAAGCATATCGGCATTTTCTTTACTGCCGTCTAAAAAGGAAATATCATCGGCAAGGATAAAAAGAATTGCTAACAGCTTCTTGATATATCCAGTGTAGCAGGCATAATCTACATAGATGTTGGCGATATATCCCTCGGCAAATTCTATCAGGTCAGCGTCAATTTCAAAGCTATTGGATAGTTCGTAAACGGTTTTGATAAATTTATCCTTGTCAGCAATTCGCTCCTTACTAGGAACACTTCTGCGGTTCTTCTGTATAAATTTCAAAAAATCATCAGCTTCCGTAAAGTCAGGAGTGATTGTGTTGCCAGTTCCCAAATCTGTTTTGTAATCCTCAAATTTCTCTTTTTCAAACCGATTACTGAATATTATCTTTTGTTCGTCCATTCCTTTTTACCCCTAAGTTTATTCTATGGAGATTGTTTAACTTGGCTCTTGGGTTCTGATTTGTCTTTCGCCATTAACAATCGTGAATTACTACTTTTATAGTATAACATAAAAATAGTTGGGAATCATCACTAATAGTTGGTTTGACTTCCTTTGGGTGCGTGTGATTTGAAATCGACTTAACCTATACTATTAGTTGTGGAAACACACTAAGGGAGGTGATGTGATGAAGCTCGATACAATCGGCAAGAATATAAGAAAGTTCCGACTTGCGAGGAAATTACGCCAAGAAGATTTGGCTGAGAAAACAGATTTGACAACAAATTATATTGGTATGGTTGAGCGTGGAGAGAAAATTCCGTCACTCGAAACTTTCATAAAGATAGTAAATGCTTTAGGTGTATCATCGGATATGGTTCTTACTGATGTCCTAGAAACGGGATATACAGTCAAGAACTCTATGCTGAATGAGAAGCTTGAAAAACTTGCTCCTGAAGATAGAAACAGAATTTATGAAGTTATAGATACACTTGTGAAGCAATCAAAGCAAATACTTCCATAAAACACAGAAGTTCGTCCTAATCGACGAGCTTTCTTTTTTTCAGTATAAAAAATTTCAGCTATCGACAAATTTTTCGGGACTTCGACAGAGCAAATATGCTATAACAACAACTGTCAGTGATAGACACATACTAATAGACATAGGAGGAAGTAGAAGTGAACGACATTTTCAGACAAATAGCAAAAGAAAATGGAACAACCGAAAAAGCAGTAAAAGAGGAAATGCAGTTTGCCATTCGGGAAGCAATGAAAAGTGCTGAACCGAAAGCAATAGCTTTTTGGAAAGCAGTTGCACCGGACGGAAAAGAGCCGCCGATAGAAAAGGTCATAGCAATGATTGCATTGAATGTTAATAATAGAATGTACAATTGAGGTGCTTCGGCATCTCTTTTTTAGTATTCTTTAAAAGAGTCGTATTAGGTGTTTGTAAAAAGTGACACCTTAGTGTCTGAAAGGTTACATTTCTGCCTGAAATCTTGAAATGCCTGAAAATTTAATATATAATGTTAAATGGTTAACTGTAACGAAGAAGAATTATAAGATGAAGAGGTGTTACTGATGAAGATATGCTATAACAAACTTCAAAAACTTATGATTGACAATCAAATGAAAAGACAGGATTTAATGCGTGCAGCCGAAATTACATCATACGCTGCAACGAAGATAAATAAGAATGAGCCGGTATCTCTTGAAGTACTGATGAGGATATGTCAGGTGTTTCACTGCGACATCGGAGATATATGCGAAGTTATTTTAGATGAAGATTAAAACACGGAGGTAATTATAGATGGCAAGGGCTGCTAAACCAAAGAAAGAAATATCAATGGAAGAAGCACTTTGGAAAAGTGCTGATAACTGAGAGGTTCTGTTGAGCCTGCGGAGTATAAGCACGTTGTTCTGAGTTTATTCTTCCTTAAATTTGCCAGTGACAAGTTTGAGGAATGCCGTAATAAGATTATTGCTACACACGGCGAAAAGTATGCGGATATGAAACCGTTTTATACTCAGGAAAATGTATTCTATCTTCCTGAAGAAAGCCGTTGGAAGTACATTATTGAAAATGCAAAGCAGGACGATATTGCCCTGAAGATAGATACAGCACTTTATACGATTGAAAAGAACAACCCGGCACTGAAAGGTGCTTTGCCGGATAACTATTACTCCCGCTTACATATTGATACGGCAAAGTTGGCTTCTTTGCTTGATGAAATCAATCGTATCAATACAGATGATAAAGAGAACGACATTATAGGTCGTGTATATGAGTATTTCCTTAGTAAGTTTGCTCTTGCAGAAGGAAAAGGTAAAGGAGAGTTCTACACACCAAAGTGTATTGTAAATCTGATTGCCGAAATGCTTGAGCCTTACGATGGAATACTTTATGACCCTTGTTGCGGTTCGGGCGGCATGTTTGTGCAGTCCATCAAGTTCGTAGAAGCACATAGCGGTAATAAAAAGAAAGTGTCTATTTACGGTCAGGAATACACAAATACCACTTTCAAACTGGCAAAAATGAACTTAGCTATCCGTGGTATTTCTGCAAATCTTGGAGAGATGGCAGCCAATACATTTACCAACGACCAACACAAAGACCTTAAAGCAGATTTCATTATGCAAACCCACCTTTCAATCAGAAGCAGTGGAGAGCCGAGAATGAGCTTGTAGACGACCCTCGTTGGAATGGATATGAAGTTCCACCAACAAGCAACGCAAACTATGGTTGGATACTGAATATTGTTTCTAAACTTTCACGAAACGGTGTGGCAGGTTTCCTGCTTGCCAATGGTGCATTATCTGATGATGGTACAGAGCTGAAAATCAGGCAGCAGCTTATAGAAAATCACTTGGTAGAAGCGATTATTATTCTTCCAAGAAACCTTTTCTACACCACTGACATCAGCGTTACCCTTTGGGTACTCAATAAGAATAAAAAGGCTCGTGTTGTGGAGCAGAACGGAAAGCTCAACGACTATCGTGACCGAGAAGATGAAATACTCTTTATGGATTTACGACAGATGGGCAGTCCTTATGAGAAGAAGTACATTGAATTGACAGAGGAAGATAGAGCCAAAGTTACAAGTGTATATCATAACTGGCAGCAGGAAGGCTATGAGGAAACTTATGAGAATGTGCCGGAGTTTTGCTATTCTGCTTCTTTTGAAGAAGTAAAAGAAAAAGGATTTACTCTTGTACCAAGCAGATATATTGAGTTTGTCAACCGTGATGAGAACATCGACTTTGATACAAAAATGAAGTCATTGCAGGGAGAACTCAAAGAACTTCTTGTTCAAGAGGAAAAATCCAAATCAGATTTGCTTGCTGTATTTAAGGAGTTGGGATATGAAATCGAATTATGATATTTTAGGAAACCATATCCGACTGATTGATACTCGGAACAGAGAAAGCATAACAGACAGAGTTTTGGGAATTAACATAGACAAGTTCTTTATGCCGTCGGTTGCAAATGTCATTGGTACGGATTTGAGTAAATATAAACTGATAACAAAAGGAAAGTTTGCGTGTAATCCAATGCATGTTGGTCGTGATGAACGACTTCCGGTTGCATTGTATGATGAAGAAAAACCTGCTATTGTTTCTCCGGCATATTTTCCTTTCCGTTTCTCTTTGCTGCCGCAAGGATTTTTTTACCCTCAGATGCCACCAGGTCTTTGTTTGCCGTTACAACATTTCTTTCCTGCATCCAGGCAGGCAAG
>ENA-OQCX01001307-OQCX01001307.1-human-gut-metagenome-genome-assembly--contig:-NODE-1307-length-11739-cov-1.883913_pt1 | contig 11739 bp, 16 predicted proteins | sample MGYA00242762_ERZ504587 | MGnify/ENA primary metagenome ERZ504587 (study PRJEB26092, sample SAMD00036337) | human gut metagenome | host: Homo sapiens | study: EMG produced TPA metagenomics assembly of...
GATTGAAAATGCTGGTAAAAATATATACAGATGGTGCAGCGCGCGGAACCCGGACGGACCGGCGGATATGGAACAGTGCTTGAGTATGTCGACACGAAAGGGCAGCTTCATAAGAAAGAATTGTCCCAGGGATATGAGAAGACAACGAATAACAGAATGGAGCTAATGGCTGTAATTGCAGGTCTGGAGGCTTTAAACCGTTCCTGTGAAGTAGAAGTCTATTCGGATTCACAATATGTTGTAAATGCGTTTAACCAGCACTGGGTAGACGGCTGGATCAAGAAGGGATGGAAACGCGGGAAGAATGAACCGGTGAAGAATGTAGACCTTTGGAAACGTCTGTTAGAAGCAAAGCAGAAACATAGCGTAACATTTCACTGGGTAAAGGGGCATGATGGACATCCGCAGAATGAAAGATGCGATGAGCTTGCGACAACTGCAGCAGATGGAACAAATCTTATCGTAGATGAAGGGCTGTAAGAATTCGAAAATGATGAGTGAACAGTAACTTGATTAATAAAAATCAAGAAGAAAATCTTGAAAACAGTGGACAACAGAGAGATTTCTTAGTATAATTGAAAACTGTGTTGAGTAAGACAGACAATCGCGGCTGCAAGTGCCGAAAGGCCGCAGGTGAGGAAAGTCCGGGCTTCATAGGGCAGGATGCCGGATAACGTCCGGTGGAGGTGACTCCCAGGCCAGTGCAACAGAAATAAACCGCCTGTGCATTTTGTGCAGGTAAGGGTGGAAAGGCAGTGTAAGAGACTACCGCCTTGCTGGTAACAGGAAGGGCACATGTAAACCCCATCCGAAGCAAGACCGAATATAAGCAATGTGGCTGCCCGTCACGCTTAAGGTGGGTCGCTTGAGCGCAGCGGTAACGCGGCGCCTAGATAGATGATTGTTCAACGACATAACCCGGCTTATCGTTTTGCTCAATCAATGGAGGGAGTTTCTGTTTAGAAACTCCTTTTGTATTTTAGTTATTAATAATGCGGAAGAAGTCATTTGAGATAGATTCTTTTGCAAGAGACAGACAACGGAGGAATTAAGACATGGGAATGAAAATTAATGCAGAATTACCATTACCTGCAAACCTGAAGGCGGAATACCCGCTTCCGAAAGAACTGGCAGAGATCAAGAAGAAACGTGATGCGGAGATTCGGGAGATTTTTGAAGGAAAATCCGATAAATTTGTTGTTATCGTGGGACCATGTTCCGCAGACAATGAAGATTCTGTGTGCGACTATGTGAATCGTCTTGCAAAAGTGAACGAGAAGGTATCAGACCGTCTGATGATCATTCCTCGTATTTATACAAACAAACCACGTACAACAGGAGAAGGATATAAGGGAATGCTCCATCAGCCGGATCCGGATCAGGCTCCAAACCTTCTTGAGGGTATCATTGCAATCCGCAGAATGCATATCCGCGCGATCAAAGAGACAGGACTGACATCCGCAGACGAGATGCTTTATCCGGAGAACAGAAGCTATCTTGACGATATCCTTTCTTATGAGGCAATCGGTGCCCGTTCGGTAGAGAACCAGCAGCACCGTCTGACAGCCAGTGGAATGGACATTCCGGTTGGTATGAAGAACCCGACCAGTGGAGACTTTTCAGTTATGATGAACTCCGTAATTGCTGCTCAGAACTCTCATAACTTCATTTACAGAGGAATGGATGTTACAACAGAAGGAAATGATCTTGCACATGTAATTCTTCGTGGTGGTGTTGACAAATATGGAACCTGTATTCCGAACTACCATTATGAGGATCTTGTCCGTCTGGTAGATGTTTATGCGAAGAAAGACCTGAAAAACCCGGCAGCGATCATTGATGCGAACCATTCCAACTCCAATAAGCAGTTCAAAGAACAAATTCGTATTGTCAGCGAAATTCTTCACAGCAGAAGATACAATGATGATGTGAAGAAGATGGTCAAGGGAGTTATGATCGAGAGTTACATTGAAGAAGGAAATCAGAAGATCTGCGATCATATGATTTACGGAAAATCTATTACAGATCCATGTCTGGGATGGGAAGATACAGAGAAGCTGATTTACAAAATTGCAGAAGAGTGTTAAATTTATAAGAGCCAGGATAGATACCACATATGGTAACTGTTCTGGCTCTTATATTAGATGTGGGAGTCAATCCCACATCTGATATAGATAGATAAACGATGGATTATCTGCGGCTATATTTTTCCTCGCAGTACTGGCATCTGTATACCTGATTCTCTTCATCAGTCAGTACAAATACATGATCAAGTCCCTGCTCGATTGATGTGATACATCTTGGGTTCTTGCAGCGGATCACATTTTTGATCTTCTTAGGAAGAGTCAGAGGTTTCTTGGAGATGATCTCTCCGTTTTCAATAATATTTACAGTAATGTTGTGATCGATGAATCCGAGAATATCAAGATCCATGAAATCGATCGGGCATTCAATCTTCATGATATCTTTTTTGCCCATTTTATTACTTTTTGCATTTTTGATGATGGCAACACAGCAGTCTAATTTATCCAGGTGAAGGTATTTATAAATCTCCATGCTTTTGCCGGCTTCAATGTGGTCAAGAACGAATCCTTCAGAGATGCGTCCTACAGTTAATGTATTTTCTAACATTTTGTTACCCCTTTCGTACTATGAAATATGATTATATTAGTCAACGTGAATATCCAAAAGTGTAAGGATCAGAGCCATACGCACATATACTCCGTACTGAACCTGACGGAAATAAGCAGCACGTGGGTCATCATCAACGTCAACAGAGATTTCATTTACACGCGGAAGCGGATGAAGAACATACATGTCTTCCGGAGCGAGTTTCATTTTCTGTTTGTCGAGAATGTAGAAGTCTTTCATACGCACGTAGTCTTCTTCATTGAAGAAACGTTCCTTCTGAACACGTGTCATGTACAGAATATCAAGTTTTGGCATTGCTTCTTCCAGACGTACAACTTCTTCGTAAGGAATGTTCATCTTGTCAAGTACATCATGACGGATGTATTCCGGAAGTCTTAATTCTTCTGGAGAGATCAGTACAAAACGGATGCCTGTGTATCTTACGAGTGCAGTGATCAGTGAGTGAACCGTACGACCGAATTTTAAGTCACCACACAGACCGATTGTCATGTTGTCAAGTCTGCCTTTTACGTTAAGGATTGTGAGAAGGTCTGTCAGCGTCTGTGTCGGGTGCTGATGTCCACCGTCACCTGCGTTGATCACCGGAATTGTAGAATGCTGGCAGGCAACCATCGGAGCACCTTCTTTTGGGTGTCTCATTGCACAGATATCTGCGTAGCAGGAGATTGTACGGATTGTATCAGATACACTTTCTCCTTTTGCAGCAGAACTGGAGTTTGCGGAAGAGAATCCCATAATGCTTCCTCCAAGGTTCAGCATTGCAGCTTCATGGCTTAAACGTGTGCGAGTACTTGCTCATAGAATAAGTCGCAAGTTTTTTCCGTCGCAGGCATGTGCGTATTTGTCAGGATGTGCCTCAATATCCTGCGCAAGTTTCAACAGTTCGTCCAGTTCTTCCACTGAGAAGTCCAGTGGGCTCATTAAATGTCTCATAAGTAACCTCCTTGTGTGATTGAATCACATTATTTATATTCTAGTAGATCAGTAACGGCTTTTCTCTTAGGTGCTTGCGGATCATCATCCGGCCAGCCGACTGCAATCAGAGCTGCCAGTTCCCTCTCTGGCGGAATCTCTAAAAGTTCTGTAATTTTTTCTTCATCAAAGATGCCCATGATCACGGTACCAAGTCCCTGTTCTTTTGCAACAAGACAGAAAGACTGGCAGGCAACACCAACGTCAAACATCTGCCATCTGTCCCCCTTTTTTGTGCTGTAGGATCCGTCACGTTCAAAACCGGATCTGTTTTTGATAAAAGTAACAGCAACCAGCATAGGAATTTGACGAATAATATTAGAATTGTAAACAGGGGTATAATCATCAGCGATCTTTTTGAGAATAGAGGGGTCTTCAATTGCAATATAACGAGTGATTTGTGTGTTTTTCCAAGATGGAGAATAGGAAGCAATAGAAATAATAGAATCAATAATAGAATGATCAATATGATCAGGTTTATATTTTCTTATGCTTCTGCGCATCTTGATACAATCAGAAACGTTCATTTGTATACCTCCCAATGTTTTATTCGAGACGCTTGAATCAGATAAAAACCGATTGTTCTCGTATTCCATACTATGATATACTAAAACGAGAAGATTTTCAACAGGAAAATAAACTTTTTTCAAAGGATAGATTTTGAGGAAAAAATGTATTATACTTGGTACTGTTCATGCAGTGTTTTTACTATGTTAATTGTGTTACGGATTAGTAAAAAGAGATGCAGTATGGATGGAGTTTTTTAGTAAGGAGAAGTTAGGATGGCAACACTTGAAGAACTGAGAGTAGAGCTCGACAAGATAGATAACCAGATGGTGGAACTTTATCAGAAGAGAATGAATGTCTGCCGTGAGGTTGGAGATTATAAGGTGAAAGCCGGACGTAAAGTGTATGACCGGCAGCGGGAGCAGGAGAAACTTGCAGATGTGGCATCAAAGGTTGAAAATGATTTTGATAAGAACGGAGTTCGTGAATTATATACGCAGCTGATGTCTATGAGCAGAAAACTGCAGTATCAGAAGCTCGTAGAAGCAGGAGCACTTGGAAGGCTTCCTTTTATTCAGATTGATTCTCTTGAGAAGGATACTGCCAGAGTTGTGTTCCAGGGAACAGAAGGTGCTTACGGAGAAGCAGCAATGCATCAGTTCTTTGGAGAAGATGTGAATTGCTTTCATGTAAGAACATTCCGTGATGCAATGACTGCGATTGAAGAAGGTGCTGCGGATTATGCGGTTCTTCCGATTGAAAATTCATCTGCAGGTCCGGTGAACGAGATGTATGATCTTCTGGATGAATTTGAGAATTATATGTTGCTGAGACGATCCTTCCGGTAGTGCATACTTTGTCAGGACTTCCGGGAACAACACTTACAGATATCAAACGTGTTTATTCGAAAGCAGAAGCCCTTATGCAGACGACTGGTTTTTTGAATGACCATGCAGACTGGCAGCAGATCAGTGTAGTCAATACGGCAATCGCTGCGCAGAAAGTAGTAAAAGATGGTGATAAGGCACAGGCAGCTGTATGTAGTGCCTATGCGGCGAAGATTCATGGGTTGAAGTTCTTGCAGATAATATAAATGACGAGCTGGATAACTGTACACGCTTTATCGTGGTGACGAATCAGAAGGTTTATCTGAAGCATGCGTCAAAGATCAGTATTGAATTCGAACTTCCGCATCAGAGTGGGGCTCAGAGTGGGTCTCTTTATGATCTTCTGTCACATTTTGTATACAATAATATAAATATGACAAAGATTGAATCAAGACCTGTGAAAGGAAAACAGTGGGAATATCGTTTCTTTGTAGATTTTGATGGAAGTCTGGAGGACGCAGCAGTGAAGAATGCATTGCGTGGACTAAGAGAAGAAGCAACGAATTTGAGAATTCTTGGAAATTACTAGATACTAGAATAGATAGAAAACAGAATACAGAGCAGGTGGAGCGAAAGCTTCGGAGGGATTTACTGGAAAAGAGGTTATTTAGAATGCGTACAAACGAACTGATGCTGTATAAAAACATGGAATATGGAGAGATTTTAAAGGACATCACATTCCTGATTGATAATTATGAGAGTGAATTTTATAACAAAGAAAGATTTAAGAGGACTCCTTTTTGATTGTATCAATGAACTTTTGGAATTATCAGTAAGCCACGGTTTTGAAGGGAATCTGTGGCATACTTATCTGACATTTCTTCTTGCAAGTGATGAGAATGCATACAGCACTTCCTGTGAGATCGTAGGAGAGATTGAAGGTAGTTTGAATGAGATTGCACTTCATGATTTTGCTATTTTTAAGGAAATGTTTGACTATGATTTCGAGGAACTGGAAAAGAGTCTGGACGCTGACTGCCTGAAGATCATCATGGATTATAAGAGTGGTAACAGTGGCGGTAAAGTGTTCAACCGTCGTGTCAGGGACAGAATCTGTGATCTCAGCCGTGCCCTTGCCGCGACGCAGAACGTAGATCATTTCAAGCGTACACTGACGCAGTTTTATAAGGAATTTGGAGTTGGTAAACTTGGACTTCACAAGGCATTTCGTGTGGAGCATCCGGAGAATTCTGATGTGGAGATCATACCGATCACAAACATTGCCCATGTACATCTTGATGATCTTGTAGGTTATGAAGATGCAAAGAAAAAGCTGGTTGATAACACGAAAGCATTTGTAGAAGGAAAGAAAGCAAATAACTGTCTGATGTTCGGAGATGCCGGAACAGGAAAATCTTCCTCGATCAAGGCTATTTTAAATCAGTATTATGACCAGGGACTTCGCATGATCGAGGTGTATAAACACCAGTTCCAGGATCTGAATGATGTAATCGCTCAGATTAAGAATAGAAATTATAAATTCATTATTTATATGGATGATCTTTCTTTTGAAGAATTTGAAATTGAATACAAATATCTGAAGGCAGTGATCGAAGGTGGTCTGGAGAAGAAACCGAAGAATGTGTTGATCTATGCGACATCAAACCGCCGTCATCTGATCCGTGAGACATTCCGTGATAAGCAGGACAGAGATGAAGATATGCATACAAATGATACAGTACAGGAGAAGCTGTCATTGGTTGCAAGATTTGGCGTTACGATTTATTTCGGTTCACCGGATAAGAAGGCATTTCAGGAAATCGTGCGTGTACTTGCGAAAAAGAATGGAATCAATATGCCGGAAGAGCAGCTGCTTCTTGAGGCGAATGCATGGGAACTGTCTCATGGCGGTTTGTCTGGAAGAACAGCACAGCAGTTTATTGATTATCTGGCAGGACGGGAGTAATGCATTGTGTGGAAGACTTTTAGAGTCAAACAGAGCTTGAAAAATAAAATAACAGAAGAGAAAAGCAAAGAGTGGATATTACAAGAAGCTGTTATCTATACAGTTACTGATAGCATCCGTTATAGTTATGCTGTTTTGTTCCGGATGTGCCGGGAAGATGAATGCGAAGAAGATTTTCCGTCAGTCTTCGGAAAATATGCAAAAAGTAACTTCTTCGGCAAACCATGTGGAGCTGGCAATTCAGATGTCTGACATTTTAAATCTGATGGAAGTGAACATGGAGATGGATCTGGAGAACACGACAGAGCCTCCGGCCGGTCATGCGAAAGGAACGGCCAGAGTGACAATCAAAGATTCTGAGGTATCTGCAGATCTGGAACTTTATCAGGTGAAGGAAGACGGAAAACAAGTGACATATAGTGGCACGAATGGATTCTGGAAGAAAGAGAGTGCAGAAGGAAGCAACGAGAATCACCTTGGTATTGACGGAAATATTTTCGCGCAGGAGGGGAAAGCGCTTGAGTCTTTCCACCTGTCCGAGCAGGAGACAACAGTAAATGGCAAGGCATGTTATCAGTTGTATGGCGATGTAACAGGAACGGAACTTATGGGTCTTCTTGGTAAAGAGATGGTAGAAGCATATCATCTGGTGAATCTCCCGGAGGAGGATGCGATCCGTAATTTGAAAATCCCTATTATTTTTGACATTTACAAAGAAGAGCTGCTTCCGGCGAAGATTGTTGTAGACATGAGTGATGTAATGGGAGACTTATATAAGTCTTACGGGGAGACTACGAAAGTAAATCTTTACTCGATCGTGCTTCAGTTTACGGACTATAACAAGGTGGATGAAATCCATGTTCCGGATGAAATAAAGAATTCTGCGAAATAAAAGAAACGTTGCCAGAAATCCTATGGTTGATGCTATATAAAAAGAAGGAAGCTTCAGACCGGGCACATGCCGCTGAAGTCTTCCTTCTTTTTGGTATTACCACTTATTTCATATTATACAGGTTTCATATTACTCAAGTTCTTTTATATTGCTGATATCGCTGTCAATCACCATGGAGTAATTTGTATAATAGACGACAAATCCAGGCTTCCCGCCATTTGGTTTTTTGACCTGTTTTTTCTCCACGTAGTCAATCTCAACTTTATCGGAACCACGCATGCTGGAATAATAAGCTGCAAGTCTGGCTGCTTCTTCGAATGTACGGTCCGGAAGTTCATCCCCATGTGTTTTGACAATGACATGGATCCCGGAGCTTGTTTTGCATGGAACCACCAGTCATTTCCGACTGCAAAGTGGAACGTCAGTTCTTCATTCTGAAGATTGTTCTTTCCGACATACATATGATAACCGTCACTGGAAATGTAATGGAGTGGTTTGTTTTTATCTTGACTTTTTTCTTTGTATATTTTCTGCGGATATAGCCGGAGTTTGTGAGCTCTTCTTTGATTTCAGCAAGATCATCTTCTGTCAGTGCAATATCAAGTGCCGTCTGAATGGATTCCAGATAAGTGATCTCATCAAATGTCTCTTTGCAAAGAACAGAAAGTGCTTCAAAAGTACGTTTTTGCTTGTTATATTTTGCAAAATAACGCTGGGAGTTCTCCTGTGGTGTTTTTAATGGATCCATCGGAATGGATACCATTTCATTGGTGTAATAGTTCAGACATTCAAGAGTCTTTGCACCTTCTTCCAGATTGTATCCATAAGTGTTGATCAATTCGCCGTACACTTTAAATTTTTCACGATTTTCTGTGTCTTTCAACTGACGCAGCTGTAAGTCATATTTTTTTCGGTTTCGTTCTAATGCAGTCTGAACTACGTGACGCAGATCGACCGATTTCTGTCGGATGCGGGTGATGAGACTGCGTGTCGAATAATAAGTCTCAAGCACTTCGGAAACAGAATCATATTCTACCCTTGTATAGTTGACAAAATGACTCAGTGGAAGAGCAGAGAATTCTTTTGGCTCTTTTCCATCGAAATAAATACCGGGTGAAAAGGTATCTTCTTTGATCGCGGATAAATAAATCTCAAACTGTGTATATAGATGAAGTAAAATATCAGCAGAATACTCCTGGGCCGGGACGGAAGAATCCATCCCTGCAAGGGAGCAGATCTCCTCCGCAGTTACAGGACTGATTCCGGTAAAACTTGTATAAATTGCTTTGGCAAGTGGCATTGGTTTACCTGTCAGATGCGCTGCGAATTCTTCAGAAGTTACCGTGAGTGGATCTACTTTCTGCATGGTGTCCGGAATGAAATACTCTCTTCCCGGAAGACTTCCCGGACAGAACTCATCTGTGCAGATACATGTTTGATACTGTCGATGATCTTACCCTGATCGTTACAGAAAATGATATTGCTGTGTTTTCCCATAATCTCGACGATTAGGTCTTTCCGGCAGAGGTCACCAAGCTCATCGAGATGTTCGATTGTAAAATGAATAATACGCTCAAGTCCTGGCTGCCAGATATCAACAATGCGGCCGCCGCTGATATGTTTGCGAAGAAGCATACAGAAGTTTGGGGCAGTCATCGGACTTGGTTTATTCTTTGAGGTCAGATAGACCAGCGGAAGAGAAGCATCCGCCGAAATCGACAGACGATACTGACCTTCCGTTGATTTGACTGTCAGAAGAAGCTCATCCGCTTCCGGTTGTGCAATCTTTGAAATTCTTCCGTTTAATAATTTATGTTTTAATTCGCTGGCGAGACTCGCTACAACGATTCCATCAAAAGCCATAGTTGTTTCCTCCTGAATAAAAGGTTTGTTTGTTATTGTTCACTCCCTGTATCAGCGGAGTGATTGACACGGGAGTGAACAGTAACGTTTGTTTTCATGTTTTTTTATTGTAACATAAATCGAATCTTTATAAAAGACTTGTTGACCATTTACAAACATTTGATGTATAATAGATTAGATTATAGTAAACAGAGGATGAAGACAATGATCAAAAGTATGACAGGCTTTGGCAGATGTGAGATTCAGCAGGATTCCAAGAAGTTTACCGTTGAGTTAAAGAGTGTAAACCACCGTTATCTTGATGTGAACATCAGAATGCCGAAGAAACTTAATTTTTTTGAAACATCCATCCGGACACTTCTGAAGTCTTATGCGAACCGCGGGAAAGTTGATATCTTTATTACATATGAAGATCTGTCACAGGCGCAGAGCTCTGTGAAATATAATCCATTGATCGCGGCAGAATATGTGAAATATTTTAAGCAGATGGAAGAAGAATTCGGGCTGGAAAATGACATCAGCGTATCTGCACTTGCAAGATTTCCGGAAGTTCTTACGATGGAAGAGCAAGTGGAAGATGAAGAGGAGCTTTGGAATGGACTGAAGAAAGCACTGGAAGGGGCTTTTACACAGTTTGTTGAGACGAGAATAACAGAGGGTGAGAACCTGAAGAAAGATATTCTTGCGAAGCTTACATTTCTGGAGCAGGAAGTCTCTGCGGTAGAAGAACGTTCTCCACAGATTGTGGCAGAATACCGACAGAAGCTGGAAGAGAAGGTAGCTGAGTTACTGGCAGATACACAGATGGAAGAAAACCGCCTGGCAGCAGAAGTGATTCTGTATGCAGATAAGATCTGTACAGATGAGGAAGTTGTGCGGTTGAAGAGCCATATTCAGCATATGAGAGCAACATTGGAGGAGAAAGAAGGAATCGGGCGTAAGCTGGATTTCATTGCGCAGGAGATGAATCGCGAAGCAAATACGATTTTATCTAAAGCGAATGATATTGAGGTTTCCAATCATGCGATCAGTCTGAAGACAGAGATTGAGAAGATCAGAGAGCAGATACAGAATATAGAATAGAGTAAAAGAGGGCAGGATCATGAATAAGAAAGGTATTTTGATTGTCGTATCCGGATTCTCAGGAGCCGGAAAAGGTACATTGATGAAAGAATTAATGAGAAAATATCCGGAGAATTATGCTTTATCCATCTCTGCGACAACAAGAGGTCCACGTGACGGGGAAGTAGATGGCAGAGAATATTTCTTCCTTTCCAGGGAGAAATTTGAAAAAATGATTGCTAATAATGAATTGATAGAGTATGCTAAATACGTGGAAACTATTATGGCACACCGCGTGCATATGTTGAGAAGATGTTGGATGAAGGGAAAGATGTGATTCTTGAGATCGAGATTCAGGGAGCACTGAAAGTGAAAGAAAAGTTCCCGGATACGCTTCTGATGTTTGTGACACCGCCGAATGCCAGAGAACTGAAGTCCCGTCTGGTAGGAAGAGGGACAGAGACGATGGAGGTTATTGAGTCCAGAATGAACCGTGCCTGTGAAGAGGCAGAGGGAATGAGTGCTTATGACTATCTTGTCGTGAATGATGAACTGGATGATTGTGTTGAAGAGATGCATTCTATTATCCAGGGAGAACACCACAGAAGTTCACGCAATGTGAATTTTATGAATGAGATAAAAGAAGAATTGGAAGAGTTGAAAGGAGAAAATTAATATGCTGCATCCATCTTATACTGACTTGATGAAAGTAGTTAACAAAGACGTTGAAGAGGGAGATTCTAAGGTTGTAAACAGCCGTTATTCTATCGTAATGGCTACATCTAAGCGTGCAAGACAGCTGATCGCCGGAGAACTTCCGCTTGTACCTGCGAAAGACGGACAGAAGCCGCTTTCCATTGCAATCGAAGAACTGAATGAAGGTGAGCTTAAGATCTTACCTGAGGACACTGACGAAGAGTAGAATCGGAACAGTAACGGAGCAGATGCAGAAAATGCAATCTGCTCTTTTGACGTTGTTGTTGAACGTTTTGTGCATG
>ENA-OQCX01001308-OQCX01001308.1-human-gut-metagenome-genome-assembly--contig:-NODE-1308-length-11729-cov-2.170488_pt1 | contig 11729 bp, 13 predicted proteins | sample MGYA00242762_ERZ504587 | MGnify/ENA primary metagenome ERZ504587 (study PRJEB26092, sample SAMD00036337) | human gut metagenome | host: Homo sapiens | study: EMG produced TPA metagenomics assembly of...
ATATATAGACGAACAGAACTCAGAACAAATCGCAGGCACAAAAGCACTCCCACCCAACCCGGAACCGAGAGCCCTTACCGCAACCGTCCCATCGAGGAAAGCCTGGAACTGTTCAAACAAAATGAACAGCGGTGAAATAGAAGAAGGCAAAATGGTGCTCCGTGCCAAAATAGACATGGCAAGCCCCAACATGCACTTCCGCGACCCTATTATTTATCGTGTGGTAAAGACTCCGCACCACCGTACAGGCGAAACCTGGAAAGCATACCCCATGTATGACTTCGCACACGGACAGAGCGACTATTTTGAAGGAGTAACCCATTCGCTGTGTACCCTGGAGTTCGTACCCCACCGTCCGTTGTACGACCTGTTCGTGGACTGGGTAAAAGAGGGTAAAGATCTGGACGACAACCGTCCTCATCAGTATGAGTTCAACAAACTGAACCTGAACTACACCTTGATGAGCAAGCGTAACCTGCTGATTCTGGTAAAAGAACATCTGGTAAACGGTTGGGACGACCCCCGTATGCCGACTCTCTGCGGTTTCCGCCGTCGCGGCTACTCGCCCGAGTCCATCCGCAAATTTGTAGACAAGATAGGTTATACCACTTACGATGCCCTGAATGACTTCGCCCTGCTGGAAAGCGCTGTCCGCGAAGACTTGAACAGCCGTGCCACCCGTGTATCGGCAGTCATCAATCCGGTGAAACTGATCATTACCAACTATCCCGAAGGACAGGTGGAGGAAATGGAAGCTGTCAACAACCCGGAAGATCCGTCGGCAGGCACACACACCATCGAATTCAGCCGCGAACTGTGGATAGAACGCGACGACTTCATGGAAGACGCCCCGAAGAAATATTTCCGTATGACTCCGGGACAGGAAGTGCGTCTGAAAAGCGGATACATCGTGAAATGCACAGGCTGCAAGAAAGACGACAACGGCAACGTGGTGGAGGTATACTGCGAATACGATCCCGACAGCAAAACAGGTATGCCGGGCAGCAACCGCAAAATCAAAGGTACCATCCACTGGGTAAGCTGCGCACACTGTCTGCCTGCCGAAGTACGCCTGTACGACCGCCTGTGGAAAGTGGAGAACCCGCGTGATGAGATGGCCGCCATCCGCGAAGCAAAGAACTGCGACGCACTGGAAGCCATGAAAGAAATGATCAACCCCGACTCGTTGAATATATTAACCAACTGCTATGTAGAGAAATATCTGGCCGATGCCAAGCCGCTGGATTACTTGCAGTTCCAGCGCATCGGTTATTTCAATGTAGACAAAGACTCTACACCGGAACATCTGGTGTTCAACCGCACCGTATCTTTAAAAGATACCTGGAGCAAAAATTAATAAATAAAAAACAAGCTTATGAACTACGACATGTCTTCTTAACTTTGAAGACCCGGAATTTAAAGAAGCATTGGCAAAATACGAGGGTATGGTGGAGAACCATACCCCCGCTTATTTTGAAGCTGATGAATTGATCGATATCGCCGAATACTACACTTTAAAAGGAAGACATAAAGATGCAGACAAGGCCATAGACCTCACTCTCCAATTACATCCCGAAAACACAGACGCCCTGGTTTTCCGGATACGCTCCCTGATGCTGCAAAACAAAAAGGAAGAAGCCAAAGTGGTAGCGCAACTCATCGCCAACAGCACCGACCGTGAATGCAGGTTCCTGCAAGCTGACATGCTGATGGAGGAGGACCGCATAGAAGAGGCCGAGGAGATATTCAAACAACTGGTCATGGACGAGGAGTACGAAGTGGATACGCTGCTGGATATCATCCAGGACTATACCAACGCCAATCAGGAAGAATATGCCGGACAATGGGTAGACTGCCTGTTTGCTCATTCCGACATGCAAACCCTGCCCAAAACCAACCAACGCCTCCGCGATGTGCTGTGCGATTATTACAGCACGTTCAACAAGCCCGACTTGGCCATCCCCTACCTGAACATGACCCTGAACGAGTATCCCTATTCCATCGAGCATTGGAACGAACTGGGGAAATGCCATCTGCAACAATGCCAATACGAAGAGGCGAACGAAGCCTTGGATTTCGCATTAGCCATTGATGATGAAAATACAGATTCATTGACTTTGAAAGCATTTGGTTACCACCAGGCAGGCAATTTAAAGGAATCCTGCGACTACTATCTCCGTCTGGCCAATGTGAGCAAGAACAAGACGAAAGCCTATCTGGCACTGGCACAAATCTATCTGGAGATGCGGGATCATGCTTCGGCCATCAGCTATATAGAAAAGCTGATAAACCGGAAATCGGGCCTGACCGACTACGAATTGGCCGAGTTATATTCTGACACGGCGCTCTGTCATGCCTATCTGGGGCATACCGAAAACGGATACAAATATATCAACCAAGCATTGGAGCTGAACGAACATGATGCCGAAATACGTATCGCAGCCGGACGCTTCTTTACAATAGAAGCTCAAAAAAGCGATATCAGCGAAGAGGAACAAGAAAACAACCTCCGCAATGCGGAACATCAATTCACACGTGCATTGGAGTTTACTCCGAAGGAGGAACGGTTTGATGTGCTGTTCAAAATCGGCTCTCTATATTTTGACGAACATAATTTTGAATATGCCAACCAGTACTTCGAACTAATAAACAAAGAATTTCCGGAGGATGCCGATGCCACTTACTTTTTTCTGGCTTACGGTTATTACCACCAGCAGGAATCCGCTTCGTTCATGCACTATCTGGCTAAAATCAGAAAAGAAATTCCGGATATGTACGCCACCATGGGAACCGGCGATACCATACTGATGACCGACACCTACTTCAATGAAGCGCTGCGTGCCATTAAAGAAGATGTCAGCACAGGCAAGATTAACTTAAACAAATATTTATAATAATTTTATGGAATCAGTTGCATTTATCCAGTGGTGTCTGGACCACTTGAATTATTGGACAATAACGTTATTAAATGGCCATCGAAAGCTCTTTTATCCCTTTCCCCTCGGAAGTGGTAGTGCCGCCCGCCGCCTATAAGGCTGCCGGAGGAAACAGTGACCTGAATGTATTTCTGGTAGTTATATTTGCGACCATCGGAGCCAATATAGGAGCCATCATCAATTATTATATAGCCTATTTCGTAGGCCGTCCGCTGGTTTATAAATTTGCGAACAGCCGCTTCGGACACATGTGCCTGATTGATGAAGCCAAGGTTCAGAACGCGGAACACTACTTTGACAAGCATGGGGCACTCTCCACCTTTATCGGACGTCTTATTCCTGCCGTCCGCCAGCTTATCTCCATTCCTGCCGGTCTGGCCAAGATGAAATTATCCACTTTCCTGCTGTACACAACGCTGGGAGCAGGTATCTGGAATGCCATCCTGGCAGCCATCGGTTACTATCTGCAATCAGTGGTTCCCGAAGAGCAGTTATTGAGTACCGTCACCGAATACAGCCACGAGTTAGGATATTGCTTTATAGCTATCGGCGTTTTAATAGTAGGTTTCCTGATTTATAAAGGAAGAAAATAAAAAAAGAATGAACTTTTTTTCCATTTAAATTTGTTATCATTACAGTATCGAACTAAAATATAATAAAATTATGGCAAAAACAGCATTTAAAGGCACACCGGTAACACTAGCCGGAGAATTTGTGAAAGCAGGAACTTCAGCTCCGGAATTTACATTGGTAAAAGGAGATTTGAGCAATTATACATTAAAAGACGGGAAGGGCAAATATCTGATTCTGAACATTTTCCCCAGTATGGATACCGGCGTGTGCGCTACTTCCGTACGCAAGTTCAACCAGCTGGCTGCAAACCAGCCCAATACGGTGGTATTGGCAATCTCTAAAGACCTGCCATTCGCCCAGGGACGCTTCTGCACTACTGAAGGCATCACCAACGTTATTCCTTTGTCTGATTATCGCTATACTTCCGATTTCGCTGAAAAATATGGTGTATTGATGACTGATGGTCCTTTGGCTGGATTATTGGCACGCTCGGTTGTAGTGATTGACCCGGAAGGAAAAGTGGTTTATACCGAACTTGTTCCCGAAATAACCCAGGAACCGAATTATGAGGCCGCACTGAAAGCGGTAAAATAAAAAATGCTTCCCGAAAGAATAAAGAAAACGGCAGAAGATTTTTACAATCTATCCACATAGTTTTAGGGCAGTTTCCGGCATAGCTTCTTGAAAGTTATGCCGGAAATTTTTATATGTCATGCTTGAAAGATCTATAATCTTGCATGTGAAAGATTTATAATCTTATGCCCGCAATATCTATAATCTTACATCTTCATCCTTTAGACAAGTACCATTGGTACATTCTGTGTACCCCTTCTTCTATATCAATCTTATGCTGCCAGCCCAGCCGGTGCAATTTGCTTACATCCGTCAGCTTACGCATAGTGCCGTCCGGTTTCGTAGCGTCAAAAGTCAGTTTGCCCTGATAGCCCACCTCCTTGACAATCTTGTCCGCCAGTTGGGCAATGGTGATTTCTTTCCCCGTACCGATATTGATATGACAGTTGCGGATATCCTTGGAGCCGGCAGCATAGGTATCCTTAAAATCCACATGCTCCATGATATAGACACTGGCATCAGCCATCTCCTCACTCCATAAGAACTCACGCAACGGCTTGCCTGTTCCCCACAAAGTTACTTCCTGCCCGGTTATACCATACTTTTTCAGAATGGAGAGAATCTCCTCATCCGTATGCGAACCGTCTATCCCTCTACGGGACGAAGATTCATATCTTTACGCACCGCGTCCCAGTCCCCTTCATTCAGGCATTTTCCCAAATGAATCTTACGAATCATGGCAGGCAGCACATGGCTGTTCTCCAAATGGAAATTATCATTGGGACCGTAAAGGTTCGTAGGCATCACGGCTATGTAATTGGTTCCATATTGCAAGTTAAAGCTTTCGCACATCTTCAACCCGGCAATCTTCGCAATAGCATACGGTTCGTTGGTATATTCCAAGGGAGAAGTCAGTAACACATCTTCCTTCATGGGTTGTACGGCATCACGAGGATAAATGCAAGTGCTTCCCAAAAACAAGAGTTTCTTTACATCATGGCGGAAACTCTCCCCTATCACATTCTGCTGAATCTGCAAGTTCTGATAAATAAAATCGGCACGGTAAAGACTGTTCGCATGATGCCGCCCACATGTGCCGCTGCCAGAATGACATACTGGGGCTGCTCTTCATCAAAAAACTTCTTCACAGCCTGCCCGTCCAGCAAATCCAGTTCTTTGTGAGAACGGCCTACCAGATTGGTATATCCCTTTTGCTGCAAATTATTCCATATAGCAGACCCCACCAGTCCGTGGTGGCCTGCTACATATATCTTGGCTGTTTTTTCCATTATTCTGCTATTTGAGCCTTTAAATACAGTTTCTTCACGAACTTCATATCATGCTTCACCATGATTTTCACCAGTTCGGGGAAAGAAGTCTTACGGGGATTCCAGCCCAGCAACGTTTTGGCTTTAGTGGGATCACCCAACAACTGCTCCACTTCGGCGGGACGGAAATACTTAGGATCGACGGCAACCAGTTCCTTGCCCGTCGCCACATCGATACCTCTTTCATCCACCCTTTGCCTTCCCAGCGCAATTCAATGCCCACTTCCTTGAAGGCCAAGGTACAGAACTCGCGCACCGTATGGTATTCGCCGGTCGCAATGACAAAATCTTCGGGAGTATCGTGCTGAAGAATCATCCACATACACTCCACATAATCTTTGGCATAGCCCCAGTCGCGCAAAGAATCCAGATTTCCCAGATACAATTTGTCCTGATATCCCTGGGCTATACGTGCGGCAGCCAAAGTAATCTTGCGTGTTACGAAATTTTCACCACGGCGTTCACTCTCATGGTTGAACAGGATGCCGTTCACGGCAAACATACCGTAACTTTCACGATAGTTCTTGGTAATCCAGAAACCATACTGCTTGGCCACCCCATACGGAGAACGGGGATAGAAGGGAGTCGTTTCCTTCTGAGGCACTTCCTGTACCAGTCCGAACAATTCGGAAGTCGATGCCTGATAAATCTTGGTCTTCTTTTCCAGGCCCAGAATACGGACCGCTTCCAACATACGCAGCGTGCCTACCGCATCCGCTTCCGCAGTGTACTCGGGTACATCGAAACTCACTTTCACATGGCTCTGAGCAGCCAGATTATAGATTTCATCGGGCTGTACAGCCTGAATGATACGTATCAGCGAACTACTGTCGGTCATATCCCCCCAATGCAGATTCACCAGACGGGTCTTTTGCATATCACGAACCCACTCGTCCAGATAAAGATGTTCGATACGACCGGTATTGAATGAAGAAGAACGGCGCAGAATACCGTGAACCTCATATCCCTTTTCAATCAAAAACTCTGCCAGGAATGAACCGTCCTGACCTGTAATACCTGAAATTAAAGCTACTTTTTTCATTTCGTTTATTGTAAATGGCCTTATGCAAGCCCTCTTGGTTATTTCATATCACATAGCTATCTACTGCTATCTGCTTTCGGCATGGCAAAGGCGGAATGACCAAACAGAACGGCAGATGACAGACAGCATACACTCCATGTATGCAGAAATAAAATATATACAAGAAAGAATATTTACTCCGCCGAAAATTCTTTGATGCGCTGTTCCTCGCTCAACCGGCAGATCAGCAATGTGTTATTCTTCTCAGCAACGATATATCCGTCCAGTCCCTGTACCACCACCCTCTTTTCCTGTGTAGTGTGAATCACACAGTTACGGGTTTCATACAACTTTATATTCTCACCTATCTGCGTATTATTATGGGCATCTTTCGGCAAATTCTCGTGCAATGATCCCCAAGTACCCAGATCACTCCACCCAAAGCTGGCAGGAAGGACAAAAATCTCATCCGCCTTCTCCATAATGGCATAATCCACCGAAATGTTCTCGCACAAAGGGAAATTCCGGTCAATCATTTCCTGCTCCTTGTCCGTATAATAATAAGGAAGCAAACGCTCGAACACCTTCGAAATGGCAGGCTGATATACGCGCAGGGCGTTCACCACCGTATTTACATTCCACACAAAAATACCGGCATTCCAGAAGAAATTATTTTTTTGAATATAGCGCCGGGCTGTTTCCAGATCGGGTTTCTCTTTAAAAGAATACACCCGGAATACCTCCTTATTGGCGGTAGAAGGTACACTGAGATCAGCTTCAATGTAACCGTAGCCCGTCTCGAGGACGGTAGTTCATGCCCAGGGTAAGGATAGCGTCCGAATCGGCCGTAAAATTCATCGCCGAATTAATCACCCGCTGAAACTCCGCGATATTCATCACAATGTGGTCGCTGGGGGTCACCACCATATTGGCCTTAGGATTACGTGCCTTTATTTTCCAACTGACGTATGCTATACAAGGAGCCGTATTGCGACGGCAAGGCTCACGCAGGATATGATCATCAGCAATATCGGGCAACTGCTCCTTTACAGTATCCGCATACTTCTCTGATGTCACCACCCAAATATTTTCCGGAGGCAGATCCCCTGAAAACGGTCAGCCGTAAGTTGGATCAATGTACGGCCGCAACCCAGTACATCAATAAATTGCTTAGGATAATCAGGAGTACTCATCGGCCAGAAACGGCTTCCAACACCTCCGGCCATTATAACGAGGTGATTATTCTTGATGTTCATATGATTCATTTTTTACGTTGTATGACCGCAAAGATAAGTATTATTTTTTAAAAAAAGTATTGCGTTTTAATTTATATGTCCTATATTTGCATACGACTAACATTTTTTTTGTCATGAAACAACCGACAACTGAAAACTCTGATATAATTAAACTAGTAGCGATATTAGGTGATTTTGCCTTGTTGAACCTTTCTATGATACTTGTGTTTTTATTCTGAAAGGAATAGATTCACAGGCCATAGCCATATTTCATTGAAAACCTACCTGCTGACTTCCAACCTGTGCTATATTCCCTGCATATCCATCTTTGGGTCATACTGCACAACCGCATAGTGCGTCCGGAACAGATTGTAGGCCGCCTGTTAGGAACAATCAGCTTGCATGTAGTCATCTTCCTCACGGTGCTGGCCATTATTAAGGTAGATAACTTCTCACGCATCTATCTGCTTGCTTTCTATCTGTCTTTCATACCTTTAGCTATAGGATGGCGACTGACATTGCGGTTCTTTGTGAAAATGTTCCGCCGCAGTGGCAGGAACCTGCACACCACTGTACTGATAGGCGACGGGGACAATATGGTGGAGCTGTACCATACGTTGAACGATTTGACTTACGGATACAGGGTTTTAGGCATTTTCTATGATGAGAAGGACTCTAATTACCCCGAAGGGATTCCCTTTAAAGGTCCTGTAAACCAATTATTTGAATGGTTGTCCCATACACCGTGCACGAACTGTACTGTGGTCTGCCATCCAGCAGAAAGGATGATATTCTGGCCATCATGAACTATTGCGAGAACAATCTGATCCGCTTCTATAGCGTACCTCATGTACGTAATTACATAAAGCGTCAGCTGCAACTGGAATTATTGGGTGAAGTTCCTGTATTGTCCATCCGTACCGAGCCGTTGCAGAACCCGGTAAACAGACTGGCAAAACGGTTATTTGATTTGACATTTTCCTCTCTGTTTTTACTTACAATTTTTCCATTTATATACCTGATTGTAGGTCTTATTATTAAAATTACCTCACCTGGTCCCATATTCTTCAAACAGGAGAGAAACGGGGAAAACGGGAAAATCTTTAAATGCTATAAGTTCCGTTCCATGAAAGTGAACGCATTGTCCGATTCATTGCAGGCTACCAAGAATGATCCCCGCAAGACCAAGTTCGGCAACTTCCTGCGTAAAAGCATCTGGACGAACTGCCGCAATTCATTAATGTATTCAAAGGAGAGATGTCCATTGTAGGTCCCAGACCCCATATGCTGAAACATACAGAGGAATATTCCCAACTGATTAACAAATACATGATGCGCCACCTTGTCAAACCCGGAATTACCGGATGGGCGCAAGTCACCGGCTACCGGGGAGAAACCAAAGAACTTTCCCAAATGGAAGGCAGGGTAAGAAGAGACCTGTGGTATATTGAGAACTGGACTTTCCTGCTCGACATCCGCATCATGATAAAAACAGTAACCAACATGTTCCGGGGCGAGAAAAACGCCTATTAATCCAAATCGTAGGGACATATAAAAAATAAAAAGATATGAAAGGTATTGTACTAGCCGGAGGTTCGGGCACGCGCCTCTATCCTATTACCAAAGGAGTATCCAAACAGTTGCTCCCTGTCTTCGACAAACCCATGATTTATTATCCTATATCGGTACTTATGCTGGCCGGCATACGGGAAATACTCATTATCTCCACCCCATACGACTTACCGAGCTTCAAAAGACTGTTAGGAGACGGAAGCGATTTCGGAGTACGCTTTGAATATGCGGAACAGCCTTCGCCCGACGGACTGGCTCAGGCTTTCATCATCGGCGAGAAATTCATCGGAAATGATTCCGTCTGCCTTGTACTGGGTGATAACATATTTCACGGCAACGGTCTGTCCGCCATGTTGAGAGAATCCGTACGTGCTGCCGAAGAGGACAAGAAAGCAACGGTATTCGGCTATTGGGTCAGTGACCCCGAAAGATATGGCGTAGCGGAATTCGACAAGGAAGGCAACTGCCTCTCTATTGAAGAAAAACCTGCCCAACCTAAGTCCAACTATGCCGTGGTGGGACTCTATTTCTATCCCAACAAGGTGGTGGAAGTAGCCAAGAATATCAAGCCTTCGGCACGGGGAGAACTGGAAATCACCACCGTAAACCAGCAATTTCTTCAGGACAAGGAATTGAAAGTACAGACATTGGGCAGAGGTTTCGCATGGCTGGATACCGGTACTCACGACTCGCTGGCCGAGGCAAGTACCTACATCGAAGTCATTGAAAAGCGCCAGGGGCTGAAAGTGGCGTGCCTTGAGGGCATAGCTTTGAGAAAAGGCTGGATTACTCCGGAAAAGATGCAGGAACTGGCCCAGCCGATGCTTAAAAACCAATACGGACAATATTTACTGAAAGTTATAAAAGAACTGGGATTAGAATAATGGAAGTTATAAAAACAGCAATAGACGGGGTTTTCATTTTGGAACCCCGTATTTTTAATGATGCAAGAGGGTATTTCTTTGAAAGCTTCTCAGGACGTGAATTTGAAGAAAAAGTATGCAGGACTACATTTGTACAGGATAATGAGAGTTTCTCTACTTACGGTGTATTACGCGGCCTGCATTTCCAGAAACCTCCTTTCACACAAAGCAAGCTGGTGCGTGTAATCAAGGGAGCGGTACTGGATGTGGCTGTAGATATCCGGAAAGGTTCTCCTACTTTCGGAAAGCATGTGGCTGTAGAATTGACCGGAGAGAATCACCGGCAGTTTTTTATCCCCCGCGGATTCGCACACGGCTTTGCGGTACTAAGTGACGAGGTGTTGTTCCAATACAAGTGTGACCATTATTATGCTCCGCAAAGCGAAGGAGGAATCGCATGGGACGACCCCGATCTAGGCATAGACTGGCGACTTCCGGCCGACAAGGTTATTTTGTCCGACAAGGACAAGAAACATCCGAGATTGAAAGACTATCAAACGGATTTCGACTTTAATCAAAGTTTATATTAAAGGCAGTTTTGATTCTGCGTTTGTCCGGTTTTGCCAGTGAAATTAAAGAAGCCGAAAACTGCACACCGGACTATCGTAACGTTCAGGACAACATTTCCGAAGATTGACCTATAAAAACAGGGTGCACCTCCTACGAAAGAGATGCACCCTGTTTTATAGGTCAATATCTTTATATCACTTCTTCTCCATCCCCTCCTGAGGAGCATTAAGTCCTGCCTTCAGATTTCAAAGAATTCACGTCCGAACAAGATCCATGCGGAAGCACCCGCCACTGCCAGGAAAATAATCCGACAAGAATCACCTTCTTGCTGGTTCCCGAAGGCAGCAACGGCACACTGGCAGGTTCCACAACGGCAAATACAGGTTTGGCCTCCTGTACTTTGGCCCGTGCCACCTGCAATTGGGTAGCCACCTGGCTATACACCTGATATGCCAGATTCATATCATTCTGCAACCGTTCTCTCTCCGTCAAAGCACTTTGAAGGACAACCCCCTTGTTGGCATCCATGTAATTGGCATAATTCTGCTGGGCTACATAATACTCCTGCTGGCGTTCCTTATACAATTGTTCCAGATAAGCACAATCCTGCTGGGCTTTGGAGACCCTGTACGCTGTGATATACTCCTGAAGCTTCACCACTACCGTGTCTGTAATGGCGGCCGTAACCATCGGGTCCTGCAAAGTCACCGTCACTGTGGTGATGCCGGTTTTCTTATCCACATCAGCAGTAATCGCCTTACGCATGGCTTCCACTTTCTTCGCCTGATCTTCTGTCAGGTGGAAAGGATCCAGCCTGTTCCCTTCTTCCTCTTCCTTATCGGAGAAGAGAGATTTCACCCCGCCTATAGCCGCCCCGGGCAATCCCATAACAGCACCCCACCACGGAGCTTTCTGCTCATCGAGATAAGCTACAAAAGTAGTATCCACCTCACCGTCCAACGTAGTGACATGTGCATTAAACAGTTCCAGAATGAAAGGAGTAGACGCTACTATATCCGGGAAAAGAGATACGTTCAACGCATCCGCCTCACTGCCCA
>ENA-OQCX01001309-OQCX01001309.1-human-gut-metagenome-genome-assembly--contig:-NODE-1309-length-11726-cov-1.831968_pt1 | contig 11726 bp, 14 predicted proteins | sample MGYA00242762_ERZ504587 | MGnify/ENA primary metagenome ERZ504587 (study PRJEB26092, sample SAMD00036337) | human gut metagenome | host: Homo sapiens | study: EMG produced TPA metagenomics assembly of...
ATCGGCGACCCGTTCAAGGGACTGCTGATTTCGCAGATGGATACTGAGCATCCAGTTGCCGTTTACGGTGTTCCTGCAGGTGAGCCTCACCTCGTCCCGCAAAGTGATGGGGCAGTATGTGAACAGCAAATGGAGCACATTCGTGCTCTATACGATTGCTGCCATCGTGACGGTATTGAATATTATGCTGCTGATATCGAGTTTGTAATGAATGCCGCTTGCCGGATGAATGATTGCAACCTGACGAACGATTGCTGCCGGGCGGATTTAAAAAAATATATACGGATATGAAGATTATAACCTACAACGTAAACGGTTTGCGGGCCGCCGTGTCCAAAGGGCTGCCCGAATGGCTGGCAAAGGAACAGCCGGACGTGCTGTGCCTGCAGGAAACCAAATTGCAGCCGGAGCAGTATCCTGCGGAGCGTTGGATGCATTGGGATACAGGCATTATCTGCATTCGGCCCGGAAGAAAGGGTATAGCGGAGTCGCCATCCTGACGAAACGCGAGCCGGACCATGTGGAATACGGCATGGGCATGGAGGAGTACGATAGCGAAGGACGGTTTGTCCGTGCCGATTACGGCGACCTGTCCGTGGTGAGCGTCTATCACCCTTCGGGAACAAGCGGCGACGAGCGCCAGGCCTTTAAGATGGAGTGGCTGGAACACTTCCGCACTATGCGGTGGAACTGCTGCGCACCCGTCCCAAGCTGGTTTTGTGCGGGGACTATAACATCTGCCACGAGGCGATAGACATTCACGACCCGGTGCGCAATGCCACCAACAGCGGCTTCCTGCCCGAAGAAAGGGAGTGGATGACCCGTTTCCTGAACGAGGGCTTCATCGATGCTTTCCGCCTGTTGCACCCCGACAGCCGGGAGTACACCTGGTGGAGCTACCGCTTCAACTCGCGGGCGAAGAACAAAGGCTGGCGTATCGACTATTGCATGGCAAGCGAGGCGGTGCGTCCGATGCTGAAAGAGGCGCGTATCCTGAACGATGCGGTACATTCGGATCATTGCCCCATGATGTTGGAATTAACAGATTAAGATATGACGATGAAAGACAGAGTGGAAAAAGCCGTTGAACTGTTCAAGAGCGGCTATAATTGTTCGCAGTCCGTCGTGGCTGCCTTTGCAGATATGTATGGTTTTACGCAGGAACAGGCGTTGCGCATGTCCGCCTCGTTCGGCGGCGGCATCGGACGGATGCGGCAGACGTGCGGCGCCGCCTGCGGCATGTTCCTGCTGGCGGGACTGGAGAAAGGTGCCGTAGACGGCAAGGATCGTGAGGGCAAAGCCGCCAACTATGCGCTGGTGCAGCAGCTTGCGGAGGAATTCAGGAACGCAACGGCTCGATGATTTGCGCCGAACTGTTGGGACTGAAAAAGCCCGAAGGCTCCTCCATGCCCGAAGCCCGCACGGAGCAGTATTATGCCAAGCGTCCTTGCGCCAAAATGGTGGAAGAGGCGGCGGCAATATGGGCGGAGTATCTGGAAAAACAGCGGAAATAGGGCAAATCGTGCCGTTTCTCCGGCTGAAAATGGAAAAAAATAAGAGTTAACGTGCTATATAACATAAAAATAACTATCTTTGCCGCCGAAATAAAATCGGTCTTCTCCGTCGGGGGAAACGGATTTTTAAGCATGTCTAACTAAAAACAAAGAGAAAATGTTAAAAGAAAAAGCCGGTGAAATCGCAGGAAAAATTTGGAACGCACTGAATGAAACCGAAGGTTTAACCGCAAAACAAATCAAAAAAAGCTACAAAATTGGTGGATAAAGATTTGTTCCTGGGTCTTGGATGGTTATTGAGAGAGGACAAAATCTCTACTCAAGAAGTTGAAGGCGAACTGTTTGTGAAGCTGAACTAAGAAAGTGATTGGAATGTTATAAAAAATGCGTTGATACATTGGATATGTTATCAACGCATTTTTGTGCGCTCCTTTTCGTATCTTTGTCCAAGATACACTATCTTTGCACTCCAAAAACTTTAGAAACGAATGAAAAAGAATATACGTAACTTTTGTATCATAGCCCATATCGATCATGGCAAATCTACGTTGGCCGACCGCCTGTTGGAGTTCACCAATACCATCCAAGTAACCGAGGCAGATGCTGGATGATATGGATTTGGAAAAGGAGAGAGGTATCACCATCAAGAGCCATGCCATCCAGATGGAGTATGTGTACAAGGGCGAGAAGTATATCCTGAACCTGATTGACACTCCGGGACACGTGGACTTCTCCTACGAGGTGTCGCGCTCCATCGCCGCCTGCGAGGGCGCACTGCTCATTGTGGATGCTTCGCAGGGCGTGCAGGCGCAGACCATCTCCAACCTTTACATGGCCATCGAGCACGATTTGGAGATTATTCCCGTTATCAACAAATGCGACATGGCAAGCGCATGCCCGAAGAGGTGGAGGATGAAATCGTGGAACTGCTCGGCTGCAAGCGCGAAGAGATTATCCGCGCTTCCGGCAAGACGGGCATGGGCGTGGAGGAAATCCTTGAGGCGGTAGTCGAGCGCATCCCGCATCCCGAAGGCGATGAGGAAGCGCCTTTGCAGGCACTGATTTTCGACTCCGTATTCAACTCGTTCCGGGGCATCATCGCCTACTTCAAGATTGTGAACGGCGTGATTCGCAAAGGAGACAAAGTGAAGTTCTTCAATACGGGCAAGGAATACGATGCGGACGAAATCGGCGTGCTGAAGATGGACATGGTTCCCCGTCAGGAGCTGCGTACGGGCGACGTGGGGTATATCATTTCGGGTATCAAGACTTCCAGGGAAGTGAAGGTGGGCGACACGATTACGCACATAGCCCGTCCGTGCAAGGAGGCGATTGCCGGCTTCGAGGAAGTGAAGCCGATGGTCTTTGCCGGCGTATATCCCATTGAGCGGAAGACTTCGAGGACCTGCGCTCTTCGCTGGAGAAGTTGCAGCTGAACGACGCCTCGCTGACCTTCCAGCCCGAATCGTCACTGGCGCTGGGCTTCGGTTTCCGTTGCGGATTCTTAGGACTGCTCCACATGGAGATTGTGCAGGAACGCCTGGACCGCGAATTCGATATGAACGTGATTACCACCGTGCCGAACGTGTCGTACAACATCTATGACAAGCAGGGGCACATGACCGAGGTGCACAACCCCGGCAGCATGCCCGACCTCACCCTGATAGACCGCATCGAAGAGCCTTATATCCGCGCCTCGGTGATTACCGCCACGGACTATATCGGCCCCATCATGACGCTCTGCCTGGGCAAGCGCGGCGAACTGGTGAAGCAGGAATACATTTCCGGCAATCGCGTGGAGATATACTATGACATGCCGCTGGGCGAAATCGTCATCGACTTCTACGACAAGCTGAAAAGCATCTCCAAGGGATATGCCTCTTTCGACTACCATGCCAACGGCTTCCGTCCGTCCAAGCTGGTGAAACTGGATATTCTCCTGAACGGCGAACCGGTGGATGCCCTTTCCACCCTGACGCACTTTGACAACGCATACGAGCTGGGACGCCGCATGTGCGAGAAGCTGAAGGACCTGATTCCGAGACAGCAGTTCGACATCGCCATCCAGGCGGCCATCGGCGCCAAGATTATCTCCCGCGAAACAATCAAGGCTGTACGCAAGGACGTTACGGCCAAGTGCTACGGCGGCGACGTGAGCCGTAAGCGCAAGTTGCTCGAGAAGCAGAAACGGGGTAAGAAGAGAATGAAGCAAATCGGTAATGTGGAAGTGCCGCAGAAAGCATTCCTGGCGGTGCTGAAACTGGATTAGCGGTTTGCTGCCGAACCAATCATATTCTTTCGGGGGTTGTTTCTTTCATGATAGGGCTGCCCCCTTTTTTGTCTTTTTCCGAAAATGAACGAACTCTTCAATTAAAAATACTTATGATTATCCTACGTACCGTAAAAAACATTTCGTCGCTGAACATAGCAGCGAGCGTGCTTTTGTTTCTGGCGGCTATCCTGGCCGCTGTGGTTGCCAACTCGTCCCTGTCGCCCGTATACCAGGATTTCCTGCTTCAGGAGCTGCATCTGCGCATCGGCAACTTCAATCTGTTTTCGCACGGCGGGCATCCGCTGAAGATGATAGAATTCATTAACGACTGCCTGATGACCGTTTTCTTTCTGGCAGTGGGCCTGGAGATAAAGCGCGAATTGCTGGTGGGGGAACTGTCTCTGTGCGAAAAGCGGCTTTGCCTTTTATTGCGGCATGCGGGGGATGGTGGTTCCGGTCGTCATCTATGCGTTGTCGGTTGCCTCCGGCACTCCCGAAACCCGGGGGATGGCTATCCCGATGGCCACGGACATTGCCTTCTCATTGGGCGTGCTCAGTTTGCTGGGCAAGCGTGTGCCGTTGAGCCTGAAAATATTCCTGACGGCATTTGCGTGGTGGACGACATCGGCGGCATACTGGTCATCGCACTGTTCTATAGCGCTGACGTGGCATACGGATACCTGATTGCGGCGGCTGTCCTGTACGTGTTCCTCTACTATATGGGTAAGTTCGGCGTAACGCAGAAGATATTCTTCCTCTTCTTCGGTGTGATTATCTGGTATCTGTTCCTGCAATCGGGCATCCACAGTACGATTTCGGGCGTGATACTGGCGTTTGTGATACCGGCGCGTCCGCGCTTGGATGCGGGCAAATACATCGAGCGGATTCGCGACATCATCGGGGAGTTCCCGGTTTCCAAGTCGGATAATATCGTGCTGACCAATGCGCAGATTGCCACGTTGAAGCAGGTGGAGCGGGCATCGGATTATGTTATCAGTCCGTTGCAGTCGCTGGAAGATAACCTGCACGGGGCGGTGAGCTTCGTGATACTGCCGCTGTTTGCCTTTGCCAATGCCGGTGTGGTGTTCAGCGGTAGCGGCAGCATCGTGGGAGATGTGAGCATCGCTGTGGCGGCTGGCTTGCTGCTGGGCAAGTTCCTGGGGATATACCTGTTTACGTGGCTGGCGGTGAAGAGCGGCGTAGCGCTGATGCCGGCGGGGATGAACTGGAAGAATATAGCGGGCGTCTCCCTGCTGGGCGGTATCGGGTTTACCGTATCGTTGTTCATTGCCAACCTTTCCTTTGCGGACGAATATCCGGAATTGCTGAACCAGGCGAAATTCGGGGTGCTTGTAGGGACGGTGCTTGCCGGGGTGCTGGGTATGTGGTGCTGAATTGGGTGCTGCCGAAGAGGGATTAATACGGATTACACGGATTTCATGGAAATGTAAAAGAAGAGTAATATTGTCCGAAAGAACAAAGCAAATCCGTGAAATCCGTGTAATCCGTGCCTGAAATAGAATAATATTACTCCTTGATATGAATCAGCAGATTTGCCAGAATAGCCGTTATCCCGCCCGTTGTGATGCCGGATGCGAAGATGTTCCGCAGCGTTTCCGGCAGTTGGCACAGTATCTCGGAACCAGCTCCACACTGAGGCCGAGCGAGAAACTGACAGCCATGACAAGGGTAGCCTTCCGGTTGATTTCCTGCGCTGCATGATGCGGATGCCTGCCGCCGCCACCGTACCGAACATCAGCAGAGTAGCGCCGCCCAATACGGGTTCGGGCATCAGTGAAAACACCAGTCCCACAGCAGGGAACAGGCCGAGCAGCACAAGAAAGGCTGCGATGTAATAGCCACATACCGGCTGGCAACCCCGGTCAGTTGTATCATTCCGTTGTTCTGCGCAAAGACGGAGTTGGGGAAGGAGTTGAGCGCACCCGCCAGCATGGAGTTGAAGCCGTCGGCAAGGATACCGCCCGAAGCACGCTTTACGAAGGTGTCCCCTTCCACCGGTTCGCCGGAGATAAGGGAGTTGGCGGTGATGTCACCGTATGCCTCGATGGCGGTAATCATGAAAATAAGCCCCAGGGCGATGATGGTGGACAGGTCGAAGTCCAGTCCGTAGCGGAAAGGCATCGGCAGGTTGAAGCCGCCGTAGCTTTGTATCGAGGAGAAGTCGATGATGCCCATGAACCAGGCTGCGATGTAGCCTATCACCAGTCCGATGACGATGGAACTCATGCGCAGGTAGCGGTTGGAACTCCGGTTGAAGGCGATGATAAGCAGCAGTACCGCCGCCGCAAGGCCCACATGGCGGAAACTGCCGAAGCTGCCGTCCGCCTGTGCCGTGGCTCCGCCGCCGCAGGCCGTGATTCCTACCTTTATCAGGCTCATTCCGATGAGGGTGACTACGATGCCGGATATCAGCGGCGTGATAATCTTCTTAGTGTATTTCAACACCCGGCTTATCAGCATCTCCACGCTTGAAGCCGCCATGCAGGAACCGAAAATTAGGGGAAGCCCGCCCAGCATTCCGGCAGAGATGATGGGACCTATGAACGAAAAGCTGGTTCCTGGATGCAGAGCAGCCCCGTGCCCAGTCCGCCGAACCTGCGGCATTGGATAAACGTGGATATGCCGGATGCGAACAGCGCCATCGAAACCAGGTAGCCGGTGGTTTCCGCATCGAGCTTCAATGCGCCCGCAATGATGAGCGGCGGGGTGATGATGGCTACGAATATGGCGAGCAGATGTTGCAGCGCAGCGAAGAAAGCTTCCTTAAAAGGCGGCTTGTCGTTCAAGCCGTAAATCAGTCCGTTTCCCTGTTGTTTTTCCATCGCTCCGGGTTATCTGATTTTGATTTCACAGTTGTCAAGGCTTTCGATGATGGCAAGCGATTCTACATGAATGCCCTGGCTGCGCAGCTCGTCACCACCATGCTGGAAGGCTTTCTCTATGATGAATCCCATGCCCACCAGTTCCGCGCCAGCCTGCTTCACCAGGTCCATGATGCCTTTGGCAGCGTTTCCGTTGGCAAGGAAGTCGTCGATGAAAAGCACCTGGTCGCCGGGCGCGAGGAAATCCTTGCTGACGCACACGTCGTACGAGCGTTGCTTGGTGAACGAATACACGGAAGTAACCAGCATATTCTCCATCGTGCTCGGTTTCTTCTTCTTGGCGAACACTACGGGCAGCTCCAGCAGATAGCCCACCATGATGGCGGGAGCGATGCCGCTGGCTTCGACGGTAATATCTTGTTGATACTGGTAGAGGCGAAACGTCTGACAAACTCCACGCCGATGGATTTCATCAGTATCGGGTCCATCTGGTGATTGATAAAGTTATCCACTTTCAGTATGCCTCCCGGATAGCATTTTCCGTCTTTGAGAATACGGTCTTTTTAAAGTTTTTCATAATGTATCAAGTCTTGTCTTAAGAGTTATTTATTGTCTTCTTGTTCAGCATTCTTCCTGTATCTCCTCTTTGGGCAGCAGCCTTGCCGAGATGCGCTTCTTCGGGGTGAGGCTCATGTCCTTCAGCATTTCAGCCTGGCGCACTACGCTGCCGTTGCCTTCGGAGAGCTGGTTGAGGGCTTTGTCGTAGTCCTTCTGCAAGGTTGCCATGCGGTCGCCGAGGGTGAGGAAGGTGTCGGTAAAGCTACAATCTTTTCGTACAGGGCAGTGCCGCGCTTGATGATGGCCTGCACGTTTTTCACTTGGTTTTCCCGCTTCCACAGGTCGAGCGAGAGGCGCAGGGCGCTGATGAGGTTGGTGGGGCTCATCAGTACCACCTTCTTGTTGTAGGCATACTCCCAGAGGTTGGCGTCGCTCTGGATGGCGAGCAGGTATGCGCCCTCCGTGGGGATGAACATCATGACGAAGTCCGGCGCCTTGATATCGTAGTGCGAATAGTCCTTCCGGCTGAGCTCGTCGATGTGGTTGCGGACGGACTGCAAGTGCGCCTTGAGCCAGCGCGCCTGCTCGTCGCGGTCTTCGGCGGAGGTGTAGGCGGCGTAAGCGGTGAGGGAAACTTTGGAGTCGATTATCATCTCGCGCTCGTCGGGATACCTGATGAGGATGTCGGGCTGCATCTTCTGTCCGCTCTCTTCGCTGACAATCGCTTCGCCGCGCTCGTCTTTCAGGAACTCCTGGCAGAAATAGTGCTCGCCCTCAATCAGGCCGGATGCCTGCAAGAGGCGTTCCAGAATCATTTCGCCCCAGTTGCCCTGCATCTTGGAGTCGCCCTTCAGGCGCGGGTCAGGTTGTTGGCATCCTCGCTGAGGCGGTTGTTCAGTTCCACCAGCTCCTTGATGCGTTCGCCCAGCGAGAAGCGCTCTTTGGCTTCGGTGCTGTACACCTGCTCTACTTTTTCCTTGAAGTCCTTAATCTTCTCGTCGAGCGGGCGCAGCAGGTTGCCCAGATGCTCGGCGTTCAGTCTGGTGAAATCCTCGGTCTTGCTTTGGAAGATGCGGTTCGAGAGGTTCTCGAACTCGGTGTTCATACGCTTGTGCAGGGCTTCGGCCTCTTCTTTCTGTTCGGCGAGGCGTTGTTCCCATTGCCGTTGCTGCTGGGCGATGCGCTCGCCGAAGGAACGCTCCTGCTGGGCAAGGCGTTCGTTGAAACTGTGTGCCTGCTCGGCGAGGCGTTCGGCAAACAGCCGCTCCTGCGCGTCCAACCGTTCCGAAGCCTGGCGGGCGGCTTCCTGCAAACGTTCCTCGGCAATGGAGCGTTCGCGGGCGATGCGTTCTTCGGCGGTGCGGTTCAGCAGGGCTTCACGCTCTCCGGCGGCTTCTACCTGAGTCTTCAGGGCGGCGGCTTTTCTGCCGGCCGTCAGATAGCCGATAACGGCTCCTGCGATAATCCCGGCGGGTAATAGGATGATATTCATAATTGCATATAAGGAAATAAAGTTTCGACAGGCGGTACGGGCAATACCAATAGTTGGTATGAAGAATACCAACGGTTGGTACAGACAATACCAAAGCGTGGTACAAGGAGTACCAACCGTTGGTACGGAGTGTACCGCACGGGGGGACATCTTGCGGCCTGCCGTCTTGCATCTATTGTGTCAGTATCTCGTTTCCGTCTTCGGTGATAAGAATCATGCTTTCCCACTGGGCGGAAGGCAGACCGTCGTCCGTGCATACCGTCCAGCCGTCGGCTTCGTCAATGAATACCTCGTAGCTGCCCATGTTAATCATCGGCTCGATGGTGAACGTCATGCCCGGTACTATCAGCATGCCCGTGCCGCGTTTGCCGAAGTGCTCCACGTCCGGCTCTTCGTGAAACTTGATACCCACGCCATGCCCGCAAAGGTCGCGCACCACGCTGTAGCCGTTCTTCTCGGCATGCTCCTGGATGGCGGCACCCACATCGCCCAACCGTGCCCAGGGCTGTGCAGCCTGTATGCCGATGTCGCGGCACTCCCTGGTCACCTGCACCAGGCGTTGCATTTCGGGGCTGACTTCCCCAATCATATACATGCGCGATGCATCGGAGAAATACCCTTTGTAGATGGTGGACACGTCTACGTTTACAATATCTCCGCTGCGCAGGAATTCCTTTGTGCTGGGGATGCCGTGGCACACCACATCGTTAATGCTGACGCATACGCTCTTCGGAAAGCCTTCGTACAGGAAGGGAGCGGGGATGGCGTCGTGGTCTGTCGTAAAGCAGTATACCATGTGGTCTATCTCTGCCGTGGACATTCCCTCGCGGATATTCTCCGAGATGTAATCGAGCAGGGCGGTGTTTATCCTTGCGCTTTCGCGTATGCCTGCCAGTTGCTCTTCCGTACGCAGCAGATGGCGTGACGGCAATTTGTATCCTTCTCTTTTATAATGCTGTATCTTGGCTTCTACTTCATCGGAATAGTTTTTAGGAGCAAACCGGACTCCTTTTACGAACTTCTTCATGTTTGCATATTTTATAAACGATGTGCAAAAATACGAATAATTTGGGTGTGCGTATTTATAATGCTTGAATAATTAGAAACTAATCTGTACTTTTGTTTCCCTCAACAACCGAATAAATGTAATGAATATGTATGAATGGGCCGATGAAATGAACTGTGCCGTAACCGTATGCGACACGCAGGGAATCATCCTTTATATGAACGAAAAGGCATGCCGCACGTTTGCCGGGCATGGAAACCTGATAGGCAGGAATCTTTTTGACTGCCACAGTCCGAAATCGCAGGAAAAGATACGCGAACTCCTGGAAGACGGGTGGCGTAAACGCCTATACGATAGAGAAAAAAGGGGCAGGAAAATGATTTATCAGACCGCATGGAAGCGTGAGGGTGTGGTATGCGGACTGGTGGAAATATCCATGGAGATACCCGGGGAGATGCCCCATTATATACGGGAGTAACCGTATCCGGAGAGGAGCAGCCGCCGGGTTTGTGAGGCGGCCGCTCCCTTGTGATTATGCTTTGTCCGGGATTAGAACTCGTAGTGGAAACCGAATGAGAGTCTTCGCTGGTGAAGGCGAATCCGTAACCGTTGTCTCCGGTCATGTAATCGTCTCTGTAGCCCAGGAAACCGCATTTGGCAACTGCACTGAACTTGCTGTTCAGCTTGATGCGATGCCCGGTTTGAAGCCTATTTCAAAGCCGTTTACAGAGTCGGCGCCCTTCACCTTCTGGGTGGAGAAGCCGAAGCCGCCGTCCACAAACAGGCGTACTACCTTGTTTTCATAGTAGGAGTAGCGTGCATAGGGAGCGAGGGCGAAAGCGTTGTATTTACCTTCGTCTGCCTTGCCGTGTGCAAATGCCAGCACACCGCCTACTGCCCATTTCTCGCTCAGGTTATATCCTACTTCCGGTTCCAGTTTGAAGAAAGTGGCGTCGAGGTCGTCGTTGTGCCATAAGCCTACCGTTCCGCCTACATAAACCTGTGCCTTTACCGATGCAACCAGCATGGTTGCAAATAAGAAAAATACAATCTTTTTCATTTCTTTTTACCTTTTGATTATTTAAATTATTGTTGAATGCTGAAAAAGCAAGGCATGCCCTGCTTTTTCGGGGCGCAAAAGTATATCTTATATTTATGCTGTACAAATTTTTAGTTAGTTTTTTATAAAATAAAGAACTTGTGCGGGAAGAATACACTACTTTTGCGGCGGTAAAAAGTTTGTTTCACAGGTTGTATTTTTTCGAATGAAGAAGAGTCTTATTGCATTAGCGTTCGGCACGTTGGGATTGGGCATTGCCGAGTTTACGATGATGGGTATTTTGCCCTATGTTGCCGCCGATTTGAACATCGGCATTCCGGTTGCCGGACATTTCATTTCCGCCTATGCACTGGGCGTATGTGCCGGTGCTCCCATGTTGATTTTAGCGCGCAAGCGTCCGTTGAAGCATATCCTGCTGGCATTGATGGCTTTAATGCTGGTAGGAAACCTGGGGGCTGCGATGGCCACCGGCTACTGGTCGCTGCTGGCGGCGCGTTTCATTTCGGGTTTGCCGCACGGGGCGTATTTCGGAGTCGCTTCCATTGTGGCGGGCAAGCTGGCGGACGAGGGGAGAAGTTCCGAGGCCGTATCCATTATGATAGCGGGTATGACGGTTGCCAATCTGTTCGGCGTTCCGCTGGGCACTTCCCTGAGCCATATACTCTCGTGGCGTGTCACGTTCTTGCTGGTGGCCTGCTGGGGAGTGATAGTCCTTTATTATATATGGCGGTGGGTTCCTGCGGTGGAGGGACTGAAAGATACCGGGTTCAAGGGACAGTTCCGTTTCCTGAAGACTCCCGCTCCCTGGCTGATATTGGGGGCGACGGCTTTGGGCAACGGCGGCGTGTTCTGCTGGTATAGTTACATCACGCCGTTGCTGACGAATGTATCGGGATTCAGCGCCGGAAGTGTCACGGCATTAATGATGCTGGCAGGCTTTGGCATGGTGTGGGCAATCTGGTGAGCGGACGGCTTTCCGAC
>ENA-OQCX01001310-OQCX01001310.1-human-gut-metagenome-genome-assembly--contig:-NODE-1310-length-11721-cov-1.850526_pt1 | contig 11721 bp, 22 predicted proteins | sample MGYA00242762_ERZ504587 | MGnify/ENA primary metagenome ERZ504587 (study PRJEB26092, sample SAMD00036337) | human gut metagenome | host: Homo sapiens | study: EMG produced TPA metagenomics assembly of...
TAAAATTATCCTCACCATCCGACTCTTCGTCTGGCATATCATTACTGAAATCCATCGGAATGAACCAATCTGAAATAAACTCTTCCATATCAGTCAATTTTTAAGCATTAGGGAACTCTGGTTTAACATCTGGATTTGCTTCATAAGGATAAACATCCATAATAGCAGTTTCCACTACCGAAGCAATCACGTAGTCTGCCATTGTGCCTTTCATTCCTTCATCCAGTTTTTTGACTGCATCTCTCAAGTCGGCTGCTTGAACAAGAATGTTTGTGGATGTTTTCTTTTCCGCACCAGTTTTTTCATCCAATGTGATAAAGTATAACTTGCATTTAAAATACCTGTCAGCCGATTCTTCATCTGAGAAAAATATCTCAGAATAGTTGGCACGTTTTATGTCAGAAACAGTAAACTCACCGCTGATAAACGGTGTCATTTCCTCAATACATCTTCCTTCGCTTTCTGTAAAAGATAAAGAATCAAACAAATAGGGTTCCGTTACTTTCTTGTTCATGCCGTTTTCCATTACTTTCTCGTAGCGAATCTTTACCTCAAACCATGTGTGCATCATAATTAATTCTTTTAAAGTTTGATATTCAACGTTTATTCATTTATAGTGGGAGGTGCAGGATTCGAACCTGCATGAGTGGTGTTTTTGCAGTTCACTGATTTCAAGTCAGCTCCCCTAAGATGTCTCGTAGGTTGCCGGCTTGGATATTAACGGTTATCCTAGAATTTTGCACCTTACATCTTGATTAGCGTCTGCCATTTCCGCCAACCTCCCGTTTGCCTCCCTATCTTCACAGACCGGGAAGGCAAGGTAACAAAGTTATTTCTGTATTCTGATCAAATCAGGGATAGAACCGTAAATCGGCGACTTCCCATCCCATTTGTCAATGAACTGTTTGTAAAGAATTTCTTTGGTAAGACCTTTTGACTGGATAAGAGCCTGTTCGGTTTTCAACTGTTCCAGCTCGTTGCGTTTCTTCTGTTCCTCAATCTGTTGGTCCAGTACGGATATATTGGTGTTCACTTCATTCCGGCTGTCAATCTTCTCACGGACCTTTTCGGAGAACTCCAGTTGTGCGGAGAATGTGAGCAGTTGCAGACCTCTTTTTTCAAACTCCATGTCAACTATCTGTTCCAACCGTTTCTCAAATACCAACGACCCTCCGTCAGCCATCAGGCTATCGGTCTTATGCTTTCGACTTTCTTCCTTTATCAAATCATATATACGTGGTTCCAAGATGTTATCTTCCAACGAAGACATAAAGTCACTTCCACGGCCAATATGCTTGTTGTCAAAGACAACATCAATGGCACGGTTCTTGATAACTTTATAGCTGTATGTAGGACACGCCTTGAACTCCGTGTTGTCGGCAGCTTTCAGTGTGACAGCTTCAGCGAATTCTCCACGCTGATCGAATAGCGGAACCTGAAAAAGTTCTGTGCCCAATTCCCATGTGGACACTTTGCCGGAAACAATCTTGAAATCCTCCTTTCCCTGCTTGCCGTAATTCTCCATAAGGACACCTGCATAATTAGGGGCTACTCTCTCACAGGAGACAAACATTACTAAGGTCATACATACCATCGTTAACTTAATCAGTCTTTTCATCTTTCAATGTTTTAATCAGTTTGTAAATAAAGAAAATTATTGTGGCTGATATTATTGTTACGCCCAGCCATGCGTGTAAGTGATTGAATACCCTATTCCCGACAACAATTCCTATTATCAGAAACAGGATTAAATAAATATACTCTTTCATACCACTCTCAGTCAAAATTAAAGTTGTCCTCGCCGTCCGGCTCTTCGTCCGGAATGTCATACCCAAAGTCCATCGGGATGAACCAATCTGAAATATAGTCTTGCATGATTTAATCCTCCTTTTGGCTACTTAGCCATTCTTTATAATCTTTCTCGTAATATTGGGGTATTATACCTTTCCTCATAAAGTCTATGTATTCTTGTACAGTACAATCATCCCAATCAACTCCGTTGTCTGGTATATCTTCCGTTTCTGATGTACAAAGAGTGTATTCAAATGGATTATACCCACTGTTGAGCCCATATTCTTCAACTATCTTGATTACATTTTCATCGGTGGTTATTTGTTTGATTTCACTTTCAGCCACACACCCGGATATTTCAGAGTGTTTGCCAAGTACTTCACCGAAGTAAACACTGATTTTGTTATTCACTAAGTATTCGACATCTTCTGTATCTGCAATAAATACTCCTTCAAGATTGCCCATTCTTCCGCAATCGAAGTCCATTTTAAATAATGCTTTCATAACTAAATAAATTCTTGATTTCTTTGTATTTCCTGCTGGGCGTATATCAGCATTTGATGTTCATTTGCAGCCGGCAGATAGATACCTGCCACTGAGGCACTCCAATTACGGAAACGGTCAATACTCAAAGTCATTTCACCTGTTGTCAGCTCGGCAGAACTTCTTAAGTAAGTTACTTCCTTACCTTTCTTGTTGACCGTCTTTCTCTCAAACAAATCACTTGCAAGTCCTCTTATAAAAATCAATTTTTGCTTCGTCGAGACTGCAACCGTACTCACTACCGAAATACCCTAAAAGAAGATGCAAGTAGCTGTTTTGGGCAAGCGTGCGGTTAGGTAGTTTCTTTTTCACTTCCACCACCGCACGTTCACTAAACAGCTTGTTTACATACTCCTTGAACTTGGGTATTTCATAATGATTTGATAAATTAAATATCATTTTTCTTTTTCCAAATATAGCCACCAGCCGTTTTCCTTTTGCCGAGCGTACAAGCATTGATACTTGATGCAGCAACTTGTGTTTCAAGAGAAGCCACTTTTGCACTTTCAAATTCAGCTATATAATTCATTTGTAATCCAAATTGCACAACTGGAATTGAATGAGTTATAGACATCTTTCTTTTAGAAAAACTTGAATGCTTTTTATTATACATTGGATGTTTTTCCCCTTTTCGGCTCATTGACATTTCGTTTTTTAGTTTCTGCATTGATAACTTTACCTTTAGCAGATTTACTAAAACGGCTTTTAGTAATAGGATTATTATTGTTTTCCGTGCGAGTTACCCACCTTAAATTACAAACATTATTATCCGTTCTAATTCCATTAATGTGGTCTACCTCTGGTTTATTAAATGGATTGGGGATAAAAGTTTCTGCAACAATTCGATGTAACAGTCTTTTATCTTTTCTCAAAGTAACATAAACATATCCGTTCTTTACTCCAACATTTGGAGTAAGCACCTTATTAGGATTCCGAACTTTACCTGTATTAGAAACTTGATAATATCCATTATAACCTTTTACTGTTTTCCAAATCTCTTCCATATCATTCTTCAAGTCGAACAGCATACGTTAAAAAGGCAAATCGTCCTTTACATTGCCATTAGCATCAACCGGAGGCGGAAAGTTCTGCGGCTGTTGCTGATAGGTCGGTTGTGGCGCTGGCTGTTGTACCGATGTTGTTTGTTGCGATACACCACCACGCGCATCTATTTTATAGCATCGAATGGATACCATACGTTTGAATTCTCCGTCTTGATTCGTCCAAGAACGCCCTTGTAAGACAAATGATACAGTAACAACATCACCCTGATTAAAGCGGTCAAGTTCTGTACACTTGTCACCCGAAAACTCTAAGGGAATAATGTTCTCATACTCGCTACGCTCTCCCGTATAAGGTCGTAAGTGGTAGCATCTAAAATAAACTCCCGTTTTGTAAATGAGGAACCACCGTTTTTGGATGGTATTTGAACAGTTTGTCCGATTTCGATTATCCGTCCAGTTATTTGGTTTGCCATTAATTTTCTCCTCCTAATATCTTTTTATCGGTTATAAGTTCTCTGTTTTCTTCCAAAAACCGGATAAATTCCTCACAATGATTAGTAAGAATAGGAATATCACGTTCAGGATTGAAAACGTATGTTTCTGTATAGGTATCTACCACATAACCGCCTTTGTTGAACTCCACAATGTTATACTCAAATGTCCGTACATCAGAACCGTTCTTCATTAAAGCGTATGGATATACTAAATGCTGGTGGTGATCTTTGAACTTTCCCACGGTATAACTACCGGTTGTTTTGATGTCGTGAACACTGGTAGGCATCAGTTCGTCAATCAGACCATAAACCAATACACTACCGTATGCAGTAGGCAAGATGGCTTCTACTCTTTGTTGGGTTAATGCTCCTTTGTAGTAGTTGGCAAACTCGCGGCAAAGGTCAATGTGAAAAGTGAAAGTGCGATTGTTGTAAACAGCTTTTATCCCGTAAAGTTTTCCGTCATCGTGATATGCCTTGCTAATTTCCATTATAGAAGATTTACGGTTCTCAATCATACAATCAATGATTTCCCCAAAACACGTTCCTCTATCAGCAGCTTCACTATCGAAAGGTACTCTATTTATCCTATCAATAAGAGATTGGAATTGTTTTTCCCTAAACTCATCCTCATCGCATGGGGGATTATCAGAAAAAGCGTAATATTTTTGATATATCTTATCACTATCTATATAATTTTGATAAGAATCCAGCAACGTTGGGTATATTTTGTAAGATATTTTACTCATTCTTATACCTCCATTTGTAACCACCTGCTGTAAGGAAGTTTCTTCTACCTATACAGCAACTGATAATATTAGCATTGTTAATACCCGTTTGTCTTTCAGCCTCTTTAGCACTTTCAAATGTACTTATTAACGTACCATCTCTCGACACTGAACAACGGCTTTTGACATCTTCGGGTGATTTATTTTCTTTTTGCTAAACCGTTTCGTTTCTTGTTCCGTAATTAGCATTGTATCTCCATGTGCACCATTCTAAGTTAGAAACAGAGTTATTGCTTTTAACCTCATCTTTATGATTTACACATGGTAAATTTTGCGGATTAGGAATAAACGTTTCGGCAACAAGTCTATGAAGAGATTTATATTCTACTTGTTGTTTCCATAGTGATATTCGTAAATATCCACTCCATATTTTATTAGGCTTAATTATCTTTCCTGTTATCTTTCTAAAATTACCATACCTGCTTTTAATAAGCTATCTAAGAGCGAACTCTAACCAAGGGTACTTACTTGATAGAGTCCTTCATAACCTTGAATGTCTTTCCAAATCTCATTAGGCTGCATCTGAGTAGATTTTAGTTTCCTTATTGAATATCAGCCCAAAGCCTTTACCTTTGCAGCAAACAAACTTCTCGCCATCATCAAAGAACTACCAACGTGTTCAAACTCATTAATATGAGAGGCGAACTCATTAGCAGACTTGGCATCAGTTATAAATTCGATACTTCTTTGATTTCCTCTATCACCTTATCATACTTTTCCTGTGCCTCTTTCTTGGCTGCAAGCATACCCAAATACGAATTGATTATCTTGGCGGTGATAAAGTCGTTCTTTGCGGTTGGATTACCATTCTTGTCAAGGATGGTAGGAACTTCCATCACTGAAGGAAGATTGCAAGTATTCTTACCGTCATTTCTTGAAGTTGGGTCAAAAGTGATAGTACGTCTTTGGACGCCTCTTTCGCTTTTCATTTCAAGATAACCGAGCAAATCCAGTTCAGTAACGATAGAGTTGTAGGATTTTTCACGCAAGGCAGGGATAAACACCGTATCATCACCTTCTTTTCTTGTGTCGCGATGGGCAACGAAAATGATGTGCTTGTTAAGCCCCGAAAGTGTTCGTGTCATCCATGAAAACTCTGCATTGATACCGCTCCAATCACGGATGGACGCTGGCGGGTTCCACACTTGTGAGTAATGATGAAGTCCATCATCTTGCCGATGGTATCTACTACAATGGTCTGATAAGCGGACAAGTCCTCTTGAAGAACTTGCTGAACATCGCTCCATGAAGTGACCTGTACCGTGTCTATATTCTCCAAGTGCGCCATGTTCATGCGCTTCACGCCGTTATCGAAGTCCAACAGCAGCGGTTTCGGTGCGCTCAATGCTACCGTACTCTTTCCCATTCCGGCTTGACCGTAAATCATCATCTTCACGGTGGTCGGGATAACTAATTCATTACTTTTCTTAATCAGTGACATAATCGTAAATTTTATAGGGTTATTTGTTCAGATATTTACTCATTTTAAAAGCATTAATAGCGGATTGTATCTCGAACTTGGAATATATGATAGGAGAATTTCTGGATGAGCCTTTTCTTTTCTTATGCACCAATCCTTCTTTCTCTAACTTTTCCAAAAAGTTAGGTTCATACCCAAGTGTCTTTAACCATCTGAACGCTTCTCTTTGCTTGATTTCATCAGATACAGGAGACCGTTTCTTCTCACTGGCAGCTGCACCAAGCTCCGCCATGTCCATGCAGATATTTTTAAATTCAAATAATTCAAGTCTTACTTCCATACCGTCCAGTTCTTTCAATTCGTTCAACTCTCGTTCTTCGTCCCCTTCTCATATCGCCCTGTTCGTGATAGAGCGAAAAAGAAAGATGCACAACAGGCAGAAAGCAACAGCCGACCTAATAGTAGGTGAAAAGTCCATCGTGAACTTCATACCAGCTATTCTCTCATATAGCATGGTTGCCAGTTCTCTGCCGTTCCTTACGTTCAAAATCTCAAAAGCTCTTTGCAGTTGGTTGTTTATCGTGCTGACCGCTCGGCATTTGAGGTTTGCAATTTCTTTTTTCTCATACCCTTGTGCATACATTCGTGCCGTAATCTCGCATTCAGGTGTAAGTTCATTAAAAACTCTCTTCATAATCGTGTAAGTCAGCTGATTAATAATTGCGAATAACCTCAATATATCCGGCTTCCCTGTTAGTGTCCACCGAATACAAAGTTTGCTCCTTGTCTATTATCCGATCAATCCTTGCCAGCCTGTTAAGATCAGCTGTACACCTGCGAAGCTGTCCGGCAAGCTTGTCGCTAAAGTCAAAGCTGATTCTGTCATTCTTCTTTTTCAGCTTTTTCTTGATTTCTGTTCTTTCTTTCAGTTCTTTTGCCATAAGAGTAAAATTTAATTAATGATTCGTGGATGGTAAGGGAATCGAACCCCTCTCAATCGTGCCAATTGTTTGCGCAACACGAAGCTCTAACCGATAAGCTAACCATCCGATTAAAAAAGGTGCACTATCCTCACGGACGGCACACCCAGTACAAACACAATATAAAACACGAATATCTAATCTATTATCAGAACAATGCTTTTAACCGCGTTCTTGAAATGATCAAACTTCTGGTTCAAATCACTCCAAGATTTATACCATGTATTTTTCTCTTCAGCTAATTTCTCGTTAGCCTCTTCCAGTTCCTGCACACGCCTTACTAAATCTTCATGCGTCATGCCTCTTAATTCTTCCACTGTCATAATCGTATAAATTTAAAATGTCGTTAAAAAGGTAGGAGTCGAACCTACTTCTTGTAAGCTAAATGAATATATAAATTAGAATATAAGTTAATACCAACAATTAATTGCTTACACGCATTCCAACAATGCTACTTCATAAATTACCGCCCGGCTGGTTTACAAGGTTATTGTGCACTCATACCCATGCGCCTTGTGCCGGATTTGAGGTCTACCTTTTAGCGGTATTACAATTTGTCATTTATTTCAACTCTTTATAAGAGATTCTTATTAGAAAAGCACATCCGGCACATATAACACCCATTATAGTGACAGAGAATATTTTCATAGGACTGTAAGTAGTGATAGCCCCGTAAAGCATACCGGCAGCGCATATACTAACCAATATGGATAAAATGAATTGGACTGTTTTCATAATCGTATAAATTAGTTGGCTCCCCTGAACCAATTCGATTGGCAACATCACGTTATTGTCAGGGGATTTTCTTAATTTTGAGGTGTCAAATCTAAAAATCAAGAAATATGAAACAGTTTATTGAAATTCCCCAAGGGGAAGAGATTGTATTGATTAATGTAAATCACATTTCAGCCATTGAGACTGTCACATTCGGAGAAAAACAACTATGTAAAATTTATGTATCTACTCCCCATCAACGATGGTTGGGTTGCATGAGATGGATGCCTAATAATCCAATCCAATTTTTCACTCTCTCATCTTCGCCAGCTGATAGAAGAAGCTCTTTAGAGGTCTTACCGTCAAGGATGAACTCTACCCAGGCTTGAACGGCTTGGGTAGTTGAGTGTGTGCCTACTTTCAGAAGAAGCTCTTTGCGTAACTTCTGTTCTTTTCTTTTTCTGAAATACTGAAGTATTCTTTTAATCATCTTTCTTCTCTATTTTCTGAACGTGAACCAACCTAAACATTTCGCTAGTAGTGTCTGAGAATAACATATTCAAATCGTAACTATTCGGAGTAAATAGCCTAAGCATCTTCTTGAACTCTACAATGTTGCCATACATATCCCACACACCACGCACTTTAACACCTTTCATAATCATAGTGCCACTAATTGCTACTACGGTTGTTTGCGTTATGTCCCTTATAATCCGGTCTATCTTAACAGGTAGCCCGGCAAGCACCGCATAATCCTTATTATTAAGGAGAGAATCAAAATCAAACTCTTCTTGATTTAATTCTTGGAAAATCATTAAATTACTTGTATCCATAATTTCAAAACATTATTATTGGTTTTCTTTTTTCTTCTCTTATGTTGTTATTAAACTTATATGTGTTGCGGTTTTTATAACGTTTAATCCGTTCTTTAATCCACATCTTTATATATTCATGCTCTAATATAGCGTAAATGGCACTACCAATAATAAAAGCGATTAGTGCCGAAATTGCCACCACCCCAGTTACAAAAACAAAATGAATCCATAGTGGATATTTATCAAAATAGACCCCTCCAATTTTATAAGAGTCTGGTATATTACCCATGATTAAGAATAACATAAAAACGAATGTACAAGAACCAATGGTAATGGAAATACCTTCTTTCATAATCGTGTAAATTAAAGTTTGTGCCTGTACCCTAATCGAATAGTAGAACCGTATTTCAGTTCAGTACAAGCTATATCTAGACCTTTCAGCGATACTTGTGCCTAACCAAGCATACTCATCACACTAAAGACAAATTGGCGTGCTGAAAGTAAAAATCATTTCAAATTCATATAGCCTTACCACCGTTCACCGCATTTCTGCTATGGCGGCTTCTATATTTCGTTATCTTTGGTTGACCTAAAACGGCTTATAGTATTACACCGTAAAGGCTTTTACAGGCTTGTCAAAGAACTAATCAATAGTACCTACCCGATTCTCGCTATCGGTTGCCGTTCAATCCGTCTGTAGGCTGTCGTGCGTTGCATAATCGTGTATTATGCGTATCGGCTGATACCTTGTACCCGGCATAGAGCATCGTAGTCCATGCCATCATCTTCACAAGTTTCAAAACCTTTTAAGGCATCTTCCAAACTGTCTATCTCATCCGTTATCAACTGGATAGCTTCTTTTTTGCTATCAGCATTGAACATCAGGCAGACAGCCTCTTCATCATTGTTATGGGCAGCCTCTAAATCTTTATAAAGGCTATCCAACTGCTGGTTAATCGTGTAAGCATTCATATCCATATCTTTTATGCGATTGACATCAGATTAGCTTTTTTGAAGCATCTGAATTCTTGGCGTTCAGTATCATAGTAAGTCTGGACGGTATCATTCTTTTTTCTGTTGTCAGTACCAGTAATGGCAGGCATCAGCTTTTCATTTAGTGTACCGTATGCCTCACGAACGGAACCGTCCACTTTTTTGAAGTAGAACTTCACTATCTTCTTTTTCATCTCACCTTTCAACTTCAAGTTAGCCCAAGCGACCTTCATTGCTTCGCTCATGGTGAGCCATTACGTCTTAACGAACTGCCAAGCAAGGCTTCATTACTTCGTGTAAAAATTCTCTTGTTCTCATAATCGTGTTATTTTAATATGTTTATACTATTTATTTGCATCAATCCGTTTTTGCATCTTTTGTATCGTGATTGATTGATGATGCAAATGTAACAACAACTTGCGTAATACGCAAGCAAAACTATATAAAAATGCAAGTTATTTGCAAAATAATCTACAGTATATTGATTATCAAGCGATTAAAAATATCTATATTTAAATTATATATGAAAGAGAATGAAGTTATTAAAAATATTATCCAAATACGTAATTTACAAGGAATTACAAAACGGAGTATGGCAGAGGCATTAGATATTAACGAAGCCTCTTATGGGAGAATTGAGAGTGGTAAGATTGCATTGGCGTATAGTATGCTTGCGAAAATTGCAAGTGTATTCAATCTTTCAGTGGTTGATGTTATCACTTATCCAGATAAGTTTGAAAAAAAAGAAATTATAGGGGAAGAGCCAGTTGAAGCTATCCTTCAGATTAAACTCAAAAAAGACAAAAAAGACCAAGTATTAAAACTTGTGTTTGGTGATAACAATATTGAAATATTAAATAAGTAATGGAAAAAGCCCATTTGTTTATTGGATGTTCTGTTGGTTCGCTTCCTTTTGCACGAGCCATTTCGGATGATTTGCAATTTGATTTCGATGTTAATATATGGTGCCAAGATACATTTAAGCTAAATCATACCACATTAGAAGATTTAATGTCAGAACTTGAGGATGCGGATTTTGCATCTTTTGTGTTCTTGCCGGAAGACGAATTAAATAAGAAGAACATCGTAAAACTTTCAGTAAGAGATAATGTTTTATTTGAGTATGGATTATTTTTAGGGAAATTAGGAAAAGATAGGGTTTCGTTCTGTACTATATTGAATGCAGAAATGCATCTCCCGACAGATTTGTTAGGCGTTGAGTGTGGGAGATTTCAATATCCATGCAAAAATCTTCAATCTTCAGTTTCACATTATTGCAATGCTATAAGAAAGCAAAAAGAAAAATTGGGTGAAAACTATTTGATGTGCAATAAGAGAAATGAAGTAAAAAATATCATAGACAATACAAATGAGTCTGATTTCTACTTAGCTAATTTTGGAGACAAAAGGAGTGATATTATATCCAAAGCGAAGAAAAGCCTGATACTGAACGTGGCAACTATGATATGTATGCTATAAATAAATATGTAGATAGGTATTATTATTATCATTCCGATATTTTCTATAAAGGAGAAACAATAGAATCGTATCAATTAGCTCTTTTCCCACAACTTATTCTTTGTTGTTAGGTGATTATAGAACGTATCACAGAATTAACGGACAAATATGGAACTCCCATAAATAGCAATATAGATATTTACTCGTTTAATAATTCTAATGGAGATTATACCAAGAATGACGATTTCATGATTGGGCAAGAGATAATGAACGGATTTAAAGAGTTTTGTTACCAGTTTAAATATAATAAAATGGTCATTACTTGTGTTCTTTCTAAGCTAAAGAACAAAACTAAAACATCAATCTACTCATACTCAATAACTACTATTTACGAAAAAGAATAACAGCAAGCTAAATATCTAAAATTATGATTGACTTTCTAACCATCATACTCCTAATATTCGGAGTATTACAAATTATTCTCTTCTTCAAAGTATGGGGAATGACAAACGACATCAAAGATATAAGGAACAAGTATCTCAAAGACGAGGATGAGAAACAAAGAAAAAAACACAGAGCATGACGCTATAACCAAAATAAGTGGCGGTTCCAAACCAACAATATAAGCCGGGCATTCATTCCCGGCTTTAAACATGAAAATTCCTCCTTTTGTTTCAAACATTGTTTCAAACATCAAACGAAAAACCGGAAAAATATAAAT
>ENA-OQCX01001311-OQCX01001311.1-human-gut-metagenome-genome-assembly--contig:-NODE-1311-length-11713-cov-2.101933_pt1 | contig 11713 bp, 15 predicted proteins | sample MGYA00242762_ERZ504587 | MGnify/ENA primary metagenome ERZ504587 (study PRJEB26092, sample SAMD00036337) | human gut metagenome | host: Homo sapiens | study: EMG produced TPA metagenomics assembly of...
CAAACCATATCACCCAGCACCGGGTCCGATAATCCTCTTCCGGAAACCGTATCGCGTTCATGGCATGGTCATGGAGCAACTGCCGTATCGCTTCGATAATGTCTTTTCGCAGTTCTTCAATCCTGTCCCCGAACACTGACATGGCGGATTTTGCGTCTTTCTGCTTTATGGAGAGAACCTGCGTGTCGGGATGGATGCTGAAATCCCAGTCCGTCACTTCATCGTCATCCCGCGTCGTGTGGATGTTGCCACCCAATACCAGACCGCAGTCTTCCGACACCATTCTTTTCGCTTCTTCACGGTCTTCCGCCGCCACAGTGTAAGTACCCTCGAAGGAGTATCTTACTTTTACATCGTATTTTGCCATAATCTTCTATGATTTGATTGTTAATGATTTGATTTTATCAGGATACAATGCGCACCGCATCCCCGAAAAAGGAGTCGTCCACCCCATATACATGTTGGACTGAACAGTCATAGTTGGACCGTTCGTCATCCAGCCGAAGCGGAATCCGTGATAGTCCTCCACTTCCAGTTTTAGTTTTACATCTTTCTTCAGTTCCATTTCAGGCAGCTTCCGCCACCGAATATTGAGCTGAAAAGCCCGCAGCAGTTACCTTTTGGTATGATGATTTCTTTCAGCGAGAAATCGGCATCATACAATTCTTTCAGGCTTACCCTGCCGATGTATGTCAGCAGGTTCGCACCGCAGCAGGAATTGATAAGCTCCTCATAGAATTGTTCGTAGGAAACCTGCTCCTTGCCGTTCCGGTTCTTACGGTTCGGGAAACGCCCGTAAGCCCTGTAGCCGTGTTCCGTCAGGATTTTCTTTACTCTTGCCGGATTGAGGTTCAGGCTGTCCACCATGTCCCCGAAGTAGGATTCCTCGTACCTGTAACCGCCCTGCGATTCAAACCAGTTGGAGTTGATGCAGTCATAGTTGGAAAGCATCTCCACACGGATAGGAATGTCGTCCGTGTGCCTTATTAATTCCTTCACCACGTCCGAATCGTTGCGGCTGTAAATCTCGTCACGGATTTCATCTTCGTGCTCATCGAAGAAGCCGTCCACCTCTTCTTCGTCAAAGTCATGGAATACGGTACATTCCTCTTTCAGTTTCGCAATAATCTCACGGACAGCTTCCCATTCGGCATCGCTGTACCACTCGTCTGCCTTTTCCCACAAATGTTCGCGGCTCTTGCTGTCAAGCATTTTTGAATCAGCCCGCGATGGTTGTCAAGATTGTCATTGTAGTCCGTCCATACCAGCGTATAGGCCGGTTCCATCAGGGATTTGATGAGATCCAATGTCAATGTTTTCTGTTCATCCATTTCTGTTACCTGTGTACGGCAGGATTCCTTTTCCCGTACATACCGTTATAAATGACAGAAGCGGTCTTCAAGCCGCCTCCGTGTTGTTACCTAACCATACAGTTCCTTCACGATCTTGTCGTATATTTCCTTTGCCATTTCCGTATTCCGGTTGAAGTGGAAATAAGCCGTGTATCTGTATCCCGTTCTTGGCACTCCTCCGCACAGCTGTATCGCCCTGTCTATCTCCCAGTCGATATCACCTATGCCGAGGGATATGCTTGTGCCATGCAGCATACACCGGGCGAGTTTCAATGCGGAATCTGTCTTGTCTTCCTTGCGCAGCCTGTCGAAAGCCATCAGCGCGATTTCCCTGTTGCTTATCGTTACCGTATCCATGACTGTTATTTTCAGTTCAATGTGAGTGAATCCTTTTTCCTGTCACGGCTTGCCAGCGTTCCGAAATGGATGCTGAATATGCGCCGGCTGAAGCAGATCGGAGAATTGTATTCCACCGTTGCCACAGGGTAAAGTGGTCGTCGGAGAATGACCATCTGAAATATCCTGACAACGAGCCGAACAGCGGATTGGTATTCCTGTTTATCAGGAACTTGTTCACATCCACGATGTGCCCTGCCGTCAGGAGAATGTTCAGTATCTCCACAAACGCCATTTGCGAATAGGGGTCAACTGGCATTACCGGTCCTTTGAAGTTGATTTCCATCTTGTATATGTTTTAATCGTAATTGTCGTCGAATATCTCGAAGCGGGGAATACCCGTGTCGAAATAGTTGCTTGATATGCCCGGATAGTACAGCAGGCTGTCATCCATGTTGTCCGGGCAAGGCTCATCGTCGATATAGGTCGCATTTCCATAAAGTTCGATATAGTGCGCCACCAACAGGTGAGGGTCTTCCGTGCTGATGTCATGCCCGTAACGGTCACACCAGTCGAAGAAACAATCCTTGTCGGGTTCCTCCAGCTGTTCCATCGCCTCCCTTATCTCGAAGAAGCTGGGACACAGCCATTCCCGGTTGATGAGCAGGTCCGGAATCTCCTTCCATCTCGTGTACCTGTATTCCGGTGTTTCCTCTTCGGGGAACAGTTCGGAGCAGGTACACAGGAATTCCCCCATGTCGCCGAAGTCGGACATCTGTAACCAGTTGTCCTTCTCCCGCCCCATGTCTATAAGATGCTGCGTGGTCACTGCCACTTCTGCCTGATTCAAGTCCATGATATTCTTCATTATAGTTTATGATACGGAACCGGAGATTTCATTCCACAGGCTCCAAAAGGTCCGCACCCCGGCAGTGCAGGGTTTTTCGGGGAAATACCGGAGCCCCCGGCGAGGATGATTTTCCCGAACCGCTTGCAGCATGACCTTGCCCTGCCGGTAGGGGGCGGGCTACCTTTGCCTGTGGAATGGAATCTGCGGTTTCTCATTTGTTTTTCCATTTTTCAGTTCATGATGCGCTGGCTTCCCCAGCTGATATGTATTTTCCCTTCGCTGTCACGCTCCCTGACCAGCAGGCTCTCGATGACGGACATGGTGACGTCAAACTCCTCGAAGATTTCGGACTGTTCCTTCACTTCACCCGTCTTGATGAACTCGTTCAGCCGTTCCTTCGTAAGTACCAGCGCCATCAGGTTCTGCTCCACGGAGTCCTTGTAGGTGACATAATGCACGCCCTTCAGTTCTTTGGAGTCGAGGCGGATGAAGCGGAAATAGAACTGCTCCATTTTCGGTATGTTCCATTGCAGGGATTCAAGTATCACGTCGTTGCAGGTGGGTATGTTCACCGAACTGCTCAGGCTCTGTTGCGTGCAGACCAGTATACCGTTGACGGTGGAGTCGAACTCCGTCACGATGCTTTGCCGTTTCTTGAACGCCACGTCGCCCTTGACCACGAATACGGGACGGTCAGGAAAACATTCGCGGAGACGCTTCTCGTAAAGGTCGAATGCGGCTATGGACGTGCAGCCGACAGCCACTTTGCCGGGTATCTTCCGTACCAGCCTTTCGATGTACCTTGTCTTGTTCGGAATCCCGTCTCCGGAATAGCCCTCTATCAGGTGTGGGACGGAGCAGGCCTTGATGAGCAGCTTGATCTGGCGCATAAGCCGGAGTCCGGCATCCTTCTTTGCATCCCCCGTGCTGTTGTAATACAGTTCGCAGATGCGGCAGAACTCCTCGATGATGACACGGTAAACCTCACGCTCGCCGTCGGACGGGCTGACGGTATGTGTCCGTATCTTGTATTTTTCTCCGGCAAAGTCCCTGAACTTGCGGGTGATGACGGTCTTGCCGATAAGGCAGGCCAGTTCCTCCTTGTTATAGACATCCTGGTTCTGTTTCTCAATGCCGAAGACGGTGGATTTTCCCGGACAATGGCAGGCACGGAAAAGCACATGCCCCTGAAAGCGGGGAACGGCTCACCATAGTGCGGATTGTTATCTTCCTCTATCTCCTTGTCCCTGTTCTCGTGGTACACACGACTGCTCCAACAGACCATGTTTATGGAATTGTTATATAACAGCTCAAACTGGCTGTACAGTTCGGCGATGTTGTTGCGTGTGGTCGTACCGGTGTCGAGTATCTTGTATTTGAGGCGGCGGAAGAGACCGAGGATATGCCTTGTACGTTGTGACGACGGGTTGGTTATCTCGTCCGACTCGTCGAAAACAAGGCACAGTTTTCTTGAACTGCGTTTGACAAACCTTGCCATGCCCCGTTTCAGCTTGCCGAGCATGGAGGTGGATAGGACGATGAACACGCCTTCCGGCACAGCTTCCAGGTCGGCATTGTTCCTTGCCACCCGGAACTGTTCCCTGTTTATCGAGAGGAAGGGTATCCATGTCATATTGGTGGCGATGGCAGGAGCCAGTATGATGACATTCCGTACTTTGCGGAATTTGAGCAGGTATTTGGCACGATGGTACACGGCGGCTGTCTTGCCAGAGCCTTGCTGCCAGTTCAGCAGCGCGTGGCGTTTCTGCAAGACGAGGTTCAGGTCGTGTTTCTGGAGCGTGGTAAACTCGCAGGTCTCGCCGTCCTTGTTGATGAATGCACACCGGTCCAGGTATTCTTTCAGCCTGCCATCTTCCTCCATTTCCGGGAACTGCCGGTTCTGCATTTCGTACTCTCTCCGCTTGCGTCGGATCAGTTTCTCCGCCGCACGGATTTGGTGCATGTTCTTTTCTGTCGGCACTTCCGGCATGGGCAGTTCAGTACGTTCCAGCACGAGGTCGTTGATACTTGCCGCCTTGTGCGGAACTTTGTCAAGGAGTCGCGGAGCATATTGTTTCAGTTTGAAGCCGTATGAGGTCTTCACCAATGCCACTTCCTTGCGAGGTACGGTATTTTGCGAGGTGATGTACCTGCGGATGACGGCAAGCACTTTCTTCGGGGTCAGTTTGTTCTTCTCCCATTGCTCCACCTGCTCCCGCGTGGCGTTCTCAGGCGGTTTCTGGTTACGGAACTTCGTGACCAACGCTTCCGCCTTGTCTATATGTTTGTTCAACTTGGCGTGCGCCTTCAGCTCGTACATGTACTTGGCAAGTTTGTACTCGAACAGCTCAAGTTCTTCCTTGTCGATCCGGTTGGTTTCGCGCATCAGGTCGAAACGCAACCGGTGTTTCATCGCCCTTGCCTCGCCGATGCGCTTTTTCAGCTCGTCCGCCGTTATGAATTCTTCCGCGTTGTAAGCCTGCATCTTGATGTGGCCCGATTTACGGAGAAATACCATGATTTTCGTATTGAAGTCATGGACTCCGACTGCGGCAAAGGCTGACGGGCCCAACTTCGTCTGACCGACAAATGAGAATCTGCCGTTTATACCGGCTATCCGTGTCTTCTCCCAGAACCCGCTCTGCATGAAGGAACAGGGCACGATGACCATCAGGATTCCTGCCGGATTGAGCACATCGTAAGCCTTGTCCATATAGTATTCCTGCGACAGTTTGTAGTCGAACTTCAAGTTAAAAGGAGGATTGCCGATGATAACATCGAACGTTGTTCCGGATAGTATTGCCGGATGTCGCATTTCTCGATATGGGCTTCCGGGTAGAGGTATCGTGCGACAGACACGGCCTTGCCGTCTATGTCGAAGCCGTAGGCATTATGCGGGTTGGCAGATGGTTGAAGAAATTGCCCATACCGCAACACATGTCAAGAACCATTTCGGATGAGACAGGACACAGCATATCCACCATGTCCCGGCATATTTCATGCGGGGTGAAGAACTGTCCCATCTCGAACTCCTTCTTCGCTTCGGCATACTCGTGGTAGCTGGCAAAGTCGGACTGTTTGAGGTTGTGCAGCCTCCGATACCGGTATAGCAGTTGTAGATGCTCTCCGCCGGAATGAGGTTCTTGCCGGAGTCTATGGCGAAAAGTATCTTCTCGTTGACTTCGGCACGCATACCTTGCGGTATCTGTTGGGGGATGATGGCATACATAACTTTATCTGTTTATCGTTAAAAATGAAAACACCCCGCAAGGAATGCCTTACGGGGTGCTGTGTAAATCTTATCATGGTCAGTTTTCTCTTAGGGTGATTTCATCCAGACGCAGACGCTTGAAACAACTCTCGGCTGCCGCGCTGTCCTTGAACCGGACATCGATGCGTCCGTTCTTGTAGAACCGGATCTGCTCGGCATTGGTGGTCGTGAGGTCGTACCAGTCGGTGACGGAAACGTCATTGTCATCGAAACGGATGATCATCTTTGAATTCCCGTTCAGTATGTCGTCCGCACCGTAGGCGATACCGGCACACAGGGTTTCCAGTTCTCCGCCATAGTTGTAACTGATTTTGCACCTGTTGTTGTATTGTATGTAATAATCGTCGAAACGGATGATTTCGGGAAATACAATCCTGTCCTTCTTCAGCTCCGTCTTGACTTTACTCCAGCAGGAAGGTTTGACGACTCTGGCAACCCTGGCAAGAAGTTCCTCCACCGCCGTTTCCCGGAAACTCTTGCCACCCAAGTGTTCGATAACCACATCTACATATGTCCCATAGACAGGACGGGAGCCCATCTGAAGGGTCTTTTCGTCTATTTTATATTCAGGGACCGACACGTTGTAAGTCCTGTTGAAATAAGAAATGATGCGGCCCGCAAAGTTCGCGTTGGCGTTGCGGTTCTTATCCACCAGGTCATTGATCAGGTCGAACGGCTTGAACTCGTTGTGAGAATAGTCGTCCCTGTCGTTATGGTAAGTGTAGAAATCCCGCATGGACACCTTGCCGTTCTCCTCGTAATGGAACTTGCGCTCGGCTTGATACTGTTCTGCCTCCTCCTTGAAGACGGCGTACCAACGGTCAATCTGGTCGAGTGTCTTGTAGAGCATGTCCTGCTGGTGCTGGCAATAGGCACGGTCTTGCTCCGTAATCTTGTCCCCGTTTCTCACTTGTATGCTCAGGATACCGGAAAGCAGGTCGGGAGCGTTACCGGCCTTGGTTACTGTCGTTTGCATATCTGTTGGATTTTAAGTGTTAGAAATTATCCGGTTTGATTCGATAGAAGTACGTGATGTGCTTTTCCATGTCCTTGACTATCTTGACCTGTTCGGGGTGGAAGTTGAGCCTCCGTTCTTCGGCAGGGGCATCAACCGTTTTCCATTCGGCGGAAGGTAGGAACACATATTCCCGACGGAAACACCATAACACGATTTGATTTTCCCAATTTCCCTTGAACACAGTTCCTTCGTAGTCCTTCAGGAACTGCCGGAACTCGGCTTCATCCCGGAAAGCGATGTCAAAGCTTGATAGAGATTGCCGCTTTCCGATTCATCCCTTTTGTTCAGGTAAAACTTCCGGTAGGTCTCTGTCGTGAAATCTCCATACCTGGAATTGGGTTCGGCATAGAACCATAAAGGCACTTTGGCAATGAACGTCACCGAACCGTTGGCGCATGCGCCGCAGTGTCCCCAGTCCTTGAACGCTCCTTCCGTCCATTTCAGGAATTTCATGTCCTTCGGATTTACGGAGTGGAACGCTCCGCCGCTGACACTCAGACGGATGCTCCCGCCTTCTTCCCACACGAAAGGAACATAGGGCTGTTCGCATATGGATAGGTATCCTTCCTTTGTACTTTTGCCATCAATAAGAGCGTTCCCGTAATAATCCCCATGTTCGGTTACATATACCAGCCTGTCGCCGATTTGCGGTGTGACTTCAGAGCGTGTCCGCTCGATAAGCTGCACATGATTGTTGGCCATATCCACATCTTTCTGTGTCAGTCCATGTTCATGGTCGTATGAAACATTCCGTTCTTTGAGTGTCTCGATACCGTACTTTTCCTTTGTTGCCTGTTGTAGCATGACAAATTATATTTTTTTGTTTAGTCCGGCTTTTCGGGGCCGGAGTTCCCGTAACTACAGGCCATAAAAGGTCGTGTCCCGTACATGCAAGGTTGGCGGGAAAAATACCGCAAGCCCTCCGGGCGAGGATGATTTTTCCACGACACCCGGAGGGCTTGACCTTGCTTGTACGAGCAGGACACGGGGTACCTTTGCCTGTGAGTTACGGGGATTCGGCTACGGTATGGCTGTCATGTCCGCTGTATATGTTTCTTGAAATGACCGTGATATTTTATGCCCGAAAATTACCGGCAATCACGAAAAAATGCTACCTTTGCATCAAGAAAAAGAGTTATTTGAAAGCATGAGGAATATAGTGATTCTGAACAGCTGGGCATTTTCTTATCCGTTGCCCGTTCTCATGCGAGTTGAATATAATCCGTTGATAGTCAAATAAAGTACTTCATACTATCACAAATATAGGTAATAAGCCTTAAAAATTAGCGATAGAAGTATTTTATTCTGTCGTTCCCTGTTCTCTTTTTCATAATATAAGGTAAAAAGACGGAATTTGTTCCCCACGGCTTATTCCGTTATCCGTTTTTACATTATTTTTGTCCGATACATTTTATATGGTTCGACTTATGTGGCATGAATATATAACTTATTTCATTATCGTGGTGGCTTTCTGTTGGGTGGGAAGGCGCGTTTACCGGTTCATACGTCATCCGGAAGACTCGTCGGCATGTGCAAGTTGTACGGCAGACTGTAAATTGAGGGGGTTGAAACGCCTACAAGGAAAGAAAAACGGAGAAACTGCACCAAAAAAGAGGAAAATGCGCATAAATAATTGCGGTTTTCAAAAAAAGTTGTACCTTTAGCAACGCAAAACGGAAATGGTTCCCTGACCGAGTGGTTAGGTAGCGGTCTGCAAAACCGTCCACAGCAGTTCGAATCTGCTGGGAACCTCTTGACAAGAAAGCCGTTTCAAGTAGAAACGGCTTTTTGTATTCCCTATTCCAAATTCGGGTTCTTTTCATGGGGGTTGTATTTTCCGTCAGTTGCCGATTGCGATTTGGCTTTCCTGCGGTATTCGTTAGGTGTCATGCCGGTAATCTTCTTGAAAACCCTGTTGAAATAAGAGAAGTCCTCGAAACCGACCAGATAGGAAGTTTGTTTTACCGGAAGGTCGTTCGTGACAAGCAATAACTGAGCTTTTTCTATTTTGCGTTGAATGATGAAATTGGCAGGAGTCGTTCCCGTTTCCTTTTTGAAGATACGGATAAAGTAGTTTTTAGATACACATAATGTTTCTGCCACTTTGTCGATGCAGAGGTCGTCCGAAATGTGATTGCGGATATAGGTGATGGCTTTTCTTATCCGGTCGTCCGTCACCACGGATTTAATATGAGCCGTTCTGAAAAAGGGGGCAAGCAATTGGTAGACAATACCGCGCGAAATCATTTTGTTATAAAGCGGCCTCTGTTTGTTCTTTAATAAGTTGGATGCCAATGTGGAACTGTTGTCATAAGTAGTGGGATCGGATTTGCTCAACTTCATCGTCGGATTCAAGGAGTATAGTTCCTGGGAGATAGAACGTTCAAGCGAACCGGCCTGGATTTCCTCCGGCAGGATCCAATCTTCCAAGAACAAGCTTTTGGCCTGAGGGTCTTCATAAATGTGGGCATAGTAATGGGCAAAAGATGAGGTGCATTCATAACTGTGCGTAGTAAATGCGGGAATAAAGTACATGTGCCTTCGCGAAGCTGCACGGTATGGTCGGGCAATATGACTTTGGCCGTACCTTCTATGACATAATAAAGGCGAGCAAAAGGCTGCTCACGTTTTTCCAATTCCAATCTGCATTATGCAGGGCCAGTCCCACATTAAGGACAAAAGGGTGAAAATTGTCTATGTTAAATTCCATGGCGTATAAAATGAATTCAAAGATGGTAATAATATTCATTATTTTGCCCCCCAACAGTTAAATTATCATAAAACAGTTTTGTCCTATAAGATTTAGCCGATATTTGTTCTTATTAAAGGCTATAAAGTCCAATAAGAACAATATGTTTTCACCTACTTTTGCATAAGCTATTTATGGTGCAAACAACATGATGAAAGAAATGACATCAATAAAAAAGATTCTATTATGAAATATTCATATTTAGGAAAAACGGGAATGAAAGTGCCCGTATTGAGTTTTGGTGCCTCTTCATTGGGAGGTGTGTTTCGCTCTGTCAGCGAAGCAGAAGCGATTCGTGCCGTATTACGGCGATAGAACTGGTATGACCTTCATCGACGTGTCGCCTTATTACGGTCACACGAAAGCCGAGACGGTATTGGGAGGGGCTCTGACGGAATTGCCGCGGGAATCGTTCCTCTTGTCTACCAAAGTCGGACGTTACGGTGCAAATGGGTGAACCTTTGGGACTATTCCGCTCAAAGGACTCGGGAAAGCGTTTTTGAAGCATGGAACGGCTACATGTGGACTACATCGACCTTATTAATGTGCATGACATAGAGTTTGCAGATCTTTCCCAAATAATAAACGAGACCTTGCCGACATTGGTGGAACTACGGGAGAAAGGACTCGTTGGCCATGTAGGAATCACCGACCTGCAGCTCGAAAACCTGAAATGGGTCATCGACCGTGTGCCGGAGGGGACAGTGGAAAGCGTGCTCAATTTTGCCATTATTCGTTAAACGACGACCGGTTAGCCGATTTCTTGGATTACTTCGAGGCAAAAGGAATCGGAGTCATCAAGCATCTCCATTCTCCATGGGATTGTTGTCGCAGCGTGGTGTACCGGAATGGCATCCGGCTCCGGCTGCATTGGTCGAAGCTTGCCGCAAAGCCTCGGACTATTGTCTGTCACAGGGTTATCCTATAGAAAAGTTAGCGATTCAGTTTTCGGTCAGCAATCCTCGTATTGGTACCACCCTTTTCAGTTCTGCCAATCCGGACAACGTGCTCAAGAATATACAATATATCGAGGAGCCGATAGATTGGAATTTGGTAGCCAAAAGTGAAAGAAATCATCGGAGACCAACAACGTGTAACGTGGAAAAACACATAAAACCGGAAAGAGATGGAATATACAATCATTGATGCCCATTCCCATTTATGGCTCAGACAAGATACCGAAGTCGACGGGCTGCCCATCCGCACCCTCTCGGGAGGCAAATCGCTTTTCATGGGAGAAGTCCGGCAAATGCTCCCGCCTTTTATGACGGACGGAAGAAACACGGCTGAAGTGTTCCTCTCTAACATGGACTATGCGCAAGTCAGTGCCGCCGTGGTCACACAAGAATATATCGACGGCATACAGAACGATTACCTGATGGACGTACAGGCCCGTTACCCGAATCGCTTTTTGGTATGCGGTTTGTGCGAGTTCCGCAAACCGGGATTTCTGGTGCAGGCCAATGAACTGATAGGGAAAGGATTCAAGCCATCAAGGTTCCGGCCAACCGCTTGGTTTTGTCCACAGGCAGGATTCCGTTGAACGGCGACGAAATGATGGCCATGTTCCACCTCATGGAGGGACACCGGATTATCCTGTCGATAGACATGTTGGAAGGCGACACCCAAGTGGAGGAGTTGAGAGACGTGATTACGGAATGCCCGGATCTGAAGATTGCCATCGGACATTTCGGGATGGTGACTTTTCCCGGTTGGATGGAACAAATCAAATTGGCACGTTATCCCAACGTATTCATAGAGTCCGGTGGCATCACATGGCTTTTCAACGATGAGTTTTATCCTTTCAAAGGAGCCGTGCGTGCCATCCGGGAAGCTGCCGGACTCGTCGGGATGGAAAAATTGATGTGGGGATCGGACTATCCGCGCACCATCACGGCGATAACCTATCGCATGTCCTACGATTTTGTTGTAAAGAGCAATGAGCTGAGCGATGAGGAAAAATCCCTGTTCTTGGGAGGCAATGCAAAACTTTCTACGGCTTCGGTGCCTTGCCCGTATTACCTTATATTAAAAACATGTCAGAATGAAACGCATTTCAGATTATAATCGCCGCTTCATACGGCTTTAAAGGAAACTAGAATGCGCCTGCCTGCCGGACGGGCGAAGTATTGTTACG
>ENA-OQCX01001312-OQCX01001312.1-human-gut-metagenome-genome-assembly--contig:-NODE-1312-length-11695-cov-2.194589_pt1 | contig 11695 bp, 14 predicted proteins | sample MGYA00242762_ERZ504587 | MGnify/ENA primary metagenome ERZ504587 (study PRJEB26092, sample SAMD00036337) | human gut metagenome | host: Homo sapiens | study: EMG produced TPA metagenomics assembly of...
CTGTATCGTTCCGTGGAATGTCTATCTGTTCAGTGGAGATAAGACAATTCTCGAAGCAGCAGATCGACAGTATGAAAGCCTGGGTGGATTACATCAGAAGGGTGGATGGCGAGCATCACGGATGGAGAAACTCCTTCCATTACGGTGACTGGCTGGCACTCGACCGTCCGGGAGCAAAAGAAGGAAATGTATATGGTGCGACAGACGAAGCGTATATCGCAGATGTCTATTATGCAGCCAGTGCACAGATTGTCGCGAAAGCAGCAGAAGCATTAGGAAAATCTGAGTTGCAGAAGGAATATCAGGAGATTGCCGATCAGCAGTGGACAGTAGTCAGGGATGAATACTTACAGCGACCGGAAGATGCGCGATCAAGACGCAGACAGGACTTACACTTGCGTTAAAATATCATTTATCAGAAAATGAAACAATGACAGCAGAGATGTTGAAAAAGCTGTTCCGACAGAACAAGTACAAGTTAAATACTGGATTTGTTGGCACACCACTTTTGTGTAATGTGCTTACAGAGAATGGTATGTCAGATATTGCTTACCAGTTGCTTCTGAATGAAGAATTCCCAGGGTGGCTCTATGAGGTGAAACTGGGTGCAACAACTGTTTGGGAGAGATGGAATTCTCTGGATGAGAACGGACATGTCTCAAGTACAGGAATGAACAGTCTGAATCATTATTCTTATGGAGCAGTGCTGGAATGGGTTTACAGACATGCGGCAGGTATTGATGTGACTGAACAGAATCCGGGTGGAAGAAAGATGAAGATTCATCCGAAAGTGAATGCAGAATTAGGTTATGTGGATGTTTCCTGGGATTCTGCCAGTGGAAGGTATCAGAGCAGTTGGAAGATACTGGATGGAAATAAAATACAGTTGCGTTTTTCTGTTCCTTTTGGATGTGAAGCGGAAATCAGTCTGCCTTATGTAGCAGACAGTGTATATGAAGAGAAAGAGAATCCATTGTTTGTAAATGTGAAAGAAGGAGTCTGCCTTGTAGAAGCCGGAAACTATGAAGTGACCTATGAAGCAGTAGTGCCATTAAAGAAAACTTACAGTGTGGATTCCACGATGGAAGATCTGATGAGTAATCCGAAGATCCGTGGGTTCCTGGCTTCCATGATGGACGTGGATATGCTTCCGGATATTGTGTATGAGATGTCTTTGAGAGATGTTGCAAAAATGTTTGCCGGAGAAATTGGAGACGAGCAGGAAAAGATGCTCAATGCAGCATTGGGACAATTCTGAATAATCGCCGTTGCAACTCCACGATAAGAAATAAAGTCTCCTGTAGTATAATTCTCATCCGTAATCGGATTAGCAGAACCGAATGCAGCCGGTTTACCGGCACCTTCTACGTCTGCGTGCAGTTTGACTGCCGCATCTGGAACGACAACCCCATTTTCATCTACGATTTCAATTCGGACATAAGCAAGTGCATGACCGTTCGCAGACAGTTCTGTCTTCTCAGGAATCAGAGAAATATTCTGGAAAGAGACTGGATGTTGATCAGTTATTGTAACAATTCCTCACGGAAAATCTGACAAAAGATCCGGGATATGAACAGATCGAGCAGGGACTGATGATCCGCCTGTTGCAGTATCTCTGTCAGGCATATGTTCCGCAGTTACATACGGACAGCAAAGAAGGAAAGGAAAAGGCGTTCCTCTATGAACTGGAATGCTACATCCGGACAAATGCACCTACCATGACAGTTGCTGGAGCAGACGACACTTCCGGTGAAGCAGATCGCACAGCAGGTGGGATATGAGAACGTGAGTCATTTCTATCATTTGTTTGAGAAGTATTATGGGAAGACACCGAAAGAGGTTAGAGCCGCTGGGGATGGAAATAACTAAGGCTTGCAATTTGGGGGCAGAATTTTAGTAAAGTATTTATGTTATACTAAAATATAGAATATATATAAAAAAATTGAAAAACAGAAAGAAAAATTGTATAATTTTACCTATAACAACAAAGGAGGATCTTTGAAATGGATCGTTTGAAAGGTAAAGTAGCTATTATTACAGGAGGTAACTCAGGGGTTGGAGAAGCAACAGCAAAAATGTTCGCTAAAGAAGGCGCAACTGTTGTTATCACAGCAAGAAGAGAGGCTGCGCTGGAGAAAGTAGCAGAAGAGATTAAGGCAGCAGGCGGAGAAGTTTATGCTGTTTCAACAGATATCTCGAAGAAAGGGAATCCGGAGCGACTGATGGATCTCGTGATCGAGAAATATGGCAAGATAGACATTCTTGTGAATAACGCAGGAACCTTGAGGAAGGACTGAAACCAATCGATCGATTCTCAGACGAAGATCTTGATCGTATCGTAGAGACGAATGAAAAAGGAACTATGCGCTGCATGCGTGCAGCAGCACAGAAGATGCAGCAGGAGCATCCATCGTAAATGTTGCTTCTATTGCCGGAGTAAAGGGATGTGGAGGAGCTGCTTATGTAGCATCAAAAGCAAGCAATTGTAGGTGTGACAAAGCATACAGCACTTCGTTTCCAGGCAACAGGTATTCGTTGTAATGCAATCTGTCCGGGAAATATTATTACACCAATGACATCAGGAACAAATCCGGCAGCACTTGATCCGGATATGATTGGTGCGATGTCAACACATAGTAATCTTAGAACACCATCTTGTACCGCCGAAGACGTAGCAAATGTAATTTTGTTCTTTGCAAGTGATGAATCAAAGGCGATTACAGGACAGGCAATTGTAACAGATTTTGGAGCTATGTTGTAAGAATATAATATGGTTAACAAAAACAGGAGCAGAGTTTGTTCCTGTTTTTTACTAGGTGCCTTGCGGTGAATATTTCTAATAGATGACAAACTTTGCTCCAAGGGGGCATTTTGGAAAATATATTTTATGTTTAGAGTAAAAAAAGAGTGGTGAGATGAGATGAAAACAAGAGAGGAAGCGGTTGCTTATGGTCTGACTTTTCAGGACAGCTATGAAGACAGACCATTCAAAGACCAACGATGGCAAGTAATCCGTGTAAAGCCAAGTAAAAAGATATTTTTGTGGATATATGAAAAGGACGAAAAGATTTGCTTGAATGTAAAGACTGATTTTAGATGGAGAGATTTCTGGCGTGCCGCGTATCCGTCAGTGATTCCAGGGTATCATCAGAACAAAGAGCATTGGAATACAATTATTCTGGATGGATCTGTTCCGGACAAGGATATTAAACAAATGATCGGCGAGAGCTATGACCTTGTGACAGATAGCCCTACGAAAAGAATCTATGAGACTGTGAAACAGATTCCGAAAGGGCATGTGGCAACTTATAGACAGGTTGCGAAGATGGCAGGAAATGAAAAGATGTCCAGGGCCGTTGGAAATGCACTTCACAAGAATCTAGATCCGGAGCACATTCCATGTTTCCGTGTCGTGAATGCAAAAGGAGAACTCGCCGGAGCGTTTGCATTTGGCGGAGCGAATGTGCAGGCAGAGCTTTTGAGAGAAGATGGTGTGGAGGTTATAGATGGAAAGGTGGATCTGAAAAAGTATCAGATGTGACTGAAGCCACTAAACTCCGTCCCTATCTGGCTCCTATTCTAATTTATTTTCATTTCTCCAATTTCTTGGTGACATCCCATAGACATTTTTGAATGCACGTGAAAAATGCAGCTGATTCGGATATCCTACAGCATTCCCAATATCTGCAATTGATAGTGAAGTGATCTTTAAAAGCTCTGTAGCCTTAGTCATACGATAACTGATCAGGAATTCCTGTGGAGAACGTCCAATCGTATCGTGAAAAATCTTTCCGAAATAACTTCTATTCAATCCGCAGAATGCGGAAATATCTTCTACAGAAATATCATTTTGGAAATTCTGCTCTATATAAGAAAGAGCTTCTTTAATATAAAAATCCCGGATACTTCCATTTTGCTTCACATGAACTGTCGCAGCAGAACGCATGAAATAATCTAAAAATAAATAGAGATGTCCAATCAGATGAAAAGGGGACTCTTCCGAATGCCGGCTGAGATAAAGCATCTCGTCCATCATCTGATTGCGAAGTTCCTTCGAACTGGCATGATAAACAGGCTCGTTCGGACTTAATCCAGCACTTGTAACAATCTCACGGGCGCGAAGTCCATCGAATTCTACCATGTGTATTCCCAAGGAAGCTTAGAATCAGCAATATAAGTATTGACCTGTCCCGGAAAAAGCATGAAAGCCTTGTCCACTTTTTACTTGCCACTCGGTCGTGTTTCCATTCTCGTCATCTGCAAATAATGTTCCTGTTCCGGAAATCACATAATGGAAAATGTAATGATTTCTTGCTGCAGGACCGAACGAGTGAGCCGGTGCACATTGTTCCCATCCATATTGATATAATCCCAGATCAACAAAATTTTCATTTGGAAATACAGAAAAAAGTAAATCGCTCATATAAATCACCTCTGATAGCATTATATATCAAAATGCTAGATAACTTCAATATATAACAAGAAAAACTGCATTTTGGTATAAAATATAAAAAACACTGGTATTTATAGTCGCATAAAGATATGTTATAATTGATTATCAAATAGAATAGCCTAAGTAAAATGACAAAAATAATTCCGGAATGTGTCAAAATGAAAAGGTGTATGGTAGAAGGAAGGAGTAAGGAAATGTATAAGAAGAGCAATCGAATCATTTGCATGGGATTGATGCTTTGTATGACTTCGGCAATGATACTTGGAGGCTGCGGCAGAAGAATGAAAGCAGTGGAAAAATAGAAATCGAGCTTGTACAGTATAAACCTGAGGCGGTGAAAACATTTGAAAAGATCGAAGAAGAATTCAATGCAACTCATGATGATATTCATTTGACGATTGAATCTCCAAATGATGCAATGACAGTACTTAAAACACGTTTTATCAGAGAAGACGCTCCAGATATTATCGGAATCGGTGGAGATGTCAATTTCTCTAACTTTATTGATTCTGATATGTTGATGGATATTTCAGATTATGAAGGCCTGGACTCTATTAAACAGGCTTACCTGGATATAGACAAAGCGCTTGAATTTGTACCGGAGGATGGCGTGTATGCCGTTCCATATGTGGCAAATGCAGCAGGAGTTCTGTACAACAGAGCAATGTTTAAGGAATATGGCTGGGAAATTCCGGAAACCTGGGATGAATTTATAGCCTCTGTGAACAGATCCAGAGTGAAGGAATCCAGCCATTGTATTTTGGATTTAAAGATACATGGACTTGTCTTGCACCGTGGAATGCGATCGCCGTTGATCTTGCACCGGCAGATGTCTGCAGTCAGGTGAACAAAGGCGAGACAACATTTTCAGATGAATATAGAGAAGTAGCAGAAAAGACACAGGCACTGCTTGCCTATGGGCCAAAAGATCCATTTGCCTATGATTACAATGGAGCTTGTACAGCATTTGCAAACGGAGAATCTGCAATGTACACGATCGGAAGTTATGCAATCCCACAGATTCATACAGTAAATCCGGATATGGATATCGATTCCTTTGTAATGCCGGCCAATAATGACGCATCAGAGAATAAGCTGAACTCCGGTGTGGATCTTCAGTTCAGTGTTATGAAAGACTGCGAGAACAAAGAGGCAGCATATGAAGTGCTTAATTTCCTTTTGAAAGATGAAAATGTACAGAGTTATCTGGATGAACAGAAAGCGGTTCCGTGTAAAGAAGGAGATTTTGAACTTGCTTCAACACTTGATGGAGTGAAATCTTTCATAGAAGAAGGAAGAATGGCAGATTACCAGGATCATTACTATCCTTCAGAGATGTCAGTAGATGCACAGATTCAGACATTTCTTATGAAAGGGGATGTGGATGCATTCTTAACAAAGTTTGATACAGACTGGAAGAGATATAACCGTGATATCATCCGCAAAGTGGAAGATTACGAGAAAGAGCATGCGGACGAAGATTAAGGAAGGGGAATTCAAGCATGGGAAAGAAATCAATGAGTGGAAGAAAAATGACCTTTCTTCTGATAACAATTCCGATCGTGGCACTGTTTTTCTGTTTTAATACATTGCCACTGATCAAAGGTGTGATTTACAGTTTTACGAATTTCAAAGGTTATGGAAGCTTTGACTGGGTAGGACTTAGAAATTATCAGGATCTTTTTACAGACAGCAGAGTCGGAGGTTCTTACCTGTTTACATTTAAACTTGCAATTGTAGCTACGATTGTGACAAATGTAATCAGTTTGATCCTTGCACTCGGACTGAATAGTAAGATTAAATTCAAGAGTGCGTTTCGTGGTGCCTACTTTATTCCAAATGTTCTCGGAGCGTTGGTTGTAGGATACATTTTCAATTACTTTTTTACATATATTCTTCCGGCTTTCGGAGAAATGCTTGGAAGCAAGACCCTTTCTTCCAGTATGCTGTCCAGTACAAAAATGGCATGGATCGCAGTTGTAATCGTGTGTGCATGGCAGTCGATCGCGATGAATACAATTATTTATATTTCAGGACTGCAGACAGTTCCGGAGGATGTTTACGAAGCAGGAGCGATTGACGGTGCAACAGGATGGAATAGTTCAGACATCTGACATTCCCTCTCATTATTCCATTCTTTAGCATAAATATGGTACTCTGTGTGAAAAACTTCCTGATGGTATTTGATCAGATCATGGCGTTGACCAAAGGAGGTCCGGCACAGAGTACAGAATCCATTTCTTATCTGATTTATAACAATGGTATGAGTGGCGGTCAGTTTGGATTCCAGAGTGCAAACGCAGTGATATTCTTTATCGTTATTGTTGTAATTTCTGTATTACAGATGACAATCACAGGGAAAAAGGAGGAACAGCTGTAATGGAAAAAATGAAAATAAAAGAACGAGTAAACTGGCCTGTAACGATTTTACTTTTACTTGGTCTGATTACGGTTGCTTTTCCACTGTATATGACAATCGTAATTGCACTGAAGAAGCCTTCTGAGATGACGAATAGTATCAGCGGAATCCTTTCTTTACCAAGTCATTTAAGCCTTGATAATTTTGCTGAGGCAATGAGAGTGACAGATTTCTGGCATTCTCTCGGAAACAGTGTATTTATTACACTTGTAACAGTTGTCCTTTCAATTCTGATTCATTCACTGTTGGGGTATGCAATCGGAAGAAATAAGAAGAGTAAATTTTACAAATTCATTTATTTTTATGTTGTCAGCGGAATGTTTGTGCCATTTGCAATTCTGATGATGCCTGTTGTAAAACAGACGGCGCAGATGGGATTGGCAAACAGGGCAGGAGTTATTATTCTGTACGTTGTATTTTATATGCCTATGAATGTATTGCTTTATTCCGGATATTTGACAAATATTCCGATTGCGTTGGAAGAAGCAGCCTGTGTGGATGGTGCGAGTACATGGAAAACATATTGGAAGATTGTTTTCCCGATCATGAAACCAATGCATGCGACAGTTGCAGTTCTGACAGCACTTGGTACATGGAACGATGTTATGACACCACTTGTAATTATGTCAGGCTCAGGAAGCGGAAATACACTTCCACTGGCACAGCTAAACTTCCAGACACAGTTTGGAACAAACTATAATCTGGCATTTGCCTCCTATCTGTTGGCATTGCTTCCGATTCTGATCTTCTATCTGATCTGTCAGAAGCATATCCTTAACGGAGTTGTTAAATGGAGCAGTGAAATAATAAAAAGTAAAAGATAGCGAAGCGAGAACAGACAGTAATGCAGATCTTGCTTCGCTAAAATAGAAATTAGGGGTATTTAGATATGGGAATTATATATTGCGAGAAAGACAGAACATTTACTTTACAGACAAAAAATACAACATATCAGATGCAGGTGGATCGCTATGGATTTTTGTTACATCTATATTATGGGAAGAAAACCGATGGATGTATGGACTATCTTCTGACATATTATGACAGGGGATTTTCGGGAAATCCATATGATGCAGGAGAAGATCGTACGTATTCAATGGATACACTTCCACAGGAATTTCCTTGTTACGGGAATGGGGATTTCAGAAGTACAGCATTTGCAGTAGAAAATGCAGATGGAAGTATGAGCTGTGACCTTCGTTACAAGAGTCATACAATCCGCGATGGAAAATATAATCTGCAAGGACTTCCGGCAGTTTATGCAAGTGATGAGGAATCACAGACACTGGAAATCTTAATGGAAGATCCGGTGACAGGAGTTAAGGTGGTGCTTCTTTATGGAGTGCTTCCTGCACAGGATATTATTACAAGAAGTGTGTGTGTGAAAAATGAAAGCAGTGGCAAAATCTATTTAAACAAAATTGAGTCAGCAAGTCTGGATTTCCTTTATGGAGATTATGAACTTCTGACATTTTATGGTAGACATGCGATGGAGCGAAATGTTCAGAGAGTTCCGGTTGTGCATGGAACACAGAAGATTGGAAGTGTCAGAGGAACCTCCAGTCATCAGTACAATCCAATGATGATTCTTGCAGAAAAAGAAACGACAGAAGATAAAGGAAATTGTTATGCAATGTCCTTTGTATACAGTGGATGTTTCCAGGGAGAAGTGTTGAAAGATCAGTTAAACCAGACAAGAATGATGCTGGGACTTCAGGAAGAAGCTTTTCGTTATCCATTGGAAACAGGAGAAATGTTCCAGGCTCCGGAAGTGATTTTATCCTATTCCTCAGAAGGAATGAATCGTTTGTCTCAGAATCTGCATCATTGTATCAGACAACATATCTGCAGAGGCAAATATAAAGAAGAAATTCGTCCAATCCTGATCAATAGCTGGGAAGCAGCTTATTTCGATTTTACTGGAGATGCAATCTATGAGCTTGCCAAAGCGGCGAAGGAAGTCAATATTGACATGCTTGTTATGGATGACGGCTGGTTTGGAAAACGTGATGATGATAATAGCGGACTGGGTGACTGGTTTGTGAATGAGAAGAAACTTGGTGGCACACTTGGAAATCTGATTAAGAGGATTAATGATCTGGGTGTGAAGTTTGGTATTTGGATCGAGCCGGAAATGGTTTCAGAAGACAGTGATCTTTATCGGAAACACCCGGACTGGGCATTGACGGTTCCGGGCAGAAATCCGGTCAGAAGCAGAAACCAGCTTGTATTGGATTTTTCAAGAAAAGAAGTTGTAGATGAAATTTATGATCAGATTTGCAAGGTGCTGGATCAGGGGAATATCGAATATGTAAAATGGGACATGAATCGAAGTCTGATGGACGTTTATTCTGCAACAACAAAAGATCAGGGTAGAGTATTACATGACTATGTGTTGGGGCTTTATGATTTTCTAGAGCGCCTCGTACAGAGATATCCGAATCTGCTGATCGAAGGTTGTAGCGGAGGAGGTGGAAGATTTGATGCCGGTATGATGTATTACACTCCGCAGATCTGGTGTAGTGATAACACAGATGCAATTGACAGATTACGGATTCAGTATGGAACATCCTTTGGTTATCCGGTATCAGTAGTAGGCTCACATGTATCAGCAGTGCCGAATCATCAGACGGGAAGAAAGACTCCACTTCATACAAGAGGTGTTGTTGCGATGTCCGGAACTTTTGGATACGAGCTGAATCTTATGAAACTTTCTGAAGAAGAAAAGCAGGAAATTCGAGAGCAGATCGCAGAATATAAGAGCTATGCGCCGATCATTCAGAATGGACTGTACTATCGTCTTTCAGATCCGACAACAGAAGAAATCTGCGCATGGGAGTTTGTGCATACAGATGAGAAAGAACAAAGTAAAGTTCTTTTAAATGTAGTTATGCAGGTGATTCATGGAAATATGACGGTAAATTATGTGAAACTTCAAGGTCTTGAAGAAACAGCTGTATATCGAGAAGAAAAGAGTGGAAAACGATATACCGGAGCTGCACTTATGTATGGCGGCATGCCGCTTCCGATAGAGCCGGGCGAATATCAGGCATATCAGTATTGTTTTGTGAAAGAGTAAAATAAATTGGTTGACGATGGAACAGAAAATGGTGAGGAATGTGAATAATACAGAAAAAATCTTTGCACAGCGTATGGAAAAACATCAGGATGAATTACGCTGGCTTTATATGGAGTTGTATGGAAATGATGCAATGTATGCAGAACTTTGTGAGCAGATGCATGATTACTACTCGAAGCGCAGCACAGAGTTGAAAAAAAGAGATATTAAGAAAGAAAAGAATCCTGACTGGTTTAAGGAAAAAGAAATGCTTGGCATGATGTTGTATATTGACAACTTTGCAGGGAATTTGAAAGGTGTAGAGAGAAAGTTACCTTATTTGAAGGAATGCAATGTAAACTGTATTCATTTAATGCCTTTTTTGGACACTCCGAAAGGAAAATCAGACGGTGGATATGCAGTGGCGGATTTTCGGAAAGTAAGACCGGATCTTGGTACAATGAAAGATCTTGCCAGATTGACTGAAAAATGCCATGAAAATGATATGAATGTATGCATGGATTTCGTGATGAATCATACTTCTGAGGAACATGAGTGGGCAAAACGTGCCAGAGCAGGCGAAGGAGAATACATGAGCCGTTATTTCTTCTATGATAACGGTGATATTCCGGCGAGATACGAAGAAACTGTTCCACAGGTCTTCCCTACAACAGCACCGGGAAATTTTACATGGCTTCCGGAAATCGGACATTATGTGCTTACGACGTTTTATCCATATCAGTGGGATTTGAATTATCGTAATCCAAGAGTATTTAATGAGATGATGTATAACTTCCTTTTTCTTGCGAATCAGGGAATGGATATTATCCGTATTGATGCAGTTTCCTTATATCTGGAAAGAACTTGGAACAAGCTGCCGTAATCTGAAAGAAGTACATACGATTGTAAGAATGATGCGTATGATTGCGGAAATTGTCTGTCCGAGCGTGATACTTCTCGGCGAAGTGGTTATGGAGCCGGAAAAGGTGGTGCCGTACTTTGGTACAGTTGAAAAACCGGAATGTCATATGCTCTATAATGTGACAACAATGGCGACGACCTGGAACAGTATTGCGACAAGAGACATCCGGCTTTTGAAGAAACAGATGGATATAGTTAGCCGTCTGCCAAAGCAATATACATTTTTGAATTACCTTCGTTGTCACGATGATATCGGGTGGGGACTTGATTTTGATACAATGAAACAATGGGGAATGGAAGAGCCTTCTCATAAGCGTTATCTGAATGATTATTTTACCGGAAAGATAGCAGACAGCATCAGCCGTGGAGAGTTATATAACGATGATCCTGTAACTCAAGATGCACGATTTTGTGGAACAACAGCATCCATGTGTGGAATTGAAGCAGCAGGATTTGAAGGAAATGCAGAAAAAATGCAGACGGCAATTCAAGAAGATCTCATGCTCCACGCTTACATGTTGACACAGTCAGGAATCCCGATGCTTTACAGTGGAGATGAGTTAGGGCAGGTGAATGATTACAGCTATAAAGAAGATGCTGAAAAAGTATCTGATTCACGGTATCTCCACCGAGGAGTATTCCAGTGGACACTTGCGGATAAGAGGAAAGATCTTTCTACTGTACAGGGAAGTTATTCCAGATGTTGAACCGGTTGGAACAGATCCGAAGAACAGGAAAAATGTCTTTTCCCAGGAAGCAGAAGTATATACTTAATGATGTTCACAATTGACAGTATTTAGGAATCCTCAGAGAGTATAAGGGAGAATCGATTTATTGGACAACC